>Ga0210057_1010035_pt1 | contig 10815 bp, 6 predicted proteins | sample CryGeyCG2114_010_2_FD_183968 | JGI IMG/M metagenome (GOLD analysis project Ga0210057, IMG submission 183968) | Groundwater microbial communities from aquifer - Crystal Geyser CG10_big_fil_rev_8/21/14_0.10 (SPAdes) (version 2) | ecosystem: Environmental > Aquatic > Deep subsurface > Groundwater ...
CTTTTGCTGTTGCTCCCATAAGTTGGAAGGTTGGCTTAACATTTGGAACTATTGAGATAACCTCGCCGTTTAGATTGTTGAGAAAATTTTCTAAGGCTTCTGGTTCTTTGGTTAAATTGATAGTTAATTTGTGGACTTTGTATTTCATAATAGTTTTTTATTTAGTTTGTGATTATTCTAATTTTATTATAAATATTTTATTAAATTAAACATAGAAGGATAATTTAATATTTAAGATTGAGCAGATAAAGCAATAGTTTTAGTATACCATTTAATTTTTTTAGGCAGCTTCTGCTTCTTTTTCCATTTTATCAAGTCGAGTGTAGTAATCAGAAAATTCATTAAGGTGAGCCAAGGCAATTTTCCCAGTCATTAAGGCATCATCATTTGTGACATTCGTATTAGGGTCTATTGTTCCGTGTTCTAATTCTATGTTTAAACCCATTTTAAATTGTTCAACATCAAATTTATCCCAAGTAATGCCTAATTTTTCCCCGATTTTTTTAGCTTCCTCTAGTTCAAAATTATTTTTTGTAGTCATATTATTTATTTAAATAAGTAATAGTTAATTGAAGGATAGTAGCAAAAGTAACCCAAAGTAAATAAGGGATCTGAATATAAGCTACCCAGCGTAGGTGTGGGTAGATAGCAAACATAGCCCAAATAAGAGTAGCAAGAACTAATAGGATATCAATTGATGCAAGAAGATTGTTTTTTAATCCAAATTGCAGGGGAGTAAACAAAAAATTAAAAATAAGATTAAGAATAAATGGTAAAGCAATAATGAAGGGAATTCTTTTCTGGAATAACATTATAAATACCTTGCCAAAAGATATAGCGATTAGAATATATAGAAATGTCCAAACTGGTCCGAACAACCAAGAAGGTGGTGACCAAGAAGGTTTTGTTAGTTGTGAATACCAATTGTATGTGTCCATATGTTTTATTATATCAAAAAACACTTCCTTATAATAGAGGAGGTGTTTTGATGGGGTTCCATTCGGATCTTGCTTATAAATTAATTTAATTGTCAAATAATTTTAGAAGTATTTCTTCTGGACCAAGGTCATATCCAGAAAGTAAACCCATTGATAGCAATAATAAGAATATTACAATCAAAATAATTATTAACCACAACCACCATTTTTTAAATAGTTTCATAATTTTATTTTAATAACAATCTAATTATACCACGAAAATAAAGAATGAGCTAATATTAGCTTATTCTTTGATGGGGTCGTAACCGACATCTGGATATAATTATGGGTATTTTATTAGACAAAGAAGAGGTTACGATATTTTTTAATAAAATTAGAGGCATCCATTGAGTTTTTGACAGAATCTTTACATATATTATATACTATATTTGTATCATCCAACTCTAGAGAAGTCATGTAGAGAGTTGGCGAGTTGTATTGGGGGTCGAGACGGGCTCTTTATTGCATATAAACAATAAAACCATGTTCAGTAAATCCCAAGTTACTCGTTAAAAGTCCGACCAAGGGCAGCAAAGCTGTAGACTAGGTCAAAGATCGTTGTAACACTTCTCTATGACGGTCTTTTTTTGTTTAAGTTCAACTCTCATTAGGGGTAAACAAAAAAATACCCCTAATTTTAGGGATATTTTTTATGGAACGGCACCGTGAAAGAAGTTAGAACTTATTTTATAAAAAATACAAAAGAGGAAGTATTAAATTTTATATAGTAACATCTCTCCTTTCTTTGACAAACCCTATTCGTTTATTTTGTGCTGTCATTTTTATAAAGTGGTTTAAAGATTTTTTATACATATCAATGTCGTGTCTTTTACGATTCTCAATGTGTGCAATTCTAATACGCCTATATGAAAGTGGCATTTTTTGAAAATATCTCCAAGCATCTTTGTTTGTTTTTAATGCCTTATAAATATTTGGAGGAATTATAAGATTATTAGCATCTTCTGTTTTTGGATTAAATACATGCGCAACAGCCTCAAGTCCATACTTTGTTATTTTATTTTCTTTTATAAGTTCATATAGCCGTTCTTTGTTCATTTGTGAAAGCGTGCTCTTTGGTCTGCGAGGTGAAAAACGTTGTGCAAAACTATCTTTATCAATTTTTTTTATAATACCATCAATCCACCCATAACAAAGTGCTTCTAAGACCGCATCATCATAAGAAATCCGTGGTTTACCACTTTCTTTACGATAATAAATAAGCCAAATTTCAGACTCTGTTTTATGATTTTTTGCTAACCATTTTCGCCAACTTCTTCTATTGGTTATATAAAGTGTATTTTTGATTTCCATGTTATTATCATATCATTTTTGCTCAATTTTTTATATAACAAGAAACAAAAACACCTCCTATTTTTAAGAGATGTCTTCGTGGGGTGACTAGAGGGAATTGAACCCTCGCTAAGGGCACCACAAGCCCTTGTGCTACCATTACACCATAGTCACCATGAAGAAAATTTTATAATTTTTAATTTTTAAATAAATTTAAATTTTTAAAAATTATTTAAAATTAAGACTAATTCTTAATTTTATCATTTAGAAATTGTTTAAAAATTCAAAAATTATAAAATTAAAAATTATTTTGGTACCCCCGCTAGGGATCGAACCTAGATCTAGAGTTTAGAAGACTCTCGTTCTATCCATTGAACTACAGGGGCAGGTAAAATTGATTATTTTATTTTAAAGTATGTAATTGCAGGAATTTGATATTTATATTCTAATTTAAGTTTATTTAAAACTCCCATTCTCCAACCCATAATTCTTCTAAATAAGTTTACATCATTTATTCTAATGGAGCAAGTCCCATCATACAATCTATTTTTTCTAAATCTCAATGAAGTGGGTTTTATTTGAGTTTTATAAAATTGGTTTATTGGTATATTAGTTATTTTTGACCAGTATTGTTCACAATTTTTTCGTACATGTAGTTCATGTATATGAATTTCAGCACGAAATTTATCCTCAGGTACTTTGCATATCTGTCTAAACCAGTTCATTATTAATCTTATCATTAAAGGGTCAGAATTACTAAAGGCAATATTTTCACTATATTTAGCTCCTTCAGCCCAATAAAGCATTAATCCAGAGATAAATAGGGGATTATCAATTAATTCATCAGTTTCTCTTATACTTGTTGATAAGATTTTTTTTGTTTGAGCTATTCTTCGTTTTTTTTTACTTTCGGCGGCGGTAAGCCTAGATTTTTGTAGTCCAGTTAATCTGGCAATATTTTCTTGGGATAAGTGAATATCTCTTAGCCATAGGCTAAGAGTTGATTTGGAAACATTGATTTTTTCTTTAATTTCGGAATAACTATAGCCTTTTTCTCTTAGTTTTCTGGCTAAAACTTTATTTTCTATATTATGTAACATAATTGTCGAATAACTATTTATAGCTATATAAACTATAACATAATTATTTAAATAAGACAATTTAAATAAAAAATTTGACAAAGTTTTTATTTAATGCTATTTTTACATTAATTAAATAACATTTATCCACATCTGCCTTAGGCGTGGGCTTACCCAAAATAATGACTAATTTGAGGCAGTTAATAATAACAAATACACTAATAAGGTAGTGCACAACAACTCGGTTTCTAGAATTATAGGCGCCGAGAAATTTTTTGTGTATCTTTTTTATTATCTCTAATTTATTATCTCTAAATTTTGCATGACCAATAAAGATAAAAATTTAAATACAAGATTCTATTTTGATGAAAGTAAAAGAGATAGAATGTTAGAACCACCAAATTTAATTGAGGTGCAGAAGAATTCTTATAATTGGTTTTTGGAAGAAGGTTTAAAGGAACTGTTTGATGAGATTAATCCTATTAGAGATTATATTGGACGTGATTTGGAATTGTATTTTGAAGATTATTATTTAGATGATTCAAAATTTGATGAAGTTACAGCCAGAGAGAGAAATTCAAGTTATGAATCATCACTCAGAGTTAGAACTAAATTAGTTAATAAGAGAACCGGCGAAATAAAAGAGCAAGAAGTTTATTTGGCTGATTTTCCATTGATGACAGATCGAGGAACTTTTATTGTGAATGGAATTGAACGAGTAATTGTTTCACAATTAATTCGTTCTCCGGGAGCATTTTTTACTTCAGAATATTATCAAGGTAAAAAATATTATGGAGCAAAAATTATTCCTAACAGAGGAGCTTGGTTGGAAATTGAAACAGCCCCTAACGGTATTATTACAGTTAAGATTGATAGAAAAAGAAAAGTTCCGGTAACGGCGTTGCTTAGAGCCTTGGGTTATATTACTGACGATGAGATTAGAAGTTTATTTAAAAATGTAGATACCCTAGCTGATTTTAAATATATTGATATCACTTTAGAGAAAGATGTGGCTAAATCAGAAGCAGATGCTTTGAAGGAGGTTTATAAAAGAATTAGGCCAGGTGACTTGGCAACAACGGAGAATGCTCGACAGTTAATTCATGCGATGTTTTTTAATTTTGATAGATATGATTTTGGTAAGGTGGGGCGTTATAAATTAAATCAGAGATTTGAAGAAACTTATGAAATTACCAAAGAGAACAGAGTTTTTAAGAAACAAGATTTAGTTAATATTTTAGGTGAAATTATTAAACTTAATATTAATCAAAAGGCAGCTGATGATATTGATCATTTGGGTAATAGAAGAATTAGAGCGGTGGGTGAATTAGTACAAAATAGATTTAGGTTAGGTTTAGCTAGAATGGAAAGAGCAATTGTTGATAAAATGAGTACGGTTGATATTGATACTATTAATCCAGCGCAGTTAGTTAATACACGTCCATTGATGGGAGCGGTGAAGGAATTTTTTATGTCCTCACAATTATCTCAATTTATGGATCAAACTAATTTGTTGGCAGAGTTAGAACACAAGAGAAGAATTTCAGCGATGGGTCCTGGGGGTTTATCAAGAGAGAGAGCTGGGTTTGAGGTACGTGATGTTCACCGAACTCACTATGGTAGAATTTGTCCGATTGCAACACCAGAAGGGCCAAATATTGGTTTAGTGGGCCATTTGGCAACTTATGCCAGAATTAATACTTATGGTTTTTTAGAAACGCCTTATAGAAAGGTTATTAAAGATGAAAAAGGAAAAGTTAAAGCAACTGATGAAATTGTTTATTTAGATGCTTTTAGTGAAGAAAAAATGGTAACTACAGCAGCTAATGAACCAGTTGATGAAAAAGGTTATTTTCTTAATGAAAAAGCAGGTATTAGGAAAAAAGGTGAACCAATTTTAGGACATGTAGATGAAATTGATTATATGGATGTGTCACCTAATCAGATTATTTCAGTGGGAACATCTTTAATTCCTTTTGTAGAACATAATGATGCAGTGAGAGCTTTAATGGGAACTAATATGCAGAGACAAGCTGTGCCGGTAGTTAAGGCCACGGCTCCATTGGTGGCAACTGGTATGGAAAGACGAGCCGCAAGTGATTCAGGTCAAGTATTGGTAGCCCAAGAGGCGGGTGATGTTATTACAGCTCAAGCTAATAAAATAGAAATTTTAGAAAAAGATGGCAATGTTAGAACTTATAATTTAGTTAAATTTGTTAGATCAAATGCTTCAACTTGTTTAAATCATCGGGTATTGGTAGAAACTGGAGAAAAGGTAAAGAAAGGATTTGTGTTGGCAGATGCAGCAGCCTGCGATCATGGTGAGTTGGCTTTGGGTCAAAATTTATTAGTGGCTTTTATGCCATGGGAGGGTGGTAATTATGAAGATGCTATTTTGCTTTCTGAAAGATTAGTTAGAAAAGATAAATATAGCTCAATCCATATTGAAGAATATACTATAGATGTGAGAGAAACTAAACTTGGTCCAGAAATAATTACTCGCGATATTCCAAATATTGGTGAAGAGAAATTAAAAAATTTAGATGAAGAAGGGGTGATTAGAATTGGAGCTGAAGTGGCCTCAGGTGATATTTTGGTAGGTAAAATTACGCCAAAAGGTGAGACTGAATTGACGGCTGAAGAAAGATTACTCAGAGCTATTTTTGGTGAGAAGGCTAAAGAAGTTAGAGACACCTCTTTATATTTAGAACATGGTGAACATGGTAAGGTGGTGGATATTAAAATATTTACTCGAGTCCAAGGAGATAAGTTGGCTGCTGGTGTAACTAAACAAATTCAAATTTCAATTGCTCATATGAGAAAAATCCAAGTGGGTGATAAGATGGCTGGTCGTCATGGTAATAAAGGTGTTATTTCTAGAATTGTAGCAGTTGAAGATATGCCTTATTTACCAGATGGAACTCCAGTAGATATTATTTTGAATCCATTGGGTGTAGCTTCTCGTATGAATTTAGGTCAAATTTTAGAAACTCATTTAGGTTTAGTGGCCCATGACAGAGGATTAAAAATAGCCACACCACCATTAAATGGTGTGCCCGAAGAAACAATTAAAAAAGAGTTAAGAGATTTAGGTTATAATGATACGGGTAAATTACAATTGACAGATGGTAGAACTGGTGAGTTGTTTAGATATGAAACTACGGTGGGTTATATTTATATGTTGAAATTGGTGCATATGGTAGAAGATAAAATTCACCAACGTTCAATTGGTCCTTATTCATTGGTAACGCAACAACCATTAGGTGGTAAAGCTCAATTTGGTGGTCAGAGATTTGGAGAGATGGAAGTCTGGGCTTTAGAAGCCTATGGCGCTGCTTATACTTTGCAGGAAATTTTAACTATTAAATCTGATGATGTGCCTGGTAGATCTAAAGCTTATGAATCAATTATTAAAGGTGAGCCAATTCAAAGATTGAACATTCCAGAATCTTTTAATGTATTAATGCGAGAATTGAAGGGCCTGTGTTTAGATGTGGAGTTATTGAGAGATGGTAATGTTATAGATGAAAATGAAGTTGAAGAGTCTGTTTTAGAAGATAGGGATAATAGAGAAGATTATAAAGATAAAGGAAATGAAGTTAAAGCAGATAATTTAGAAATTAAAGAAGGTGAAATCAGTGTCACTAGTAAAGCCAACAAGGATGATGAAACTGGTGAAGGTGGTGAAGAATCAGAAAATAAAAAACAATTAGTAGCTGACAAGGAAAAAGAAGAGAAAAAATAAGTCAATAGATTATAAGTATTTTTAATGTAAATAATATAAAACACGGGATCCTTCGTTCGCTCGGGCGAACTCAGGATAAAGTGTATGTTTAATTTATGTTTAATGAACCCCAACAAAAAATATTAAATTTTGATAGCATCCGCTTGAAGGTAGCTTCGCCGGAAGTTATTCATAATTGGTCTTATGGAGAAGTTTTAAAACCAGAGACTATTAATTATAGAACACAAAAACCTGAGAAGGATGGTCTTTTTTGTGAGAAAATTTTTGGTCCAACTAAAGATTGGGAGTGTTATTGTGGTAAATATAAAAGAATTAGATATAAAGGGATTATTTGTGATAAGTGTGGAGTTGAAGTTACGCGGAGTATTGTTAGACGTGAACGCATGGGCCATATTGATTTAGTGGTGCCAGTTTCTCATATTTGGTTTTTAAGAGGAGTACCTTCTAAATTAGGTTTAGTGCTTGATATACCACCACAGTCTTTGGAGAAGGTTATCTATTTTGCTAATTATATTGTATTAAGAGTTAATGAAGAATTAAGATTACAAACTGTTGAACAGGTTCAGGATGAATATAAAACCAAGCGAAAACAAATTGAAGGTGAATTTAATAACAGAATTAAACAAATTAAAAGTGTTGGTGGCGAAAAGGTAGAAGATAAAATTAAAGAGTTAGACGAAAATAAGAAAGAAACTTTAGCTGAATTATCAGAAGCAGTTGAAAGAGCTAGAAAAGAATTAATTGATTTAAAACCATATAAAATTATTTCTGAAAGTCAATATCAAGATTTGTCTTTGAAATATGGACATGTTTTTGAAGCTGGCATTGGTGCTGAGGCCGTTTTTAATATTTTGAAGGAGATGGATATGGAGGCCACAATGGCTCAACTTAAAGAAGTTATGAAAAAGACCGTTGGTGGTAGTCGTAAAAAATTAGCTAAACGTTTGAAATTATTAAATGCTTTGATAACTAATAATATTAAACCAGAATGGATGATTATTACGACTATTCCAGTAATCCCACCAGATTTAAGACCAATGGTGCAATTAGATGGCGGACGTTTTGCAGCCAGTGATTTAAATGATTTGTATCGTCGAGTAATTAACAGAAATAATCGTTTGAAAAAATTAATTGAGTTAAATGCTCCGGAAGTTATTTGTCGTAATGAAAAAAGAATGTTACAGGAAGCAGTGGATTCATTAATTGATAATTCAGCTAGACATGGTAAAACAGTTACAGCTTCAACTGGTCAGAAAAGAGTTTTAAAATCTTTAGCTGATATTTTAAAAGGTAAGCAAGGTAGATTTAGACAAAATTTACTTGGTAAACGAGTTGATTATTCTGGTCGAAGCGTGATTGTGGTTGGTCCACATCTAAAAATTCATGAATGTGGTTTACCCAAAAGAATGGCTTTGGAATTATTTAAACCTTTTGTAATTGCTCAATTAATTAAAGGGGAGTTGGTTCATAATGTAAGAAGTGCCAACCGTTTTATTGAATCAGATCGTGATGAAATTTGGGATATTTTAGAAGAGATTGTCAAAGGATCGCATGTCCTTTTAAATCGTGCACCAACTTTACATAAATTGGGTATTCAAGCTTTTAAACCAATCTTAATTGAAGGTAAAGCTATTCAATTACATCCGTTGGTATGTCCACCATTTAATGCCGATTTTGATGGTGACCAAATGGCAGTGCATGTGCCGTTAACGGAGAATGCTAAAAGTGAAGCGGCTAATTTAATTTTATCTTCTAAAAATATTTTAAAACCAGCTACGGGTGATCCATCAATTACACCATCTCAGGATTTTGTATTGGGTTGTTATATTTTAACAGGTTTTAGAGCAGAAGATGTTGAAACTAGTGATAGCACTAGATTGAAAATATTTTCATCAGAAATTGAAGCAGAACAGGCTTATGATGCCAAGGTAATTGATTTACAGCAAAGAATTAAAGTTAGAATAAATAAAGAAATTATTGAAACAACAATTGGTAGAATTATTTTTAATGAAATAGTTCCGGATACTTTGGGTTTTGTGAATAAACAAATTGATAAAACTATTTTAAAAAATTTAGTTAAAGAGGTTATGGAGGTTGAAGGTTGTGAAAGAACGGTCCAATTTTTAGATGATGTTAAAGATTTAGCTTTAAAACAAATAACGATGACGGGTATCTCTTGGGGAATGGGTGATTTACCAGAGATGCCAGAAAAATATGAAATTTTTAAAGTGGCAGAAGGTGAAGTTGAAGAAGTTGAAGGTCAATATGAACAAGGATTTTTAACTAATGAAGAACGACATGTTAAAATTATTGAGATTTGGGTTGGAGTTAAAGACAAAATTGTTGAAATGAGTAAAAAGAAACTAGATAAGAATGGACCTGTTTTTGCCATGATGAATTCAGGCGCTCGTGGTTCATGGGGTCAAACGACTCAAATGATGGGTATGAGAGGCTTAATGGCTTCACCGAGTGGTGAGACCATTGAGTTGCCAGCCAAGGCATCACTTAAAGAAGGGATGCATGTATTGGAATACTTTATTACTACTCATGGTGCCAGAAAAGGTTTATCTGATACGGCTCTAAGAACAGCTAATGCAGGTTATTTAACCAGAAGATTGATTGATGTAGCTCAGGATGTGATTATTAGAGAAGATGATTGTGGTGATACTACGGGTGTTACAATTACCAGGGAAGAATCTTTGGCAATGAATGAAACTATTAGTAAGAGAGTTTTAGGTAGATTTTTATTAGAAGACCTTAAAGACAAAAAAGGTAAAGTTATTGCTAAAGCAGGTGAAGTTATTGATGAAAAATTAATTAAGCAAATTGTGTCACTTGATCCGGATGAAATTAAAATTAGATCCGTGTTAACTTGTAAATCTAAACGAGGTGTTTGTAAGAAATGTTATGGTTGGGATTTAGGTTATAATAAACTAGTTGAAGATGGAGTGGCTGTAGGTATTATTGCTGCACAAAGTATTGGTGAGCCAGGAACCCAGTTAACCATGAGAACTTTCCATACAGGTGGAGTAGCTGGTGGTGGTGATATTACTCAAGGTTTACCAAGAGTTGAAGAAATTTTCGAAGCGCGACCAATTAAAAATCCAGCAATACTTTCATCAATTTCAGGTCAAGTAAGTTTGTCTGAAAATGAAATAACTCGTGAAAAAGAATTAAAAATTATCGGGACTGAAATTAAAGAAGAATTCTTTATTATTAATGGTAAGAATATAGCTAAAATTAAAACTAAAGATGGAGCTAAAGTTAAAAAAGGTGATTTATTAATAGATGCAATTAAAAAAGTTAAAGCACCTTTTGATGGTAAAATTATAATTGAAAAAGAAAATGATGAGCGTCATATTCTTAGGGTAATTCAGGAAAAAGATGCAGAAAAAGAAATGACAATTTCACGAGGGGTGACGGTGTTGGTTTCTAATGGCGATTTAGTGAATAAAGGTGATCAACTAACGACTGGTCCGTTGGATCTATTTGAATTGTATAAATTGAAAGGACAGAATGCCGTGGAAAGATATATTGCTAAGGAAATTCAATATGTTTATTCTTCCCAAGGTCAACCGTTAAATGATAAACATGTGGAAGTGATTGTACGTCAGATGTTTTCCAAAGTATTAATTGAAGATGCTGGTGATACTTTATTTTCACCAGGTGAAACAGTAGAAAAGACTGAAGTAGAAGAAGAAAACCGAAGAGTTAAAACAGCCAA
>Ga0210057_1010036_pt1 | contig 10814 bp, 11 predicted proteins | sample CryGeyCG2114_010_2_FD_183968 | JGI IMG/M metagenome (GOLD analysis project Ga0210057, IMG submission 183968) | Groundwater microbial communities from aquifer - Crystal Geyser CG10_big_fil_rev_8/21/14_0.10 (SPAdes) (version 2) | ecosystem: Environmental > Aquatic > Deep subsurface > Groundwater ...
TATCTAGCCCTCTATAAACCCAAAGGAATAGCCGTTATTAGAGATGTGATTGATCTTCCCGGTAGCTTTGCCACGGACCGATTAGACAAAGAATTTGAGGGATTAATTATTTTAACCAATGATAAAAGAATAGTGGAAAGAATTCCCAATCCCCGATTTGCCCACGAAAAAGAATACGACATTGAGATCGTAGAAAAAATACCGGCAGCCAGAGCAGAAAAAAATATCGGATCGGGCATTATAGTGAACGGACAAAAAATATCAGCCAAAAAAGTTAAGATCTTAGGTACCCACAAAATAAATGTTGTTATGGTGGAGGGGCAAACCCAGCAAATCACTAAAATACTTTCTTCCCTTCAACTTACGATCAAAACTTTAAAAAGAAAACGCATTATGAATATCCTTTTAGGAGATATGAAACCGGGAGAATCTCGCGCGCTGGAAGAAGCTGATCGAAAATCATTTTTGGCAAGCTTCGGACTAAAATAATCACTAATTGACCGATTTTTAACTAAGGCTTAGTATAAAATAATAAGACGCTCTTTAACACAAACCTATAAGGAGGGGCTATGAAAATTATTGCCTTAGCAATATCTGTATTTTTAAGTTTAATTTCTGCTAATTCTTTCGCTAAAGACGACGGCACCCGCGGAGCGGTTTACGATCTGGACGATTCGGTTTTAACTATAACTGAAAAGTCCCTTAAACAGATTGACCGCGCGGATAACGGCGAACATGCTTCAAAAATATTAAAGGGAGAAGTCCCTATGATATCAATAAGAGAAGCGGCAGAGAGAATACAGGCTTCCCGCGATATGTTTCATGAAAAAGTTGCCACGTTTAGTCCGACTTCAAATTTACTCATTGAATTTGAGGGTCGGGTAACCGATCTAGTCGTGAGCCATATCTGCAACGGAAGAGATGGAAAATATCTGACGTTATCAATACCGAATATATATTCCTCTGAAGATATGCCCGTGAGCATAGATGGCAAGGAAAAAACAATAAAACAACTGATCATTTCAACTGATCCCAGCAATGCCCTGCTTCTCAGGAACAAACTTCTTTGGGGAGCTGTCGGCGATTATTGGCGATTCTTCCTTAAACGAATAGATTATGACAGTAAATTCAAAGTCACGGGACTCATCAATTATGCCGGACAAAGATCGGAAAAAAATGAGATTGAACGGCTTGAACTGATGATAACTATCATAAAAATAAGCACTCTTCCCTAGAACATTTTACTCTGTAAAATATTCGGGCGAATCCCCTCATTCTAGATGAATGAGGGGATTTTTATTCTTAACTTTAAGAAATTTCACACTTCCCTCCCATACAAGCTAATTCTTTTGAACCCTGAGTCTCATCATCCTTTTCATAAAGCAGAATCTGTGAAAAATCTATTTCCGGCATTTTTGACACCATCATTTCATAAGTTTCTTTAGTAATTTCTTCGTACGGAGCCATAACATAAACGTGGTCTTCACGCGGAAGAAAAGAAAGCCCACCAACTATATTCCAATTATTGTAAACCCAATCTGCCACATCTATCCACTCATTTGCGCCAACAGAAATAGTAACTGACGGATTATGCTCGGTAAAATTTTCCTTAACTATTTTCCAGTGTTCCAATTGCTCAAGAGCAGTTAAGTCATTTCTAAAGATCGTTCCTTTTGGAGCCTTAATAGGAAATTCAAAAATATAACTAGTTGCATCATTATAACCTTGTCCAACCTCGGGATAATATGGCATTTTTTGATCTTTCAACATTTTAAAAAGACTGTCCGTTGCCGAAATCCTAACACGGCGGATATAATACGGCGAATAACGAGGATGAAGCCCAGAGGACGCATCTACTAATTGAGAAACTGTACCGGAAGGTTTAACACAGGTAACTGCCAAAGACTGGCCAACACCAAACCTTTTTGCATAAACTTTATTAACTGAAACAGCCCAATACCTGAGCTTTTTTAAAACTTTTTTATTCCTGACCACCGGGCAATCCCATTGTCCGGTGATAGAAACTCCCAGCAACCTTTCTTCTTCGCAGTTCTTTTTCCATTCTTCTGAAATATAAGGAAAATTAGTAAGCGTAGATTGGAAAGTTCCCAATATAGTAGCCAGATGTATCTTTCTGGATAAGGTTTTTTCTGTGTCATTAGGTCTGGCTACAACCTCTGAAAGATTGCAAAATCCCCTTGAACGCAAATTTATTTCACCACAAGGATTTACACCGGCTGTAAGCCACTTTTTTCCCATTTTTTTCCATCGCCTTTCCGGAATTTGATATTTTAATCCACCGCGATTGAATATTCCCCTTTCACCAGAACCGCTTTTTGCCAGCGCTACCCATTCATCTAAAAATTGCGCAGCTGTCGGCTTTTCCATATAAGCTACCGAATTGTTTGCCATACTTCTTTGTGGATCGGTTAGATAGAACATTCCCTTTTTAGCATCCCTTATATCTTCATCGTCCAGATCAGAAAGTGAAAGCAGGGCGCTGCGGCGCACTCCGCCCATCACCACCACTTCGCCTATTTTACATAAAATATCGTGGACATCCAAAGAAGTAAGGCGTCTGCCCTGTCTGGCCAAAATTCTCTCACGTGCAAAATCCAATGCCCGTTTCAAAGGATCGGGACCGGAACTTTTCCCGCCCATAGTTTTTAATCTGGCGCCCATAGGCCTTAACTTTAAATAATCAAAATGGACGTCTTTACCACTTATCCAACTTTTTAATCCAAAATGTAAGGCGTCTGCCCAGCCTTCCTTGCTGTCTTCAATGGCATAGGAATGAATTTTGCCGCAAGTCTGCCTTTTTATTTGCGGTAATTTTTGAACTGTCTGTTGTTCAACAGAAAATCCCACACCGGCGCCGCACATCAGAAGATACATCACGTCAGAAAAATCTTTCAGCTTGGAAATAGCCACATAAGAACAATTATAAGCGGAAACATTTGTTTTCTTAACGGCTTTGCCGGCGCTCCACATCAGGCGCATTGAAGGCATAACTTCCTGTTTTAAAATGGCCTGATAAATTTCTTTGTATTCTTTTTCGGATAACTTTTTGCCAAGCTCTTCTTTCATAAATTTCATATAACGCCCGACTGTTTCCACCCATGTTTCGCGCCTTCCCTCTTCTTCTATCCATTTTGAATAGCTACGATAATAAACAAATTCTGACAAGGAATTATTGAAATACTTTTTGCTTTCTTGAGCTAATTTTTTAATATGTTCGGGCACATCTCTTCTTTGCTCTCTTAACATGGCTCTTTCTTGCCTATAGAGAATATAAGCTTTGGCAACCTTAGCATAATCCATCAATATTAAATTGGTCTCAACGATATCTTGTATGCTTTCAACGCCCGGAAAACCATCTTTATCATACTTTTTAACCAGATCCTTAATAACCTGATCCGTAACTTTTTCCGCATCTTTTTCAGAGCCCTCGCCAGAAACAACCATAGCTTTTAAAATAGCGGCAGTAATATGAATTCTGTCAAATGCGACTATATTTCCGTCTCTTTTTTTGATGAATTTTATCATGAGAAAAATTAATTTATTAATTTTGAACACTCGCCAAAATTTTTGCAAAACAAAAACTTAGGCGGGCAAAAGTCTTGTCAGAAAAAGCCTTTTATTTCTTGCCCTTTCTCAAAAACGCCGGTATATCCCATTCGGAGCTTTTCTTTTTTGCCGATTGCGCCTTTTCTTTTTCAAGTCCGCTTTTTTCTTCATCTAAAGTCTTACTTTCTTTTATTGCCGGCGAAACTCTTGATTCCCGCTGAACAGAATTAAACAGGTCGGCGGATGAAGAAATGCTTAATTTAGAAACGGGGTTGCCGGAAAATCCGGTCGCAATAAGAGTTACTTTCAAAGATCCTGGTTTCATTTTTTTATCGCAATAGGCTCCGAAAATAATTTTCGCGCTTGAATCAACTGATTCCGAAATAGTCTTGGCAATATCATTGATCTCGCTCATTCTTAGATCTTTTCCTCCTGAAATTCCAAATAAAACACCCTTCGCCCCCTCAATAGAAACTTCTAACATTGGCGAGTGAAGCGCCTGAGTAACCGCCTTCATAGCCCTTCCCTCGCCAGAACTCATTCCTATACCAACAATAGCAGTGCCTGCGTCCTGCATAATCGCTTTAACATCGGCAAAATCAACATTTACTATACCCGGCATAGCTATCAAATCAGCAATACCCTGCACGGCATAACGCAAAATTTCATCAACAATCTCAAATGCTTTTATCAGCGGAGTGTCTTTTTCTATCACGGAAAAAATTCTGTCATTCGGAATGACGATCATCGTATCAACTTTTTCCCTGAGCTTTTGCAATCCTTCATCGGCTATTCTGCTACGCTGCGCGCCCTCAAAAGAAAATGGCCTGGTAATAACAGCAATAGTTAAAGCGCCAGCCTCCTTAGCCATTTCAGCCACAACTGGCGAAGCGCCTGTGCCGGTACCGCCACCCAAACCAGCAGTAATAAAAACTAGGTCGGCGCACTTGATTGACTCAATGATTTCGGCTTTCGTTTCCTCCGCGGCCTGTTTGCCCAAATCAGGATTCATGCCGGCGCCAAGCCCGCGAGTCAAATTCTTGCCAATATGAATTTTGTTTTTTACATCACAATATTCCAAGTCCTGTGAATCAGTATTAATAGCAATAAAATCAATGCCTTTTTCAAAATATTTTTTCATTCTATGAACAGCGTTTCCTCCTCCTCCGCCAATGCCAATCACTTTTATATTTGCTTGACCATGAGCAATTGGCCTGTTATCGCCTATTCTTTTTTTATTTTCCTTTATCATGGTTTTAATGAATTAATTAAACGATCGAACCAGTCCTTGAAACTACCCCCGCCTCCAGAATATCTATCGCTTCCCCAGATCATCAAACCAACAGAGCAGGCAAACTCGGGATCTTCAACCTGCAGATTCAGCTCCCCGCTGGCAATCTCTAAAGATGACGTTTCCGGAATACCTATCTGGGCCGGAAGCTTTAATTCTTGTTTTGCCAGATCAACGATTCCGGCAATTTTAGAGCCGCCTCCAACCAACATAACCCCTCCTGGCAATTGCCCCGCTTTGCCGATAGATTTTAATTCATTATTTACAAACTCAAATATTTCAGCAAGCCTTGTCCCAACAATTTCAGCCACACGTTTCTTAGTTGTTGTATTTTTGGCATTAGAGTCTATTTTTCTCAGATCAATTGTTTCTTTGCCCGAAACTTCTTTTGCCAAAGCGCTGCCAAAAGAAAGTTTAATTACTTCTGCGGCTACAATTGATGTTTTTAAAACTATTGCCAGATCATTAGTCACATTACCGGAACCAATCGGAAGGACGGCTGCGTGAATAAGTTTATTTTCTTCGTAAACACATATGCCCGTTGTACTAGAACCAATATCAACCAACACTACCCCTAGATCTTTCTGATTTTTTGATAGAACTGAACGAGCGCTAGCCAAAGGACTAAAAATCAATCCGCTCACATTGCCACCGGCCGATTCAACACATTTATTAAGATTTTTAAGAGCCGGATCAAAAACATCTATTATCAAACTATCAACTTCTAATCTATTGCCGATCATGCCTAATGGATCACGTATATCATTTATGCCGTCTACTATATATTCCTTGATAATCGCATGAAGAACGGTGCGATTTGAAAGGAGCTTTACTGATTGAGAAGCTTGAACAGCCCTATCAATATCATCTTTATGGATCTCAAAATCAGCCCGGGACACAGCGACTATTCCGCGCGAAAACTGGGTATGAATATCACAGCCTTCTATATTTACATAAATATTTTTTAAAGCTTGCCTGGAAAAATTTTTAATTTCTCCAAAGATCTGATTAATACTCCTGGACATTTCGGAAAAATCATCAATCACGCCCTTGCGCATTCCCATTGATGGTGATTTAAACACCCTTAAAACAGAAATTCGGCCATTTTCACTGACTTGGCCGACCACTGCTTTAATATTGCTAGCTCCAATATCTAAACCGGTAATATAATTTTCAGACATAATATAATAAAATTTCCAATTTCCAACGAAAACGAATCAGTCTCTGCCTGAAGGAATTAGAAATTTATGAAGAAGCTCTGTTTCTTTTTTCTCCATATTTATTCTATCATTTTTCCGCTTATGGTCATAGCCCGCAATGTGCAAAAGTCCGTGAAAAAGCATAAACAAAAGACTGGTTTGAAATTTTTCATCATTCGTATGGGCGCGTTCGTGTTGCTGGAGGACAAAGTCCGGAAGCGCGCTATTCGCATGCTGTTTTTTAATATAAAATGGATTAAGATATATTTCGCCCAAATTTTTCTCTTTAATATCCGGTCTTATGAACTCGCCCCTCGTTTCTTTGCCGACATAGGACAGAATATTCTTCTTCATTTGCCTGTTACCTACTAAAAATATCTCCAAATAACCATCTAGCGCCAAAAAACTCGCCACTAAGCGAGCTTTTTTTAAAATAATTTTTTTATACTTTTCGGTTTTTTTATCTATAACCCAAACCTTTATAGTCATATCTGCTGCAACTTATTGTCCTAATTTTTCTTTTATTAATTCGGTTATCATCCCGGCATCCGCCTTGCCCTTGAGATCCTTCATAACTTCTTTCATAACTAAACCAAATTTGCTCTTCCGCCCGGACGACTGTCCAGTCGGACGGGTATCGGCTACTCCGGACAAAATTCTTTCAACTTCCTTAGCCGCCTCTTCTCTGCTCATTTGTTTTGGCAAATACGCCTCAATTACAACAAGCTCCTTTTTCTCATTTTCCGCAAGTTCCGGGCGTCCCCCATTTTCAAAAGCTACAACTGATTCCTTTCTTTTTTTAGCTTCCCTGGCTAACACTTGTAAGATCTCTTCTTCGGTCAAAATGCCGTCCTTCCCTTTTTCAATTTTCTTATTCTGCAAAGCCGAACTAATCATCCTCAAAACCCCCAAACGAAAATGATCTCCTGATTTTAAAGCGGTCTTTAGATCTTCACTTATCTTTTTTAATAGTTCCATACAAATAAAATATGATGCCAATATACGAATTGTACTAATGATACGAGTAATACTAATTTATATAAATTCTTATTCGTATGATTAGTATCATTCGAATGAATTAGTATATTAGTATCGCAATTATACTAGACCTAATTTCCTGAGTCTTTCGGTTTCTTTCTTTTTATTAACCCTGTGAATAGCGGAAAGTTTTCTTTTAATGCGAGAAACTGACCTGCCATATCGCTGTCTCTTTTTAGCTTCACGTAAAATTCCGCTCTGTTTAACTCTTTTGGAAAAACGATATAAAAGAGAACTCACTGACTCGCCATCTTTTCTTTTTATTAACATAATTCTTTAAATTGATTACAAATTTTAACGTTATAAGATTATTGCAAATTTATAGCTATTTTGCAACTGCTGCGGCATTAAATTTATAAAGGTATTTTCCTGTGATCAATATCTCCATCATTTTGCCATCCTCCTAATAAATGAAGATGTAAATGATCAACTACTTGCCCGCCCTCGCGCCCAACATTAAAAACTAATTTATAGCCTTTCAAACCAATCTTTTTAGCTTCATCTCTAGCGCCATAAATAAGGCTCGCCAAAATTTCTTTGTGATTACCTTCTAAATGAGCTATTGATTGAATATGCTCTTTAGGAACAATTAGATAATGAATGGGTGCGGCTGGTTCAATATCTTTAAAGATAACAAAAGTATCAGTTTCGCTAATAAAATCCGCCGGAATTTCTTTTTTAATTATCTTGCAAAAAATACATTGCATGTGCTTAATATAATACGAACGATACAAATTTTATACGAACACCACAAACTATTTCAGTTATATTCGTGGTATTCGTGTATGTTCGTATTATTTGTATTATTTTATAGTCTCTTCCTTATTTCGGCCACAACCTTTTTCAACAAAACCGTTTCCTGAACTCCGGTTTTTAGATCTCTGATGATTACTGACTCCTTGAATACTTCTTTTTGACCCAATATTAACGCCCAAGAAACGCCCTCCTTATCAGATGCCTTTAATTGGGCACTAAGGGAATTTTTGCCAATAGATTCGCTTATATTAATTCCCGATCTCACAAACTCTTCTATTAAAGACAGCCCCCTCTTCTTCGCTTCAATGCCGATAGCTATCAAAAAGACCTTATTCTTTGGCCTTGACGACAAATTTATATTACAAGCCTTTATGGCTTCAACCAATCTCTCCATTCCAAAAGCCATGCCGATAGCCGGAATATTTCTGTGACCTAAAACTTCAAACAAATAATCATATCTTCCGCCTCCTCCCAACGCCAAACTTGTTATTTTCTCGCCATCAGCCGATTCTATTTCTGCAAAAAACTCAAAAACCGTACGATTATAATAATCTAAACCTCTGACTATAAACGGGTCTATCTGATAAGGCAGTTTCAATTCTTCGGCGTACTCCAACACTTCTTTGAAATGCCTTCTGCAAGGAGCGCAAAGATCGTCAATTATGCTCGGTGTTTCTTTTTTAACCGCCTCACAATGTTCATCTTTACAATCTAATAAGCGCAGCGGATTCTCCGACATCCTCCTATTACAATCTTTACAAATTTCTTTTTTATTATTTTTATAATAATTTAAAAGTTTCTTTTTATAGATAGTGCGACAAGCCTTACAGCCGATACTATTAAGATGAATGGATATATTTTTGAATTTCAGGCTCTCTAGCAATCTAAGGGCGGCGATCATGATCTGAACATCATAAATAGGATCATTTTCTCCGCCAATTATCTCAAAACCAACCTGATTGAATTGCCTGTATCTTCCGGCTTGCGGATTTTCATATCTGAAGAACGGGCCCTCATAATAAACCTTAAGAGGCTGGCTCATATGAGACATTCCGTGCTGAATATATGCCCTGGCAATGGCAGAGGTTCCTTCCGGTCTTAAAACCAATTTATCCCCGCCTTTTGTAGTCATGGCATACATCTGTTTTTCTACAATATCCGTAGATTCGCCAACGCCCCTTTGAAATAAGTCTAAATTTTCCAAAATAGGAGTATCTATTCGTGAAAATGAATAAATTTCAGCCACGCGCCCGATCTCCTTTCTTAATTTTTCCCAAACAAATTGTTCGGACGGCAAAACATCGTGAGTTCCTTTTACTGAAGATAAATTTATATTTTTCTTAGACATAATTTTAATTGATAAATTAATTAAAAGCTTCAATAGAATTTATGGGGAAAAGTCTCAATCGGACAATGCCAACAATATTGTCTTCCGGAAGCGTGCCCCAGCTCCTTGAATCATAGCTAAAACCCCTATTGTCTCCCATTACAAAATAATCATTTTTACCTAAAACAGAATCTATATCGCCTAATGTTTTTAGGCTTGTATCTAAATAAATTTCATCTACTTTAAAACCCTCCGGATACTCTTTATTGATTATCTCTACTTCGCCATTTTTTACAATAACCCGTTCTCCGGGAAGCCCGATAATTCTTTTAATATAATAGACCGATGGATCATTTGGATATTTAAAAACTACTACCTCGCCTCTTTCCGGCGCTCTTAAGCGATAAGTCACTTCATCTATCAAAAGATAGTTCCCTGTAGAAAAATTGGGCTCCATACTGGCTCCGCTCACCAAAAAAGGCTGCATTAAAAAAGTCCTGACAAAAAAAACAGTGACCACGGCAATTAAAATTACCTCTGCAACTTCCCAAAAAGCTAATAAGAAATATTTCATGCCAATTTTGTTTAATTTTTTACGCCCTTTTCTATAGTAAAAAATAACTACAAAATTGAGCACCCTGTTAAATGATGCATTGCATCAATTTTGCCATTTTGGCAAAATTATTTAACAGGGTAAAGGATTTCTGGTTCCGCCTAAGAAGTCGAAAGGAAATCTCTTTATATTTTACTACATTAAGGACAAAATTCAATGGGGCTAATTTTGGTTAATTTTCAAACTAATTGGTATAATAAGACAATGGAATTTAAAGCTATTTTAGGATTAGGAAATACGGGCTCAAAATATGAAAATACCTATCATAACGTAGGCCATCAAATGATCGATTTTTTAGCAGAAAAAAACATGCTTCAAGAAAAAATAATTGTCGCAAAAAATGATGGATTTATGAATAAATCAGGAACTTCAGCTCTTAAGATATTTAAAAAAATCGGAAAGAAACCGGAAAATTTATTGGTTATCCAAGACGACTCCGACATTGTCCTTGGCAAATATAAACTATCCATAAACCGCAATTCTGCCGGACATAAAGGAATTGACAACATTATCAATAAAATTGGATCAAAAAAATTCTGGAGATTAAGGATCGGCATCAGGCCGAAAGAAGAAGGGGGCAAGGCTCTAGATTTCGTATTAAAAAGGATCTCAAAAGAAAATAAAGAAATTCTAGAAAAAGTCTTTGAAGAAGCAATATCAAAATTTCTAATTCCTAATTGCTCTAATTGACCTAAACAAATCCCAAATTACAAATCCTAAAAATCAATATTTATTTAACTTTAATATAAATTGAATTGAAAATAAGATTTATTTCTTTAGCCTCTTCCCATAATATTCTCGCTCGATCTTTCATTTCCGGTGCGGCTACCGCCGACATTCTAAGAAAATACTTGCACTCCCGCGATTCTTTTTTACAAATACCAATTTTGTGTCTAAAATCTGCCTTGCTTTCCGCATCATCAGCCTCACTATAATTTGCTCCGACTGAAGTTCCGCATTTAACTAACTGATTAATAATGGGCTTTGTAATTTCATTTTTGGGCATATCTTTGCAAAACTTAA
>Ga0210057_1010037_pt1 | contig 10813 bp, 8 predicted proteins | sample CryGeyCG2114_010_2_FD_183968 | JGI IMG/M metagenome (GOLD analysis project Ga0210057, IMG submission 183968) | Groundwater microbial communities from aquifer - Crystal Geyser CG10_big_fil_rev_8/21/14_0.10 (SPAdes) (version 2) | ecosystem: Environmental > Aquatic > Deep subsurface > Groundwater ...
TTCAACTTGATTATTCAATGATTTTTCATTTGAAAATTCTTTTGCACCGAATTCCCATTCTTTTTCAATTTGATTATTTTTGTTAATTTCTTTGACAACAACTCTCCATCCAAAATCATAATTCCTCGCACATTCTGGTTCTATCTCTTGATAATCTGAATTGAATAAGTTTAGTTTGTTAATATCAAGTATATTTGCTTTGGTTATTGATTTTTGGTTGTTATATGCTAAACATTCTTCAGAATTTGTAAGTATTAGCAGAGTGTTAGTTGCTGTACCTATAATATCTAAATTCTTTTCAGCCACTTTTTCTTTTCCTTTATTTTTATACAAACTTTGAAGCAGAAAAACTAGCAATATTATAGTTACTATTAATGTCATTGGTTTGATTATATAACTCAACTGAGCTTTTTTATTCAATATTTATATCACCACATAGAATCTATGTTGTTCCCTCACATATTATTTTACATGAGCCATATGACCAATTATGCATATCATTATCACTCCATTTCCTTGTTTCAGGGGGAAATATTGTTGCTAAATCACTTGGCCAGTTAATATTATCATAAATAGCATTGCAGCAATTATTTGTCCAGTGTCGATAAATACCATTGCTTATGGCAACAGGTCCAGTTACATCAAGTAAAACATCTCCCTGAAAATTTTTGTCACTATATATAATCAGACGTGTTCCATCGTCTATTGCAATTCCATCAAAAGTTCTTCCAATAGCTTTTGGGAATGCATCTTCATTTGAAGGGTATTCACCTTCTGCGACTAATTCACTAAAATCATCAACTGTAAATGCCTGAGAAGAATCTGGAAATGAATTTCCCAATAAATAAAGTACTTTTCCTGAAATTAGAACGCCTGAAAAATAAACACGACAGCCAGGTCTTGGTCTAGGAATAGTTGTAGTAGTTGTAACACTTATAATATCACAAACACCAGGTTTTATATCACATGAGCATTTTTTATCAACAATAACAATCTCATTATCATACTTGCTTTTTGCAAAGCATAGGATTGTAGGCTCATTGAATATATAAGGTCCAGAGTTTAAATTTCCAGAAAATGATTTCTTAATATTATTACTTTCGTCATATATAAAAACAGATTTATAATCAATTTTTATGTTAATATGTAGCCCTTTTGGGATTTCATATTCAATTAATCCAGAGCCAGTAGTAGAAGATAATTTATCTATTATTACAACAATATCTCTCGCAATAGATTCAAACAGGTTTTTGTAAGTCCTGTCCGTTTGTTGGGATATTACTACTCTAACAACTAGAACTATGAGGATAAACGAGATAACTATCGAAAGTCCTGTTAGTATACTTTCTGATAAGATTGTAGAACCCTTCATATACTCAATAATAATTGTAATTCAGTGTTAAAAAAAGAATTTATTTTTTTGAAAATTGAATTTAAGATATCTGTTGCAAAGAATTGGTGTATTCACTTTTTTTTCTAGAGAAAATAAAAAATACAATAAAAAATAATGTAAGTATTAGAGTTCCTACAATGACATATATCCATTTTGATTTCCTCAGACAGTCTGAATCTAAATTTTTTTTATTTTGCCTTATACAATCATCATCACATATTCCATCCTTTAGTTCATCACAAATACCATCTATACCTCCAGAAAGACAATCTTCTGGACATTCAAAATAATTTTCTATAGGATATTCACATTCACCGTTAGCAATACATCTATTTTTCTTAATTGAATTAATTTGTTTTTGTGTAAGTGAGATGCTGTTTGACGTTAATATATCTGTTTCAATATATAATTTTGTTGGTTGAAGTATTGTTATAGATCCACATTCATAAACTTTTTCAAAAGTATATTCAAAATAATTATCTCCAGGATTTAAGTCTACATCCCACTTAATGAATTGCATGCCTTCATTTGTTGTTTGAATTTTGCCAAGATTAGATATTTGTGTTGGGTTGAGACAAAAAGGAAATGGGTCTAATATTTTTACATTGCTATAATTTTCATCTGAGTTGATTATTATATTAATTCTACCATTCTCTTCAAAATTTTTAGTTATTTCTAAATTTTGAGATAAACACATGTTTAATAGTAATAAAAATACAAACAAACAAATCATTTTTATTCTCATATAGATTAACCTGGACATGTTCCTATATTTATTCCCCATCCTGGACATAATTCACTATCGACTTTATCATCTGGAGTTGAATACATATAATTATTATCTAAATTTTGAATAAAAAATGTTATGCAAGGATAGTCAGGAATTCTACTGAAATATTGATCTATAAAACTAGTAAGTGAAGGATTAGTTGGATCAACAAAGACCCATCTTTCATTTGGATGATTGTATAATAACCAAGAATGACAACCAACACATGAATTTTCAGCTTCTCCTAATTTTCTACCAGCTAAACATCCAGAAACCAGATACAAATTATCAGTGTTAATATTACATTCTGGTCCACAACTAACTAACATACTATATAAAGTAGTTGAAAAGTCTACGCATACACCACATCCTTCGCATGTATCTGGAAAATGAAGATTTTCAGCACAAGAGACAACATCATTTGGTCTAAGATTTTTTTGGCCTACACACCAACAATTATATGAATAGTCATATGTTTGAGGAAAACTATTATAAGACCAATTTATTATACATTTGGATCTTTCAAGTTTTGATGAACTTAAAGAAATACAATTATCAACTATTTTTCTTAAAGGGTCAGATGAGTATGTACCATAGAAGTCTAATGGAAATGGTAATGGATAAAGTTCATAAGGAGGATTATAATATTTGAACTCTCCTCCACATCCAAATCGATCTTCTCTAACTGTTGTAGTCGTTGACATTTCTGGTGTTCTAACTGTTGTAGTCGTTGTATAAACATATTTTAAGGGTTTGATTTTTATCATATGGATATATTCATTTCCATCACTATTACAGTTAATTCTAAAATCTGCCTTACCTGAATAAAATCCATTTCCCATATATGCATCTGGTAATTCAATGTTTATTTCAACCCATTTATTCGAATTATCCGAGGATTTTTCTATATTATATGATTTCTGATTTCCAGCATTGTCAGTATACTCTACTGAAAATGTATCTGAATTTTTGTTTAGATATATTATTGTTATGTTGTAACCTTTGTAATTGTTCAATTTTGGAGGATATTGGTTATCGACTTTGAAGGACATATAGATATTTCCAGTTGATTCATCTGTTCTTCTCAAGGAATAAGAATATATATGATCTATAATAGAAGATGGAATTTCTGTGTTGTATATTTCTTCACCCTTAACCATTACTACAGGTTTATTTTGAGGAAGACCTTCAGGTCTATATAACCAAAAGTCATAATCACCTCTTTCACCACTTGCATAATAGGTATAATCACTACATGAAGCACAATTAGCATCATGATCTTCATTCATTTGAATATTATCAGCACATCGACTACTTGATGGTAAAGTACATTTACTATCAAGGTTTGAACAACATAAATATTCAGTATCTCTCAAAACAATCCAAACATCTGTGGTATCTTCTACTGTAACACCAAGGTGTTCAACTACAAATGGTATATAATAAGGTCCATTACTATCAGCAAGATTTTCTGAAATATCATTCTCGTAAATATCATAGACAAGTGAATGACGTGATAAAATCATCAAATCCCTCCAGTATATCCCTTGTCTTCCTTGATTAAAGAACGGTCCACCAAGCCATGGTTCAAAACAAAAATATGTTTTATCTTTATATACATCAAAAGCATCCATTATCCCCCATCCTTCCCATCTTCCATAAACATGTAGATTTGCCGCATCTTTTTTTGTACCACAAAATCTTAGACCAACTGGTGGACTAAAACTTGCAACATGTTGTGCTTCTCCCATAGTTGCCCATGTACCTACACCTAAGAATAATGGTTTTGATTTTCCATCAGATCTTTTAAAATTCTTTTGATATTCTTCAACAGTTTTTTGGTAAAATAATTCAAATTTTCTTGTATCAGGACACCCACTATCCGATTTCGTACAATAATTCTCACCATATAATCCAGTTGAAATTACAACCCATTGTACTCTATCATCATCTTTAAATTGATTGGAAAATCCTTGAATAATTTTTTGCCATTCTTCCCACCATTTTCCACTGGTTGCATATAGTGGAATATCACAATAATCTTTCCCAGAGTCTTTTAAATCTTTACATTCTTGTGTTTCTCCTGATATTTCTCCTCCACAAAATTTGTAGCTTCCGTCATCCATTTTGAATCTTCTATAACCATAATCTCTTCCATAATAGTTCTGGTATATTGATCTAGGGGTATCATCTTGACATTGATCATGATAAATTATTGGCGTAGCAACTGCAACAGGTTTTGGAATTTCTTGTCCATTAAGAACAATCTTATATTGTGATGCTTTGTTGATATAATCTGAATATTTTCCAAAACCATCTTTCCATGTGTAACCAATAAAACTACCAAATGGCCCCCAATGTTGATAGTCTGCAGGATTTAGATTTGTATTACTCAACAATCTAAAGATATAAGGGACTCCAATTGGTTTATCTACATTGAATTGTATTATACCGGATAATGTACTTGTAGTTGAAGGATCCCTAGAAGTAGTTGTAGTAATAGTTGTTATGATAGTTGTTGTGGTAGTTGTTCTTGAAATTTCAGCATCAACAATATCATTAATCCTATGAATTTTTAATATATAATTTTGATATCCTAATTTTCCAGATATTTTATCAATAAGTGAGATAAGTGATTCTTCCTTGACATAACTTCTCATTTCTATCTGACAAACTAAAGGTTTACATTCCACATCATCCATGAATTTAACACAAATATTACTTCCATGAGATGTATAATTGATTGTTTGATCATCTCCATTATCAGAAACATAAACAACTCTAACAAAATCTGATAAAGAAATTATTTTTTTAATTGTACTCAGACTGCGAGTGTTACAAAATGAATTAATATTTGAGACTATCATATCTAAAGTTTCTATTGTATCCTGTTTATGTTTTTCAATCGTCAAATCTGAGATAACCTTAAAAAAAAACGAAAAGATTATGAATGAAACTACTAGACCTCCCATAACCCAAATCCAAGTTGATAATCCTTTAGACAATAAATCACTAATTTATTATAGGTTTCACATAAATTAAATATGAATAAAGGACAAATGTCTATAGAATATATAATTAAGATAATGATTCTCCTTGTTGTAGTGGCAGTAGTAATAAGTTTAATCGTAAAATTCAAGGGTGAAATACAAGTAATGGTTAAAAATCTTTTTGGTCCTAAAGAAAATAATCATAAATTTCCACAAATAATTGAAAAAAATAGTTTTTCTAGTGGAGAAGTATCTGCTTATATAGAAAATTGTTATTTTTCCATGAAATCATTACCAGAAGATGAGCAGGAAGATATTATATGTTACCTCCTACAGTCTAATAATGGCTTCAGTATTACAAGTGCTATGTTAAGAAATAAACTTTCTTCTGAACTAGAAGACAAAGTGGAAATTACAACAGAATTTCAAAAGGATATTATCAAAATTCAGTACCAAGATATAGGAAATAAAATTTTGGTAAGTGATTGAAGTGAAAGGTATAGCCTTGAATACAATTGTTTATACGTTGATGGCATTAGCAGTAATAGTGATTTTAATATCTATTCTCAATTCAATTATACCAAATTTTATTGGAAGATCTTTTTGTAAATTTTATAAAGTAATTCTAACATTACCATTACCTAAACAACTTAAATTCGAAATACCTGGTTGCTCTATTTTTCCAAGTATGGAAAGAGTAAGTTTGAATCAAGAAAAATCCACACCGATTGTTCTAGCAAATTACATAGATAACTGTTGGGAAAAATCTAATGAAGGAAAGACAGGAATGACATTTATTTGTTATGAGATCTTCATGAAAAAAATTGAAGTTTCATTTGATGAACAAAATATAACATCAGAACTAAAAAATCAGGATAAAATAAACTGGAAAATTGGAATAATAGAAGGAGAAGATTTGACAGTAATTATTAAATATAATTCAATATCTGGTCAAGTAGAAGTGATATAATGGAAATCAAAATAATAGAAACAATTGGTATTGGCTTGGTTGTATTTATTACTTCTATATTAATTATTAAATCTCTTGGATATGAAATTCAATTGGATTTTGGAAGAAAAATAAAAGGACTCATTAACGAATTATACTCTACAGTCTTTGGAAAAAAATATTATAATTTATGTGAAGTTTATGATGATGAATATATTTCTGTCGATGATTTTGAAACATTACTGAATGCATATTATAACAAACAATGTGAAGATACAAAAATAGATGTGATTCTAAGTTTTTCATTAACAAGGGAAGATATTTTAGAGATGTCAAGAAACATTGGGATAGCAAGAGATGAAAAATTAATTATTTATGATCATGCAGAACCTCTGGGAATTAAAGCAATAATCATAGATGGAAACTACAGTAAATTTCCTTTTAAATATAATGATAAAATTACTATCTGGAATGATGGCTACCCAGAAGAAGATGTTTTATTAAATTTAACTGGTGTTGATTGCAATATTGATGACAAGACTTGTTCACCAAGACCAATCGAGTATGATAGATGGGGATGTCCTATAACTAATGACAAAAATAGAGGAGAGGAATGTGAATGTAATAGTCAATGTAGAGGAAATCTAATCTGTGATGAAACTGATCATTGTTGCCCAGCAGGAGAAACTTGGACTGGAACAAAATGTGGTTTTCAACATACTTTTACTATCTTGTTCATGCAACTTAAAGAAAACGGGAAAGAATTCAAACCAATAGAAAATTTCAGAGAAAAAGTTGAATTAGGAAGAAATACTTGGGTTGAATTAACTCCATTAAAGAATTGTGATGATAGGGTTGGACTGATTGTAGAAGAGAAATATTGTGAAGTTCCTGATCAAAATTTACTTTGTAGTAATAATAATAAAATTGTTGACAAAGCTTTTAGAGATACTAATAAAGCTATTCTAGAATGTGTCAAAGACTGGGAATATGATGATACTTACACAAGAGTAGAAGGTGTACTTCCTGGAGATAATGTTTGTTGTATAGAAGGAGTAGGTTGTGTTGGTGGATATACTGGTGGTTATAATTATCCTCTTGTAAGTTCTGAATCTAATATTCAATTTGTTAGTAGTCATGAAATGGGTCATACTTTTGGGTTATGTGATGAAGCTTATGGTGGTGGAACATGTACTGGTCAATTGTTCAGAACATGTGAAAATAAATATTGTTCTCCTGTAGGTGGTGGAATGGAATGCGAACCTGGACCTAATTGTTGTCCAAATAAACCAGAAATGGATAGTATTATGTGTACTGATCCAGGTATATGCAACAGAGAGAATGAATGTTCTTATGCAGAAAAATTTGCGTCAACAAGCTATAGTCATCTTAAAAAAGAATTAAATGAATATTGTGAATAGTATGAAAAAAATAATAATCACATTGATTTGCTTACTGTTAATACCAGGAATTTTTGCTAAAATTGATCTACAGACTGTTTATTCTTTACAAGTAGAAATCTTCAAAAATGATAGTGTTACCTTAATGGATTTAACTGCTGGAAGTGGAACGATTAGCACTTTTTCAACAACAAAAAAGGATTACTCGATTAAAGTTTTGGATTCAAGAAATAAAGTTTTGTTTGAGAGAGATATTGAAGTGTCTTTCATATTATTCTTAGAAACAATAAAAACTGTTCCTTTGAATAGTACTATAATTCATGTGAGAGTTCCATATTTCAGTAATGCCAAAAAAATATCAATTTATCACTTTAATAAGGAGATATTTTCTGTAGATCTTTCTGAAGAAATCTGTAATAATAACTTTATATGTGAATTGGGAGAAAACAAGTATAACTGCCCAGAGGATTGTGATGTAAAGAAAGAGTTTTCATGGTTTTTGTTTATTTTAATTGTATTTTTGCTTACAACAGTAATAATTTTCTTCCTGAAGAAATTTAAAAAATAACTAATTTATTCTAGGATTCACCAATTTATTATATGAAAGGTTCTATCGAAGCGATTCCAACTTATCTTTATGTCATCATAGGCTTGGTTGTCGGAGTGATGATGCTACTCATGATTTCAAAATATTCTGGGGTATTCAAAAGTGAAGAGAAAGATATTGTCATAGATGGGAATGAAGAGGAAATTTCTGAATCTTTGATAAAAATTATATATCAATGTTGGAAAGAACACAGAAGAGGATTGGATGATAAGTCAAGTGTTTGTAAAGAGGTTAAATTTGAGAACCAACTCAAAATTGAAGAAAAGGATTTAAATGAATTTTTGGATTGTGATATATTACCTAATGTTAATTGTTATCCTGATGTTTGTGAATCCTGTTCATCCAATTATTTTGATGATAATGATAAGGTCATTTGGTTTGCAGAACCTGAAAATACTGAGATAAAAATTAGTTATTCGGGTTATTCAAGAAAAATTGTGATTGTTGGTTTTCTATGTGATTCTTTCTGTATGTGTATAAATGAATGTAAGGAATTTTGTTTCAATAATGAACAGATATGTAGAGATTCAGACTATTTTTCTGAATGCAAGTATGATTGTGAACATCCAACTACTACAACTACATCGATTACAACAACTACAATTCCTACAACCACTACAACATTATCAGATATAATTAGCCTTCTAGGTCATAATCCTGGTCAGGGAATATTTCAATGTCATTCAACTGATGCTATTGGAGCAGACTATGTAAAAGGAGGGAGTATTATAATCAAATGGGGAGAATTCCAACCAGATGGTCCAGATTCACTTAGTCAAGAAGCAGTAGATAAACTAGTCTCAGAAATCAAAAGAACTAATAAAAAAGTCTATTTACATTTCATGATATATACTGGGGAAGATGGAAAAATTTTCCCACCATGGCTTAATCTAGGAGATGGAGATGACGAACCATTTAAGATTACAGCTTATTATATAGATCCTGATGCCTTAACAAAAGCGAAGCAAACAGATAAGATTGAATTAATTTATCTAGTTAACAAGAATGAACATCCATTTACATATTATAATGTTTATCCAAAACCTTGGGGAGAAAATTATAATCGAGAATTAGAAAATTTCCTAACTTTATTTAATCAGGCTCTAGAAGAAAATGGAGTGAAAAATCGTGTTGAATACATCGAACCTGCAGTTGGTGGTATATGGGGAACTACACATCTTTGGATGAGAAATGAAGATGAATTAGGTGTCTGGATACAAGAAGCTGGTTGCTCCGCATCTGATTATTCTTGCTTAGGAAGTAAGTTTAGTGAAGGAGTAGATGAAATTATTGACATTTATCTAAGATCTTTCCCAAACATGCCAATAATGGTAATAGGAGGAAGTTGTGGTGCAGGGAATGTTGCTCATACAGGATGTAACTATAATGGATTTTCTAATGTTCTAAATAAATATGGTATGAGGGTTATGTATAAAAATGCTGGTTTAGGTGCTAGGAGTGTAGATTGTGGTTTTAGAGATTATGTTTTTAATCCTATTTGTGGGAATAATGCTAAAACTAAATGTGGTCAAGAACCAACTGGTCAAAGTATTGTTTGTGGTAGTCAATGGGACTTCTTTAATCCTAATGATCCTTGTGGAAAGGATTATAATCAAGTCTTTAAGGAATCGGTAGCTAAAGAAAAAATCAGTTACTATTGTATTTATGGTGGTGATCTAAAGTGTGGAGCTAATCAAGCAACAAATAAATATGTTGCTGATCACTTAGGATCTCAAATAGAACTTGTTAACTTTGATTTTAATTCAGGAATAGAAGTAGAAATAGGAGAAACACTAACTATTAATTTCAACTGGAAAAATACTGGAACTACTGCTTTAATTGCACCTCTTAAAAATGGTCAAAAATGGGAAGCAAGTTCCTATAAATTATTTTTAGAATTTGAAAAGGATGGTGGTATTGTTCATTATCAAGAATTTGATATTGACCCGCCAACTAATACTTGGACGACAACAAATCTTCTCTATCAAACTTCAAGTTCAACTATCTTTAATATCCCAGAAAATTTAGGAAATAATGGAATTGATACTACATACAAACTTTATGTTGGTTTTACAGACCCAAATGGTGAAAGAATAAGATTTGGTCTCAATAACATTAATAATAATGATCTTGAAAACAAAAGATATCTTTTAACTGATTCTTTTGTTGTAAATGGCGATTAAATGAAAGGAGTTGCCAACTGGATAATTGTTATGGGAAGTGTTGTAATAGGTTCAATTATTCTGTTTATTGGTGCAACACTTATTATAAAACAAATGAAAATATCGGAAAAACAGTCTGTGCTTGAACATATACAAGAACTATATAACAAACTCGAAAATGTATGTAACTTAGGAAAGGGAACTATAATCTATTATAACATAGCAATTCCAAACAATGTTAGAGCTGTTTATGTTACAAATTCTAGTTATAACCCACCACCAGATAAAGTTTCATCATTAATAACTGACCAAAAAAAATCTGAAGGAAATTATTTATGTGTACAATTTTTTGATGATAATTTACCAATCTGTCAAAAACTCGGCTGCATGGCCAATTTCACATATATAGGTTCACCATCACTTAAAACAATTCTTCAGACATTAATCGCATCCATTAAAGGAGATAACCCAATTTTCGAGTATAATATGAAAATAGAAAAAATAAATGATTATTTTATAAATATAACATCTAGCCCTTTTTTT
>Ga0210057_1010038_pt1 | contig 10813 bp, 14 predicted proteins | sample CryGeyCG2114_010_2_FD_183968 | JGI IMG/M metagenome (GOLD analysis project Ga0210057, IMG submission 183968) | Groundwater microbial communities from aquifer - Crystal Geyser CG10_big_fil_rev_8/21/14_0.10 (SPAdes) (version 2) | ecosystem: Environmental > Aquatic > Deep subsurface > Groundwater ...
CTTTAAGAGAAGAATTTCAATACGGGACTAAAACAAAGGTAAATAAAATACTTCTGACGCAACTGCTTCAAAAGTCCAGGGAAATAGTAGAAAAAATAGAACTTATGCTGTCGGATATGTAGCCCCCCATTACAATTTCAAAGCAAAAACTATATAGTCAAGATAAAAGTTCTATGCCAATTAAACCAGTAAACAACCCCCAAGAAAGATTAACCATTAAGAGAGTGGTTTCTCATTTCACCTTTTTCTTCACCACATCCCACAAAGGCTTCCACAGCTTGATGTCGTATTCTTTGCCGTTTGCCCCCACATATTTTAAAAATATACAACAAAAAACACATTCTTTTTTCCAAATAGAAAGATTTAAATAGTTATAACATATTATAACAAAATGGAGATTATTAAGAGTACCATAAAGGTTGGGAATTCTGCAGGAGTAATTCTGCCAAGAAAATGGTTGAATATGCAGGTAAAAGTAATTCTAGAGCCTGTGAATATAGATAAAGAGGTTGTTGATATACTGCTAAGTAAGGGATTATTAAGAAATGTTCTCGGAATTTATTTAGTTGGAAGCTCTGCAAGAAATGAACAGGATATTGATAGTGATATTGATATATTGGTTATAACTAAGAATGTAAACCAGAAGATTAAGGAGGGCAAATACGAGATAATCTGTATTGACAAGAAAGAATTGGAAACACAGCTAAAGAAAAATGTTCTGCCAATTTTGCCAATGATCAAAGAAGCAAAAACGATTATCAACGAGGACTTAATTAAAGATTATTTATCCTGCAAAATAACTAAACAAAATCTTAAGTATCATATAGAAACAACGAAATCTGCTATGGGGATTATTAAAAAAGAAATAACACTGTCTGATGAGACAAATGGAAAAGTTAGTGACGCCTCTGCATATTCTTTAATTCTTAGGTTAAGATCCATATATATTCTTGAATGTATTAAGAAAAATAAGATTTGGAGTAAAAAATCTTTTTTGAGATTAATAGAAAAAATAAGCGGATCTTTAAACGCTTACAAAAGATACCTAAGCTCTAAAAACAATAACACTTTAGATTATAAACTGCAAAAAGAAGAAGCAGAAAAAATCATGAATTACATTAATAAAAAGATAATCAAATTAGAAAATGAGTAAAAGAATAAAAAGATTAGAAAAACAGGAAAGGGGTTTGCTGAAACAGGCAGAAAAACATAAAATAAAAGCAGAAACAGAAGTTGGAAGAAAAGATACAACTAAGGATTATTGGATTGGGGAAGCTGATAGATTTGAAATTCAGGCAAGAAAAAGAGCTGAAATTATAAGGAAACTAAAAAGAGATAAAGAAACAAGAAAAGATGAAGATTCTAAGGAGAATAATCTCAATAAATAAAACAGCATAAAAGATAACCCATAATACCCGACAAAATTAAGCCCGTTATAAGTTAAGTTCTACTAAAAATAGCATAAATCCAGTCTTTTTATTTCTCATCATCAACAGTCTTTGGTTGATGTAGTGGGCTGTTAAGCCCGCTGTCTGCTACAAGCTCTTCCAGAGCTTGTCACTTACTTCCCATACTTCTTGTCTGCAGCTTCCAACATTTGACTGAAATAAAATTAAAAACTGCCATATTACCAGTTTACAAGTAACTAGTTTAACAGCTATCTATCATCCGTCGAGTAAAAATAGAAGTTTACTTTATCTTCTTCTTCACCGCATCCCACGCTGTCTTCCACAGCTTGACGTCGTATTCTTTACCTTTTGCCCCACAATATTTTAGGAAACACAACAAAAAACACATTCTTTGGAAACGAAAGCTTTAAATACTTAGTTACCTATTAGGTAACCATATAAAATGGTAACTGAAATACCACAATACGGCTTAAGAGCATATGCCTTGTTTTTTGCAAAACACGGAATGAAAGAGCCTTTTAGACAGAACGAATTAGATTGGATAGTTAGACAAAGCATGAAAAAGAAAATTTTCTCATTATTATTGCGCGCCGGATGGATACAAAAACAAACCAATAGCACTTACGTATGCATTAATCCAGAACAAATAATTAGGGGCTTATTGCAGTTTAAAGTTCCAGAAGTCATTAAAAAAGCTGAAAAAGATTACGCCTTCACTAACTTGTCTGCTATAGAAATATGGAGCGACTATTCTTATGTCCAAAGAGGAATGGAAAAATCACCTTATTTCATTAAAATATTAAGGAAAGACTTAAAATACTGGAAAACTTTTTTTAATAGCCACAATATCCAGAACTACATCGGGGAAGGTTCAACTATAGGAGAATATATAATTTTAATTCCAGTTAAAGAATTGATATTTGAAGAAAAAGGGGGATATAAGGTAGAGGGTTTAAGACAAACAATGAGATTGGCTAAATTAAATGAGATGTATGGTTATGCTTATAATTACATGAAGAATAAATATCACGCTAAGTAAAATGGTCGCAGAAAATTTATTTTCATTAAGAGAAAAAGAGATATTTGAGACTCTGAAAAAGATAAAAAATTTTAATTTTGTGTTAATAGGAGGATATGCTATAACCTCTTATACCTTTCCAAGATTTTCAGTAGATTGTGATATTGTATTAAAAGATAGAGAAGAATTGAAAAATATAGAAAAAGAATTAATGGGATTAGGGTATAAAAAAGAAGATACCGATAAAACTAAACTCCCTTACCAAGGTGATTTTGAAAGATTTGGAAAAGAATTGAAAACTAATTTTAAGGTTAGTTTTGATATTTTATTTGGAGAAGTTTCCGACAGGCAGACTGGAATTTCTTTTTCTGCTGACTGGGTCTTTAAGAATTCGGAAGTGAGGGATATCAAAGGGAAAACTACAAGCGAGGGATTAAGATTAAGGGTGGCAAGTCCAGATGCATTAATAGTTATGAAAATTTCTTCATGCAGGATCAATGATATTCGGGATGTTTTTATGCTTATAATTCATGCAAAAGACAAAACCTGGATTAAAGAAGAAATTTCTAAAAAATACAATTTTAATGAGAGATTTGGCAAATTAAAGGAAAAGATAACTTCTAAGCAGTTTAAAGATGGGCTTCAAGGAGTTTTCGGGTTTGTTGATGACAATGTTTTTGACAAGCATAAAAAAGCAATCTTAGAGCTTGAAAAATGAACAACCCATCATCAAGAAAGATTAAGTTATTAGTTAAGTTCTACTAAAAATAGCATAAATCCAGTCTTTTTATTTCTCATCATCAACAGTCTTTGGTTGATGTATTGTATCAAAAACTCAACAAACATAAAGAGTTTTTGACTACACTCAGAAATCACGCAAGATTTCTGATGTGCTGAAAGCACGATGTCTCAAAAATCAAAGATTTCTGATGACTATCAAAATTCAGAGAATTTTGAAGTTTTGCTAGAAGATTTTTCTAAAATCCCTTACTTCACCTTCTTTTTAACATCATCCCACACAACAAACCTTAAAAACTTCAAAAGCATAAGGAGTATATGGTGAAGAAGAGAAATAAGATAATAAAAGATAGGAGAGGCATGGAAAATTTAGAAAAGAAAGCAGGATGGAAGGAAAGAGTAGTAAAGAGTGTTTTAGGAGTAGGAGCAATAGTGGTAGCTTTGGGACTGGGTAGTGGCTGCAAAAAAAATTATGACATGGTAATAGAGCTAACAAAAGGTCCCCCAGAAGTATTTGAGTTAAGAAAGGGAGAGGTTGTTAAGGATACTCCCTTGAGGTATCTCAGAAAAGAAAAAGATGGGACTCTAGTTTTTGAGTATACCGAGAATCTTGATTTCTCTCTACTAGGTAGAGCAGAAAGGGGGGGGATAACTAAGATTAAACCTGACGAATATAAAATTATATCTAAATAAATACTTAACTTTTAATCCAGTCGTGTATAAACATCAATAATTCAGATTTTCCAATACTTTTTTCATCCGATTTGAGATAACTTCCTATTATTGGCTTTAACGAGGCAGTTTTTACATAACCCCCTTCTCTAATCATTATCATTACAGTTTCCGGGTATGGTTCAAAACTTATATCTTCTTCAATGACTTTTTCACAATAACAATATGCTCCAGAAACTATATAGGCTAAATCAGACTCTAAATAAAAATAAGCCTTGCCCCCATAGTTAAATGGCGGCCCCCTACATTTACCTTGCAATTCTGATACATGAAATTCTTTTCCTTTTTCTAACTTTTTTCCATTGAGTACCCAACATGTAAATATGTTATGAAACCCTTTCTCTAGGGAACAATCAGGTTCTTTTGTTTTAAACAATTCTCCCCACGAGCCATCTTTTTTAATATTAGTATACCATTTGTATGGCACTTTCTTACTTTGATAAACTTCAGGGCAGGTGTGAGTCAATTTTACAATTTTTGATGTTTTTCCAGGGTTTATACTAGCTCCATCCTTTTCCTTACCTATTTCCCAGCCAGTCTCACAATCTGCATCACAAGTAGATATGGATTTCTGGTTTCTTGGGTTCACAATTGTACATAAACTTTCTTTACACTCCCCCCATGCAGAATTTTTTTCATAATTAGAAGGGTTTTTTACATCTTTGCCAGCCGGACCAAAAAAGTAGCAGTCTATTATACCATCTTTGTTTATAGAGTCTTTATTCTTGTCACTTATAATTGGCTTTTCATATTGGTTTAAATTAATCCCGTTTCCGTCAGTCCCAACATCTTCTCTTGGAATAAACTTCTCCCTTCCGTTCCTGGCATCACCATCTTCATCTATGCAAGTCCCACAGCTTATCAAGTTTAAATAGTCTGTACATGGCTTTGAAAAAGGATATTTTTTACATATACCTTCAGGATTATCTTTAGTTGCTTTAATCCCGCTCTCTTTCGGAGGATGCGGCGGGCATACCTTGCACTTGCTTTCACAAATCTCACAATTTTCTTCTTCCCCAACAGCGCCTGTTCCAGCAACAGAGCCAGCTTTCCTAAAAACCCCCGCAAACGAAAGATTTAAATACTTACACATATTACAAATAATACAAATAAACACACTATAGATAAAAAATGGTAAACATAACATTATCTGTTCCAGACGAGCTGAAGAAAAAAATGGATCTTTTTGCAGAGATAAATTGGAGTGCAATAGCAAGAGAAGCAATTAAACAGAGAATAATAATGTTTGAAAAATTCAGAGAATTTACAAAAAATAGCACATTTACAGAAGAAGACGCCTTAAAATTAGGTAGAAAGGTTAACAAAAAACTAATAGAAAAACATTATAACTAAAATGGACATTGTAGTCGATGCAAACATAATTTTTTCTTCATTGATAAAAGGTGGAAAAACAGCAGAACTATTATTGAGTTTTTCCTTGAATCTTTTTACCCCAGAATTTGTAATAGAAGAAATTGAAGAGCATAAAAAGGAAATTTTTGAAAAAGGGATGTCTGAAGATGAATTAAATTCTACTCTCAGCTTAATAAAAGAAATTATAAGAATAATCCCAAAAGAAGATTTTTCAGATAAATTAGAAGAAGCAAGAAATCTCTCTCCAGATGTTGAAGATGCTGTATATTTTGCTCTAGCATTAAAGTTGAATTGTCCTATTTGGAGCAATGATAAAAGACTAAAAGGACAAAATCTAGTAAAAGTCTATTCTACAATAGACTTAACTGAAAAATTTAAGCTATAGCCTATTTTAAAACTTCTTATTCCAACATCCCGCGAAAAATACCTCGGCTCCTTCACCGGAGACATAAACACCTCTGGATGTTGTTTTAGATGATAATAAAGACTTGTTGTCCCGCTTTTAGCGGCTCCTACTATATCAAAAACTCTTCAAATTTGCGTGAGTTTTTGACTATGATCAGAAATCACACAAGATTTCTGACATGAAGAAATTTGGCAGTTTTTCTCTTCCTTCTTGCTCCCCTGTTGCTTTCACTTCCTGCTCTTTTTCCATTATTTTATCAATTAGAAATAATATATAAATCTTTATTCTGCCCTTAAGCTAACCCGCTAACCCTCCATGACTCTTATGTTCAAATCATATAACTATTAACTAATAAATATTAACAAAACCTTCTGGCAAGAGAGACATAAAACAAGAATAACTTGAGCTAACTGTGAAAGTAATGTTAAGACATAGGTTCACTTAACATGCTACTAGTAGGGGTTCTAAAGCGAATAGAAAATCAATAATAAACCTTAAAAACTCCAGAAGCATAATAAGAATATGGGAAAGAGGGGAGAACTAAACAAAATTAAAAAATTCCTAAACAAGGAAGGAAAAGACAAACGCGGCATGAAAAACTTAGAAGAAACATTGGGCGGAAGAAAAACAAACAGAAGAAAACCTAAAAGTATACTTAATTGGATTGCTATAGGATTAATTGGTCTGGCATCATGTTTACCAGGCTACAAGGCAGTTAAACCAACAGAAAAATCAGGGATAGAAAGAGTTGAAGAACCGGTATATAAACTGTCTAAAGAAAATGGAAAAGATCACTTTGAGGGGTACGCACGTTATCCCCGCATAGTAAGGGAAAGTGATAATTATTGCCTCTCAGACCAAACAAAATTTTTTAAAAAAGAAATTGTTGATAAGGGAATGGTAGTTGGTGAAAAAAAAAGTAAATGTGGGTCTGGAGAATGTTGGAATGGAACAATAATAAAACTAAAAGATGGAACCCATTATTTAACAACTCCAAGTTATAAGTTTATAGGGAAAGCCTCAGATGACTCAATTATAATCCAAGACAAAGAGGATAGTACTTTTAAGATGATTCCTAGATGGAACAAAGAAAACATAAAAAAGCTTCCAAACAATGAAGAATTTCTCTGGAAAACAGAAGAAGAAAAAGCAAAAGAAGATACGTATTATAATCCATTTGACCCAAGGATATTTTTAGCAAGGTAGCCCCTCTCAATTCAAACCCCTTTAATCCATTTCTTCAAAGAATCAAAAGCAGATGTTATCTCGTCTTGAGGCGCATTTCTGTCCTGCAATACAGAAATAACAGCAAGGGGGCAGTTAAAAGAATTAGGGTTTGCGCATGCCATTTCTGTTTTTGACCTTAACTCAAATAATGCATAGGATTTTTTATCAGGCCAAACCTTTAGTTCTATATCTGCTTTTTTACAAAAGCAATCTGTTTTAGTTCCTTTTAACATAGACCAAAAATAAGCATTTTTTTCATTTCCACCTTCTACTTTAACATATTCTATACACTTTTTTTGAAGCTCTTCAGTCGGAAATGGTTGTTTTTTAGCATCATTGTTCTTTTCATTTAATATCTCACCATTCAAGCTGGCACATTTAGTATACCACCAACTCTTATACTTAATAGCGCAGTCTGCCCCATTTTCAGATAGTAATTGGCCCCATGAACCCTCTTTTTTCATTGCAAGATTTGTTCTAGCATTCTTAGAATTTTTTGGGTCATCGGGGCATTGTTCTGTTAGCATGATATCATCTCCGTCTCCCTCTTTCATATCATCTTCACTAAGCTTTTTTGTCCATGATTTCCAACCAACCTCATATTCCCAATAACAATCAGTCATGCAACTAGAAAGCGGACGAGGTCTGCATAATATATCTCCCCCACTTTCAAAAGTACCGCAGACTCCTGTAAGAGCAAGTTTTTCACTCATAACATCTCCCTCTGGCAGGTTAGAGGTAATTACCGGGATTACTAACCTACAGTCAATCACCTTATCGTCCTTCTGGTAGTCCTTATTATTCTCTGGCTTATCTATCTTCGGAAACGTGCACCCATCTACACTACACTCAACCTTATCTCCTTCTCTGAAAATTGGCTTATTATTCATATCAACACCAAAGCTTCCATCATTTTCTCTTGGCTTAAACTTCTCTCTTCCATCTTCCGGATTCTTGTTCTCATCAACACAAGTCCCACAGCTTACTCTATTTTTCCAGTCCAAACAATTTTTTGAATAAGGATAACCTCCTTGCGATTCTGGAGCACAAATTCCAAGCAGATTCTTTTCAATAGCTCCAGGAGGATATGGCGGGCATGGCTCATCACAACTGCTTTTTTCTTTCTTGCATGCTTTTTCTCCTTTTCCTGCCATTCCACTAATGCCCCTTGCAATTTCTCCAGCCATTGCAACAAGCTCAGACTCTTCACAAACATATCCCAATGGGCAATTGCCATAACAATCTCCATCACTAACATAAAAAATCTCATAAGGAGCAGATTCATCCTCATCAACCAACCCATCTTCATCATCATCCACGCCATTGCAGATTTCTTCTTCCCCAGAGATTATCTCCTCTGGAACACACCCATGATAAACCGGCGGCTCATCTCCAAAAGAATACCATCCTGCACATATCTTGCCTTCAACAGAGCTTAAAAGTTCAGCCCTTCCAGGTGTTAAAAAATTAAGCCAATCAATAATTTCCTGGCAATAAGAAGAACATTCACCTTTCTCAACCTGGCGGTAATCAGAACAGGTAATCATAGGGTCTATATTAGTATAACCCATCATATCCATATATTCACAACAGCACGGATATGTTTCTGCCGAGACACTTGCAAGATTAACAAGAACAAGAAGCAAAATTAAAACTAATGGCACGAACAATCTTCTTTTCTTCATAACATTAAACACTCATTAATATTTATAAACATTTACCACATAAAACATCAAGAAGAAAATAAAAACAACACAAAGCAAGTAAACATATTTATAGAGACAGTAGTTTTTATCAACCTCTAAAGGGTTTATTATTAAATAACAATTATAGCATAAAGTGGAGTTTGGGTTAAGTAATATTCAAGAATTTACTTCACATTCTTCTTCACCGCATCCCACAAAGGCTTCCACAGCTTGATGTCGTATTCTTTGCCCTTTGCCCACAAATATTTTAGGAAACACAACAAAAAACACATTCTTACCGAAAGATTTAAATAGTATCGGTTCATAAATAATCCATATGGTTCAAAATAAAAACAATATAGAATTGGAAATAATCTTATCTTTATTAAAAAATAAAGCCCATTTAAGAGAGATAGCGAGAATCTTAGAGGAATCTCACTCCACTATTTTAAGGAAGATTAATGAATTGGTAAAAGAGAATGTTTTAGACTATAAAAAAGAAGGCAAAAATAAGGTATTTTTTATTAAAAACAATCTAAAATCAAAAAATTATGTTTATTCAGCAGAACTCTATAAACTTAACAAATTATTAAAAAAACACAAGGAATTATCCATAATACTCGAAGATATCAAAAAGAGTTTTAAAAAAGGAATGATTATTTTATTTGGAAGCTATGCAAAAGGCAATCCAAAAGAAGACAGCGATATTGATATTTACCTCGAAACAGCAAACAATAATATTAAGGGTAAAATAGGGGAACTAAACTCAAAATTAAGCATTAAAATTGGAGATTTTGATACAAATTCGTTATTAATAAAAGAAATAATCAAAAACCATATAATAATAAGAGGAATTGAGGAATTTTATGAAAGAAACAAGTTTTTTGAGGAAGCTTAAAAAAGAAGGGAAAATAGGGCTAGTTGAGCCATCTGAAGAAATGAGAGCATCATATTCAATAAAAGCAGAAAATTGCCTTAAATCTGCTAAAATACTTTTTCAAAATCAGCTTTATGAAAATTCTACTTCAGAGGCATACTATTGTATCTATAATTCATTACTATCATTATTATTTAAAATTGGGATTAAATCAGAAAATCATTCTGCTTCTATAGTCTTATTCAAGGAAATATTTGATAAGCCAGAATTAACAAAGATAATCTCTTGGGCTAAGAATGAGAGAATAGACAAGCAATATTATGTTGAATCTCATCAAGTTATAAAGGCGACAAAAGATTCTTGCAGTGAAATGATAAAAAATGCAGAAAACTTTCTTGTTAAAATAAAACTTTTAATAGGGGAAATAAATATAGAACAAATAAGTTCTATTAGACTAAATTTTGATAAAACGTTTGAGTAATCAAGATAAAAGTTCTATGCCAATTAAACCAGTAAACGACCCCTAAGAAAGATTAAGCTATCAGTTAAGTTCTACCAAAAATAGCATAAAACCCGTCGTCTCACTTCACCCATCAACAGCACTGGTTGATGTAGTGGGTTGTTAAACCCGCTGTTTTGCTAGAAGATTTTTCTAAAATCCCTCACTTCACCCATCAACAGCACTGGTTGATATATTGTGCTGTTAAGCACGATGTCTAATAAAAGTTCTTCCAGAACTTTTCACTTCACCTTTTTCTTAACAGCATCTCATCCAACAAGCAACTTTTCCATCTCAAATACAAATCTTTTAGCTCTCTCAAGAGATGTAGCTGCTTTTGATCTTAAGGCAATTTCACTCGTGCTGTACTGGAACTTTGATCTTTTTTCTCTTTCAAAATCAAATTCTTCTAATAACATATCTGCTTTATTTCCAGATAATTCAAGTGCCTCTTCTTTAGCTTCCTCATAGTCTTCAATAAAAGATTCTTTTAATTTTCCTCTTATATAGGCTATTAGTGCATCTGCTGTAACTTTATGGCTAACTTCATGCCCCAGTTTATAGCTAAATTGGTAAAGGACAGCATTTGCAATGTAGTACATAGCATAATAGGAAGATACAATTGTCCAAAGATTAGAAACCCGATTATTAAATATGAATTCTGCAACATTTAAGCTTTCTTTACAATTATTCATAAGAATTTTCATAATAGCTGGCTCTTTAACAGAAACTCTCTTCAGCATATTGTCTCTTAAATACCTTTCAACATTGCTTTTTGCCTCTTTTATTCTTTTTTCATCTAGCATTTTTTAAAAAACCATAGTACGATTCAATACCATTTAAGATTA
>Ga0210057_1010039_pt1 | contig 10812 bp, 15 predicted proteins | sample CryGeyCG2114_010_2_FD_183968 | JGI IMG/M metagenome (GOLD analysis project Ga0210057, IMG submission 183968) | Groundwater microbial communities from aquifer - Crystal Geyser CG10_big_fil_rev_8/21/14_0.10 (SPAdes) (version 2) | ecosystem: Environmental > Aquatic > Deep subsurface > Groundwater ...
CATTCCTTGTTTGTTTTTCCTGCAATCCTTAGTTTAATAAATTCTCTTCTTAGAACAGATTTTTTCATATCCTTAGAGCAATTTAAGGATATTTATTTAGGGCGGACAAATGTCATGAACCTACACACTCAGAATAAAGTTTGCTTTAATTTCCAATTTTTCTGGTCTGCCCATTCTAACAAATCTTTCCCAAGGTAAAGAAAAACGTGCATTAAGATAAGTTTCATATTCATCTGGATAAGCACCATCATCCTCTTCTTCAAATCCAAAAACAACTTTCAATGCCCTACAAAGATAATACCTCTCAGCAGAATTATGGGAAGAAAGTCTTGGATCATCTTGAAAAAAATAAGAACTCCTTTTTTCAGCATCAACATGAAATCCTCCATTTTCAGGGATACCTCTTAACATCATAGGAAATTCGGGATTAATCCATTCCGGAATAGATAAACGACGGGATGTAAAAGCTGGCCTAAAGGATTCTATAGTATCAAATTCATCAAATTCTACACCATCATCAGAATCTGGATATCTCGCACCATAATAAATGGCATAAACTTTAGCATTAAGCTCTCTACTCATTACATTATCTTCTTTCATGTAAAAACAGCCATCTAGCTACTCTTAAATATTATCTCCTCCTAAGGAGGGTATAGTTAGAAAGACTTTTATACTAACAACACATCAAAAAATTATGGAAACAAAGAACTTAGAAGAAATAGGACTAACAAAAGGAGAATCAAAAGTCTACCTGTCTCTTCTTAAAATAGGAGAAACAACAACAGGGAAGATAATAGAAGAAGCTCAAATATCAGCTGGAAAAGTATACCAAATTCTTGATAAATTAACCAAAAAGGGCCTTGCTTCCTATATAATCAAGAACAAAACAAAATACTTCAGCGCATCTCATCCAAACAGAATTCTAGATCTCTTACATGAAAAAGAAAAAGAAATTCAAGAAAAAGAAAAAGAAATAATGAAAATACTTCCTTCTTTGATACGGTCCTATAAATTAGAAAGAGAAAAACATGAAACAACTCTTTTCAAAGGTTTTAAAGGAATCCAAACGGCCATTTCTGAGCTATTGGATAACTCAAAATCAGAGATTTTAGCCATGGGAATAACAACATCTAAGGATGAAAAATACAATATTCTCTGGGAAAAGTGGCACAGAGAAAGGGAAAAAAGGAAAATAAAATGTAAATGTCTTTTCTCTGAAATAAACAAAGAATATTCTGACAAACTAAAAAAGATTAAAAATACAGAAATTAAAATCATTAAAGGAATAACTCCTTCGGCAATAACAATTTCAGTAGATTGTGTGCTTATCCAAACATATCAAGATGAACCTTCTTGCTTGATGATAAAAAACAAAGAGATTTCTCAATCGTTTAAAATATTCTTTGATACAATGTGGAATTCTGCTAAATGATAACTCTTTAGAGACAATTCGTGCGAAGCAATTAAGCCAACCCTGTTTCCTGCAACAATTTCGTTTAAGCAAGCCATTGTGCGACATCTTTGATTCGCACCCAGCGGTTAAGCGGAGCGAGAAACCTCAAAAATCCTGATGCTTTGATTTTTGATGGCATCCAAGAACTGCGGTTCTTGGTGTAATAAGGCTGAGAATTGCAAGCCGAAAGGGGCAAGAGTTTACAGGCTATAATTCTATATTACTATGGAAACTCTGAATGGGAAGGGGCTTTCTTTTTTCTTGAGGGGATTTGCAACCCGAAACGAAGCGGAGGGCAAAGCAAAAGTTTGGTTAATCGTTCAGGGTAAACGAACTTTCAAAGGCAATTTTAAAACCAACATTTAAAATGTAAGAAGCACTTATTTCCATTATGGGTATAATTTTCGAAGTAAAAGACAAGACAGACAGAAAACTGCGAATGACTGACTATAATTGGTATCATATTGTAAAAAGACATCCCGAAATAGCTTCCAACAAAGAAAAAATAGTGGAGACTCTCGAAAACCCTGACAAAATTACAGATTCCTTAGAAGATGAAGAAACTAAGTATTATTATAAATATTACAAAAACAGGCCTTCTCCATACAGATATATGAGAGTCATAGCAAAATACTTAAACGGAAAAGGATTCATAATATCATCACATTTTGTGAAGGCAATGCAATGAAAAACTACGAAACATTTGATGTATATTATGATGAATTGGGAGATTTCTTAGAGGTATCCTTCGGTGTTCCTCCGGAAGCAGAATATACTGAAGAGAAAGAAGAGGGCGTTTTTGTAACAAGAGATGCAGATACAGATGAAGTAAAGGGTATTGGAATACTTAGCTTTAAAAAGAGAACAAAAGAAGTAGTTTTAAAGAGAATTTTAAAACAATTGGGGATGTCCATTCCATTGGAAATAAGTGTTCCTTCTAATTAATACATCAAGATTTTTTAAATCTTGAGTGTGCTCAAGAACCAGACACACCACTTACCTTAGTGAGTGGTTCTTGACAATTTGAAAGTTAAACTAAATCTAGTTTCGAACCAAGAGAACAATTATGGAATAATTGAGAGACCTCAAGAATTTCTTAATTCTTGATGGCCCAAAAAACTGAAAGTTTTTTAGGGTTTACCTTTTAGTGGAGATTAACCGTGCCTTTGGTTCGAGCTGATTACTAAAATCCTCGCGAATCTCGAACTTGTTCATATAATTGATTTCGAATGTAATTGTCAGGTTTTTGAGGAAGTTGTTGTGTGAGTTTCGTATTTGAGAGTTGCCTGCCCGTCTTTTTAAGAACATTTTTAAGTTAAATGCACTTAAAATTACCATGAAAAAGTACAAAGTGTTTCGTTCTATAGGTTTTCAAGAGGAGATAGCCAAATATGACAAATCAATTCAGGATAGAGTTGATAAAATAGAAGATAAATTAGTAGACAATCCTGAATATGGAAATCCTCTCGGAGCTAAATGGTTTAGAGAATCAAGATTTGAAAATTATAGAATTTACTTTTTAATTTATGAAGAATTAGATGCAATTTATATAGTTGCGATAAGTGGAAAGAAAGACCAGCAAAAAACTATCAACACAATAAAGATTTTCCTAGAATTTTTCAGGGATGAAATAGAAAAATTAGTTAGAGAAAATAGTTCACAAGATGAAGAATCTTAATTAGTTACTTTACTCTTATTACTCTGCCTTCTTTGATATCTTTTACACTTCTGACTAGCTGTTTTAATAAATCCATGTCTACGTTTGCCTGCATTTTCAATCTTTCATACTCATCCTTGGGTATCTTTACCATTTCCATAAATATCTCTAAGAATCAAAGTTTTTAAGCTTTCTGGAAGTCATTTTTTGTATGATCCATAGACATAGTCCTAAAGTAATTTATCTAACTGAAAATTAGTTCGCAGAGGGTTTCCTGAGAATCTAATGAAAAAAGAGGAAATTAGAAAACAATTACGGAGTAATTGAAGGATTTACATCTTATGTGGGATTAACCGTGCCTCTGGCTCGAGCTGATTACTAAAATCCTCGAGTATTCAAGTTCGTTCTCAGCCGATTTGTAAGTATAAAGCATAGACGATAAGCTTTGTTGAGCTTGTTTTTATCGTCATGACAAAAATCAGATTTTTGTGTAATTTTGTATCTTTATGAAAATATTGAAAAATAGGATAAAGGTCACCGACGATAGTTTTGCTATATTTTTAGTTATTGTGTTTATCTTAATATAATCCACGACGAGCTTTATACTTACCTGATTTCGAAGCGTAATTGCTGAAACTATTTAGTAATAACAAATAGAAAGATTTATAAATACAAACTGCGAGGATTTTTCATGACAAGGAAACTACAACAAAACATGGCAGAAATAGCGAAGGAACTAAATGCTGGAGTTCGCACACTAATGGTTTTAACCGCTATAAATGTGGGTAGTTGCATAAGTCAAAGTAAGATAAGCTACCAATTAAAAAATTTGGCAGAACAAAGAGTACAAATAGGAAACGCAACAGGAGATTCAAGAGATGATAAATTTTATGATATTAACGGTCAAAAAGCATACATAGAAATTGATGGAAAACCAGTAGAACATTATTTTTCAGAAAGAAAAGTAGAATAAATCTTTCTTTAAGTTTCAGCAAGTTAGTTTAAGCAAGCCATTGTGCGATACTCTGTTCGCACCCAGCGGTTAAGCGGAGCGAGAAATTAACAGAATGAGAATGCGACATCAAAAGGACAGGGTGTGGGGCGATTTAATTCTATGTCGAAAACTGAGGGGCATTGAGCACCGAGCGATAGCGAGGCGAACTTGAATTGCGGTTAATCGTTCAGGCTAAGCGAGGTTTTTGCCTATCTTAAAAAAAGGAGCCCGAAAGCTATTTAAATGCTCAATCCTCACAATAATCAATTAAGTCCATAGGATCTGCAAGGATCCTATGCTTTTCATAATGAACTCTGAAACTAATTCTCAAGAAAATATTGCAATATATATCGATGGAAGCAACCTATATTTTTCTGTTAAAAAGACTTTCAATTGTAAAATAGATTTGAAAAAATTTTGTGAGAAGTTGATTGGAAAAGATAAATTAGTAAAAATAAATTACTACATAGCTCCTGTTGAACAATTTACTAATCCAAAAATGTATGCTCAACAACAATCTTTCTTAGAGAAAATAAGAGAAATCGACAAACTAAATATCATCTTTGGAAGGTTAGAGAAAAGAAAAAGAGATGGAGAGGAATATTATATAGAAAAGGCAACTGACGTAAATTTAGCTCTTGATTTGGCTTTAGATGCTCAAAAAGAAGATTATGACAAAGCATTCTTAGTATCAAATGATGGAGATTTCTCAGGAGCCGTTTCTTCAGCAATTGGGTTCAAAAAGAAAGTTGTCTATGTAGCTATAGGAAACAACAAAGCAATTTCTCACCATTTAGAAAGAGTTGCTTCCTCAATCTTTAGAATCAAAAAAGAGTTCATTGAAGATTGTAAATTAGAGGAAAATTGATATCTTTCGGGCGATAATAGTAAAAGCAAGAACTTAGATTAACTGCTGTTTTTATAAGAAATAAAATAATTACGGAGTAATTAAAGCAGTTATCGCTTAGTAGAGATTAGGCGAGTCTGAAAGACCTCTTGGTGCGAGTTAAGAGCCAAGAGTTAGTAAACCGCAACTAGAATTTGCGATTGAGTGTAATTGCTGGCTTTCTTCTTGGATTTGGGGCTGGCTCGTGGTTTGTTGTATCTGAGGGGTAGTTACAAATAGAAAGGTTTAAATAGTAATTATTTGATAAATAAATATGCCTAGAATAAAATATGATGCCTTAGGAACTGATAGAAATGAGACTATAGTTGTACCTCATCGAGATGGCAAACTAATTTTTTTAGCTCAGCCATTTAGTGGAGATGATTATGAATCCCTGAGAAACGAAGTCCATAACGAAGGGTTAAGAATTCCCACTGCATCAGAGTTAGTTTCATTTACATATCATATTTTGTCCAACGGCGATGTAAATAGAGAATACAAAAATATTGTAGATTCTCTTTTGTTAGACAACTTGACCTCTGCTACCAATATAAATATGGGTGAATCTCGCAGTCTTGGGTTATTTCATGAGTTTCGAGAAAAATTAGGGTATAAAAATGGAGAACCAACTGCCTATTTGGTGGACGATTGCGATTTTAGTTACCGGGGAAGTATGTGGAATATAAACCAAAGAGATGAAAATAGAAAATTTGAGGAGGAATTAGCTAGAAGATTAAGAAGTGGAGATCCAGAAGTAAGAATGTTTGGAAACTGGATGGATAAAAATGATAAAATTAGAGCTATTGTTGAAGAAGAAGAAACGAAATTAAAAAAGATGCCCTACCATATTAGTGGTCCAAGAACAATTCAGAGGGGACGAGAAATAACGGGAAGGGTTGTAGATGATATTGGTCTTAGTTTTAGCCCAAGGGGATTTGTTAAATTAAAGAAGAATTTTGTAGTTGATGAAGATAAAGATGGCAAGGAAGTTTGGACGGACGCAAGAAATGTCTTAGTTTTGCAAAATGATTCATTTCAATACTTAAACACTTTTGCTGTGAAGAAGTAGAAATTCTATTAACCTCTCGCTTCCAGCGAGAATATTTATCGCGAAGCGATAGAGCTAGCCCCTTCTTAAATACCCAGCAATTTTGGTTAAACAGAATTAAACGTAAAGCGCGTATGCCTTCTGAAAAAGTTTAACCGAAGCGAATGAACAAATCCCTAAAAAGGTTTGCTTTTCGCTTAATCATCCTTAACCGCCCTTTTAACTCTCAAAACTTCAAAATGCCGAGCGCAATCGGCGCTTCGCGCCTCAATAAATTGAAGCTATTTCTTTGGTTTGAAAAAACCGAAAAAAAAGATTTCATTATCTCTGTATTTTGTCTTAGAAATCAACAAAAAAAGTCAAGAGATTCTTTTTTTGTAAACATTACCTCTTTGTTTAACACCGATAACCATAAGAATTAAAGCAGTGTCTCTAACATCCAAAATAACCCTATAGTCACTTACATTCAACTTATAATATGGACTATTTCTAAGACGCTTTACAAACTTATGCGGTCTAATAACAATCCTTTCAAGAGCAGAACCAATTTCATTTCGAATTTTAGAACTCAATTCAGACAATTGCTTTTTTGCTTGATTAGAAACAATAATTTCATACATTAATTCCTAACTCCTTTTTAACGTCTTCCCATTTATGAATTCTTCCTTGTCTGACATCCTTTTCAGCCTTGGCAATATCTCTCTTAGTCTCTTCACTTAATTCCATTCTATCTTCAATCAAATCCCAGATAAGTTCTTCGTAACTTTCTTTCTCATGTAATTTCATCATTTTTAATTTTCCAAGAAGTTCTTTACTTATCTGAATAGTTGTATCCATGTTTATTCCAATAATTTAAATGTGGATGCTCAAGATTTTCCTAATCTTGTTGTATCCATGTTTATTCCAATAATTTAAATGTGGATGCTCAAGATTTTCCTAATCTTGTTGTATCCATGTTTATTCCAATAATTTAAATGTGGATGCTCAAGATTTTCCTAATCTTGTTGTATCCATGTTTATTCCAATAATTTAAATGTGGATGCTCAAGATTTTCCTAATCTTGTTGTATCCATAGTGATTATATAATCACCCATAGTATATAAACTTATCGGCACTCCAGAAAATCCTTTTGAACAAAAAATCAATAAAAATCAATAATCAATAATCCTCAAACCATCAATCTTTGAAAAATGATTTTTATTCCTAGTAATTAACCCTTCTCCATTATTTTTAGCAATAGCTCCTATCATTACATCTGTATCCCCAATTTTCTCACCAGACATTACCAAATCTCCTTCTATTTCACCTGCTAAAAAAGCACTACCCTCATCTAAAGGAAGAACATTGACAGAAGAAACAAATCTCCGTATTTTATCTTTTTCTTCCTCTCTCCTAACTCCTAACTGGGCGCTACTCACGAGTTCTATCAAAGTTGGAGATGCAATTGACATAATTTCGCCTTTTTTATCAAAATCTGTAACAATCAAAACTGCAGTTTTATCTCCTCTTAAAAAGTCTATAGCGAAAGATGTATCGAAGCAGACCATTTTAATTAAAATTTGATTTTAACCTTTCAATTCTTTTTTTGTAGCCCTTCTCCTTAATTTCTCTAATTTTTCTGATATTTTCTTCAAGTTCGTCAGCTTCTTCTGAAGAGAGAATACCTGCAAAATCCATTATATCTCTTTTGCCAATTTCTCTAACTATGACTTTTGAAAAACTCTCATTAACCATCTTTTTTTTCGCAAGTATTTTGTATGCTTCTTCAGTTATAGATATGTTTTTAGTAGCCATACCCACACACACCCACACATACTTATATACCTTTTGGTTATCAATCCAAATTTATAATAAAAAGCACGATGCACCACACCTTAAAACCTCAAGAACAAAGTTCTTGATGGCCATCAAAAATCCATAAAGGATTTTTGAGGGGTATGGTTTTCAGAAAGCATCTTGATATAATCAATTCCCATAGGTAAAAACTTAGCGATTTCAAACCTATAATTCTGTTTAAAACCATCCCTCTGACTAAAACCATGACTCTCACTAAGCACTCGGTAATCTTGAAAAAAAGTTTTATAAATTCTTGAAAAATCTCCATCTGAAGTTAAAACTCTCGCATCTCCAACACCTGCCAAACAAAAAGCCTTAGCAAAAATTCTTGCATCATTCTCATCAAATTTATGACTCGAAGCCCTGCCAGTCACTGGATTGACAAACCGTCTAGAAACCCCCTTTCTCTTACTAACATCCAAAACAGCCGCAGTTATCGGATCTAAATAAACTTCAGCTTCAGAAAGGTAATGCTCAACAAAAGGCGAAAAGCTTCTATCAATCAAGTCAGTCAAAAAAGCTCTCTCCAAACAGGCTAAGTGATAATAATTTTTCGCTCTATTTAAAACATCATCCTTTGTTCCGACAATTGGACTGCTCCTATTTGTTAAATTCAAAAATCTCCCGTGAGTGGCTGAAACATTTGATATTCTCTCTGCTAAATCTACTAATCCCTTAACACCCTCAACCCTCTCCTGTAAAAACTCATCAGTATAAAATGCATTTTCCGGTATCTTCTGTAAAAATCTTTCAAAAAAATCTATCTGTTCATTTAAAGTGCCATCTACATCATATGAGCCATAACTTCCAGAAAAACTATTTGCAAGATTAATTAAAAAAGAAGAATCTACAACAACAAATCCTGAAAAATCGAAAGCTTCTTTTAAAACAGCCCTTTTCTGTTCGTCTGTAAGTGGTTCCATATTAAACTCCCCAATCTTCATCTTTTTTTCTTTTAATTTCAGCAATCTCCTGTAAGGCCTTCTTCTCACTTTCCGAAAGCAATTCCTTTGCTTTCTTAAATTCCTTGAATTGCTTTCCAGACATATCGGAATACAAATATTTCTTATCTCCTAAACGCCTCTCAAAATTTGTTCCCGGCAAACTGATTGCCAACTCTTTTCCTTCTTCCGCATCATCAACACTTTTCTTATCCAATTGTAAATCTCTTATTCTTGCAACATTTTCTCCAGATTCGTCCATAACTTCAACATTTTTCTTTACCTTGCCAAAAACAACTCTAACTCCAAAAACTGCTGGATTACTATTTCTAAACACATACTGTGGCAAAATCTCCAATTTAAACACAGAGGAAAGGCCCATTAACTTCTCTCTCTCAATTTCATCTGCTTTTTTCTTTCTCCATTTCTGCAAATTCTCAATTAACTTATACACAACTTCATCCCTTAACACCTTAACTTTTCCTAAATCATTTTCTATATCTTCAGATAAAGACACATTGAATCCCAACACTATGGCATCAAGCTCATTAATCTCTAAATTTGCTTTAGCATTTATCAAATCAACTTTATTTATTGGCCCAATCCCTGCTTTAACAATTTTAATTTGTTCTTGTCTTAACAATGTAATCAAAGCTTCCAAGCTCCCCAAACTATCAGCCTTAACAATTATTCCTTGTTTGTCCAATCTTATCTCTCCAGAAATCTCCTTTTTGAAAGCCTTCTCAATTTCTTCTAAATCATTATTAACAACTTGGAAAGGCATTCCCGAAAAAATTTCCTCTTTGCTTGCCAATTGTAATTTCAATCCTGTTGCAGCACTTGCCTCTTTCCTATTTTTATAATTAAAAGAAAGAGGTTCAATCTCATGTAACGCCCTTATCTTACTTGTAACAACTTTTCCATTCAAACTTCCAATAGCAATCTCATCCCCTTCTTTTACACTTCCATCAAATAATATTGTTTCAATACTTTCTCCTGTTTTCTCTTTCTTAACTTCTAATACAACCCCTTTTCCTATCTTTCCAAGCTTCAATCTTTCTTTCAGATACCTCTGACTTAATCCACACAAAACAAAAAGCAGTTCCGAAATTCCTTCTTTTGTTTTAGCGCTGCAAGGAACAATAGCAACCTTCTTCCTAAAGTCAGTAATATCATAATACAAATCAGATTCAAAACCATGTTCTTGTAACGCTCCTTGAAAAGTCAAAAGAGCTTCTTGAAATTCCTGTGAAACATTTAACGCCTGTCCCTCAATAGCTTCCTTTATACTGGCTTTCTTCTGCCATCCGGAGATTGTATCGACTTTATTAAGTGCGATTAAGAAAGGAGTCTTTGAATTCTTCAAAATCTGCAAAACTTCAGCAGTCTGTGGCTTTATTCCATCTTTTATTGAAACAACTAATATTGCCAAATCTGCTAGTGAACCTCCACGCTTCCTAAGATTAGTAAATGCTGCGTGCCCAGGAGTATCAATAAATAAAAATCCATGAATATCCATTTTAATACCTGTTTTTTCTATTAATGGGCAGGCCTTTTTTATCTGCATTAAAGGATATTTTGTAAAACTAATCTTCTGTGTTATCCCTCCAGCTTCCCCTTCCTGTACTTTACTCCCCCTAAAACAGTCCAATATACTCGTCTTCCCATGATCAACATGCCCAGCTACAGTTACGATTGGCTGTCTAATTTTGCCTTCATCTTTCGCATTTTCTTCTATCTTTTCTTTCATACAAATTCCAATTAAACACGCTTTTTAAAGCTTAATAAAATCCAAAAATCCCAATAATACTTATAAAACCAGAGACATTAAAATTAACATGTCTAAAGAGATAGACAAATTATACATTGGAAAAGTCACAAGACATTTTCCGGGAGAAGAAATTGCAAACGCAAAAGTGGAATTTGATAAATCAGACCCACCCCACGTAACTTATGAAGGGAAAACAAGCCGTATAAACTGGCTCCCAATTCACTAT
>Ga0210057_1010040_pt1 | contig 10812 bp, 9 predicted proteins | sample CryGeyCG2114_010_2_FD_183968 | JGI IMG/M metagenome (GOLD analysis project Ga0210057, IMG submission 183968) | Groundwater microbial communities from aquifer - Crystal Geyser CG10_big_fil_rev_8/21/14_0.10 (SPAdes) (version 2) | ecosystem: Environmental > Aquatic > Deep subsurface > Groundwater ...
GGGCCAAGCGTTGATAGTCCAAAACATCTCCTTTTATTAATTTAACTTTGAAGTTTGTGAATTTTGGTTCCTTAAGATCATAGATCGCTACTGAATATTTCTTTAAGGAGTTAAGAAGTTCTATAAGGTGAAGGCCGATAAATCCTGATCCGCCAACTACCAATATTTTTTTCATAAATCTTGCTGGCCGTTTACAAAAAATGTCGAACTTCAATGCGTTAGCTCGCCTCGCTCCGCTCGGCTCGCTTGCTCCGGCGCGGCGCCCCCACCCGCCGCGCCTCCGCTCATTTTTTGCGGCCGCGATTTTGGGAGCTTCTCTCCCTTTATAATACCACAAACAATCGGCCAATTTCCACCATTTTTGGCCGATTCCAAGCTGGAAACTTCCAATTTCAGCTTGTTTCAGCTGCAGATTTTAGGTTCTCACCAAGCTGACGAAAAATGGACAGAAGGTTTTCCGGCGGGAACTGCCGGTTTTGGTTTTCCCGTCCCCGCAAACACTTTGCTTTAGCACAATAGTATAAAACTACAAGACTAAAGTTTAAATAGTTACTATTAATTCCATATCAACCCACCCACCCAAATTGAATTGTTGGCGGCGACCCCGTCCTCGCTCGCAGGCCGCCCTAGGGGGCGGCTTGCCGGAAGTTCCTACCTTTTTAATATCGCTCTACAATCTCTTCCTCGCCTTCGCGCTAATAACTTTTAATGCCTAACGGCAGCGCTCGGCTTATTTCTTTACAATTTTAGCAACACAGCTCGCTGCGGCGGGGTAATCCGCTTTTCGCCCCCGCCTTCTTTATTTATACCCTTTTCTGTTTTTAAGGGCTTGCGCGCCCGCTTAAGGTAAAAAAATTATTTATAGCGCCCTGCGCGAGGACACTCGATGGGCTCGCCCCGCGTTTTCTTTTTCTTCTAGGGTTTCCTGCAGGGCTCGCGTTTGTCGAGCCGCCTATCCGATGTTTCTGATAACTCGATTGGTTTTCTGACGGCGGCTCTCCTTTAAGCTAGGTTATCCCGAAGGGGCGGGGGCGGCGGAGCCGCCAACACAAGAGAATTTTGGGAATTGGCCATTTTCATTTGACACTTCTAATCACCGCTAATTGATAATTTATTAAGATTGTGCTAAAGTTCGACAATTGATCCAGATGTACAATTTGTCCCTAAAGCTGTTGATCGTAGGGACGATGTAATGTTGCGGATTAGTGGCTTATTGGGTGGTTTGAATATTGAACCAGCTAAAAGAATTATCTTCGTTGATTCAACAACGAATTAATACGGTTAATAAGCAAAAAAATGGCGGTCCGACAACCTAAGTCGCGGAAAAGCTAGGGTAGAAAGAGAATCTCAAGGAGATAATTTAACTAATCAAAGATTTTCAATTCTAACAACATCTATTCCTGCTCTTAAAGCCGCTTCGACCCCGCTTTGGGAATCTTCAAATACCAGGCAAGCATTCGGTTCTAATTTCAAAGTTTTCAGAGTTTTTAAATAAACCTCGGGATCTGGTTTACCCCTAGAAACACTTTCTCCACCGAGAACGACATCGAAATAATCGTTGATACCAAAATGTTTAAGAATTTGCTTTGCAAAGCGATGAATTGTTGAAGTTGCCAATGCCAGTTTTATACCTTCCATTTTGTTTAGTCTCTCTAAAAAATGGCTGGCACCGGGAAGTAAAAAGGCCACTTCATCTAGGCGCTTAAAAATGAAATCGTCCTTTATTGGGCTTGCCAAAAGTTTGAATCTTCCAAAATCAAAGACAGCTTGTTTTTTCCCTTTGGACCTTAAAAAATCATAGATTGACTCCTGAGGTCTTCTGCCGGCAAAAAATTTTTCCCACTCTACCTCCGTAATCTTCAAACCATACATCCTTTTCAAAACCTCAAAATACATTCGGTAATTAGCTTCTTCCATATCAACCAGTGTTCCGTCTAGATCAAAAATAACCCCTTTTCGACCAACTACTATATTAAAAACCCGAGGAGAAACATCTAGATAGTTATTTTTAAGGACAGCAATAACATGGGGTTTATTTTTAGGAGATTCGAGGGCTTCCAATATTCCTCCTTAATCAAAATAGTCAATCTTCATTCTTTTCTTAACGATAGCCATCGTTTCTTGAGTGATTTTTCTTGCTTTTTTAGTGCCGGTTAATAAAATTTCTTTTACCAAATTTGGTCTTTTTTCATAATAATGCCTTTTGTTTTGAATTGGTTCAAGATAGGCAATGGTCTTTTTCATCAGATTCTTTTTACACTCAACACAACCCAATTTTCCTTTTTGACAGCCATTTTTAATATCTACCAATTCTTCATTTTCAGAAAAAATGCTTTGATATTGATAAACAGCGCAGCTTAAAGGATGTCCCTCATCATTTTTATAAATTTTTTTAGGATCTGTAAAAGCCTTCATTACCTTTAGCTCAATTTCCTGTTGGGAATCTGCCAAAAAAATGGCGTTATCTAAACTTTTCCCCATTTTGCTTTGACCATCTAATCCCTTAATTCGAGGAAATTTACTTACTTCTGCTTTAGGCAAAGAAAATGTTTTTTCGTAAATTAAATTAAATTTACGGGCAATTTCCCGTGTTTGTTCAATCATTGGCAATTGATCAGCCCCAACCGGAACTACTTCGGCTCGAAAAGAGAGTATGTCCGCCGCTTGTGAGATTGGGTAGCCCAAAAATCCCATCGTCACTCCACCCCGGAAAAGATTTGCCTTTTGTTTAATTTCTTCTTTGACTGTTGGGTTTCTTTCCAGTCGAGTAATGGTCACTAAGTTTGAGAAGAAAACCGTTAATTCTGCAATTTCGGGAATTAAAGATTGGATGCAGAGGGTAGCTATCGCTGGATCGATTCCTACCGCCAAGTTGTCCATTGCCACTTCTAAAACATTTTCTCTTACTTTTTCCGGGGTTAAAAAGTTGTCTGTCAATGCCTGAACATCAGCAATTAAAATGTAGGTTTCGTATTTTTCTTGGAGAGCCACTCTATTTTTAAGTGAACCAAAAAGATGGCCCAAATGAAGTTTACCTGTTGGACGATCGCCGGTTAAAATTCTTTTCTTCATAATTAATTAAAAATCTTTTTTCTAATGTTCTTTATTTTAGCATCGGTGACAGTTTTATCCCAAAGTTTTTTTAATTTCAAAAAAAATTCTAAATATTCGTTTTTCATTGATTGCCATTCTCTCGAGGCTAAATCTCGTTTTTGAAAACTAGCCTGGGCTACTTTGATTTTTGAAGGACTCCAGTCAGAGGCCAATTCCATCATTTGCAGAACAACATGTTCATTTCGTTCACCGCAGTCTAAAATTCTTCGTTGAATTTCTGCTGGCGAATCACCAATATTAATTGAAGATTCAGGGATACTTTTAGACATTTTAACGTAGGGGAAAAGTCCCTCAATTATCCGACCATATAAAGCACTAACCTCAGGTTTATGACGAACAAACTCTTCTAAACCTCTTCCTGCTTTCTCCATTCTGTCAATAACAATTCTGGCTAATCTAGGATAATATTGTTCTTCCAACCCCGCTACTACCAATACTAACTTTTTTCTATCTCTGATAATCGGTAAAAGAATATCGGCAACAGTAAAGTTTTTGTCAACCATAGTGGAGAAATCATTACCTTGAAGATTTAATCGCTTATACGTCTTTTCGGTTGCCTCCTGGTTTTCATCAAAATCTTGGGTAGTAATCAGACTCGATGTAAGTGCGGAAACTTTTAAAAAATCAAAATTATTATGAGTCCTTAACTCTCCATTTTTTCCATTAAAGCCAAGTTCTTTAATAAATCGAATAAATCGGTTAGTATTCTCTAAAAGAAGGCCTAGAGGCTTTTTCCGTGAGTTAAGCGCTCCTAAATCCGAGATTATTACATGGCAATACAGCGGAGCTTTCTTTTGAATCTCTAAAAGCCTGAAGATAATTGAAAGGGTGCCAGCGGTCGGAGCGTTGGTTGGTCCAAAACCGGTCACTAGAGCCATATCTTTAGGAGAATAACGAGAGCAAAAATGAGCATGGTCATGGCATAGGAAAGCGTTATTGATTTCGTTATTTCTGCCGTAGTTTCCTACAAATAATCGAGAATCAGGAAAGGCACCATAATTATTTCTTTTAATAGTTTCCTTGACTTCTTTTTGTGAATAGCGTAAATCTTCCAAAGCGTAAATAATATCTTTTTCCACTTCCTGGAAATTCTTCCCTTGTCTCCTGGCGATTTCCTTAATCTCTTCTTGGGTCGGTGGCTTGCTAGCTAAATGTTGAAAAATACTCATTTTCTTCATAATCTAATTTTAACACTTACTTTGAAGTTAATAAAACTGGTTCTTTTAACTTTCGGGCAACCACCTTTTTAGCCCAATCAGTAGTTTGGACTCGAAAAATTTTTTGATTATCTTCTATTGCCCGGACAATAATTTTTGCTACATCCTCTAATTTTTCGGCTTTTTTTGAAGCTAACAACTCTTGCATTTTTTTGACACTCTCACGAGTTTCAAACAAATAGGGATTATCATTTGGTTTCAATCGGCTCCCAATTTCAATATTTTTAATAAAACTCGATTTTAATAATCCAGGCTCAACAACCTTAACCTTAACGTGATATTTCTCAAGTTCCATTGCCAAACATTCAGATAAACCTTCAAGAGCAAACTTTGAAGCACAGTAACCCCCCAATAGTGGACTACCGATTAACCCGGAGGTACTACTGATATTAATAATCAAACCTGATTTTTGCTTCCTCATTGAAGGCAAAACAGCCTGGAGACACCAAATTGCCCCGAAAAGATTGACCGCAAAAAGTCTCTTCAGTTGGACGGGCGACAAATTCTCAACTGAGCCAATCAAACCATATCCAGCATTGTTAATTAAAACATCTATTCTCCCTCTTTTTTTAAGGATATAGTCATGGACTATTTTAACTGATTTTGGTTTAAGCAGATTTAGTTCAAGAGGAATAAGGTTTCTTAGAAACAAATTCTTTTTTTTCAAGAAAACCTTAATTTTATGGGAATATCTGGTACAAGCAAAAACATCATGACCCTTTTTTGCCAGTTGAATTGCCAATTCACGACCAAGCCCATCGCTGGCACCAGTAATCATAATTATCAATTTGTTTTTCGTCTTCATAAGATAACCGTTTTTGATGGTTGGGGCATATTTTTACCCAAAATAACCTTTACTTGTTTTTGGATGTTTCTCTCAAAAGAAAAATCCCCCAAGCATTGTCGACATCTTTTTCTTCTGATTAGAACTGATGAATTTTCTAGAATAAAGTTTTTTACCTCACGACTAGATAGAATTTGACTTAATGATTGTTTTTTAACATTTCCCAAGATTAACTCATTCTCAACATCATAACAACAGGGAGAAACATTGCCATCAACACTAATCAATAATTGATCAGTGATTCCGTCGCATTTCCCAAATAAGGCCGGCCAAACTTTTTGTCTAAAATTCCCCCAATTTAGAAAAGGAAAAGTTTCTACAAAAAATGATTTTCCAATTTGAATTTTGTTATGACGGTGAATATTAAGCCTAGAAATTTTTTCTTTTTGTTCTTTATTCAAAACTCGATTGTAAAATTCTGAGTAAATTTTTCCAATTTCCTCAATTAATTCAGCTTGGTTTTGAATATTCCTAAATCTTTCTCCCATAAATTTTGATTGAGTATCAGTAGTTAAAAGCTTTATTTTTATGATTCCAGAATAACCCTCAAGGAAGAGATTACCAATACACGAAAGGATTAGCGATCGGTATTCGTCGACAGTCATTTTAATTCCTCTTCTTTGATGAAGCTCCTCTTTAATAACCTGGTAAGAAATGTTAATTTCTCTAATTTTTTTACCTTTTAAGATTTTAATTTTCTCGGGCAGTAACAACCCATTGGTGGTAATACCATAAGTAACTTTATTTCGGTCACAATATTCTAATAATTCCCCAAGTTGGGAATATAAAAGCGGTTCACCAACATTGTGAAAGTAAATAATCCGATAAGGAACCTCTTTTATAATCTCGGCAATTATTTTTTTGGCCAAGTTCAAATCGAGGTCTTTTCTTTTTGACTTTAGGACTGGATACGGGCAAAAAGGGCAAGTTAAATTACAGCGATTAGTCAATTCTAGGTAGATTCTTCTATTGGAGATGACCTTATTCATAAGACATTTTATAACTGATAAGACTTTCCCTTTACGGGGTAAATAGTTACATAGGATTTAAACTTATTTTTTAGTTGAGGGTGGCCATATACCCAATCAACACAGTTTTTACAAACTCCCTTAAAAAGCAGTTTTTTATGACTATTTCTTAATAGATTATATTCTTGACTATTCCAAAGTGATCGAATCGAATAATCAAAATCTTTCAAATTGCCAATAATCATCTGTCCCCCCAAGTCATAGTAACAAGTCGTCACTCGACCATCAAAAAGAATAATCATGTCATTAAAAAGCCAATGGCAGGGGTATCGCTTCACCTTTGAAGGTAAGTTTACTCCCTTAGGTTGGTATCGAGACTTGCCCAACCGGGTCGAATACCGATGAATGGCCACTTCAATTCCTTGCTGATGAAAATAATTTATAAAACCAGTTGTTTCCTCCTCTAAACCATAATTCAGGCCCATTACCTGAATTTTAAGTTTAGATTTTATTTTTCCAGCTTGCTTAACCAAATTAAGCAAATTATTTTTAACTATCGACAAGTAGGAGTTGCCCCGGAGTTCCTGGTATCTTTTTGGGTCTAACGTCACCAATGAAATCACAATTGCCTTGAGATTGGAGGAGAGGGTTTTTTCGATGTTTTCTTGGTTTAACAAAAAGCCATTAGTTGACAGGCGAGTTTCTACCCGAACTTGATCTAGTTTTTTGATAATTTCAAATAGGCCCTTGTGCATTAAGGGTTCGCCTCGATAATGAAGCCAGATACTTTGCCCCTCCAAAATTTTTTGATTATGAGAAATAATTTTTTCCAAAAGATCTAACTCTAAAAAACCCCTGGGAGGAGTCTTTTCAACACAAACAGGGCAGTTAAAATTACAAAAGTTGGTCGGTTCGATATTCTTAATGTTAGGATACTGTTTTTTCTTCATTGAAATTCTCCTCAATTGCCAGCTTATCTAGTCCGAAGCAGTCGGTAGAAAAGTAAATTCCTGTTCCTTTTTTTGGTTGCCCTCCTAGTCTTCTCATTTGTGCTTTATCAAGAACTTTTCTGGCATCAATAATATTATAGGTAGGTGATAGCTTCTCAGCTAAAAAATCAATTACTAGATTTAATTTTGGACTTTTGTGAAATTTTATCCGTTCAAATGCCGGTAGTAAACCCATGAGGTTTTTCTTCGAAGCGCTAAAGTCAGCAGAAAGATGCTTCTTCAGACAGGCAATATTAATTAGGAAATCACTTTCTAAAATATCTCTTTCGATAAAAAAGGACATCCCTCTTCGATCGTCTTCAACCCTAACTAAATGCTTGGAAGTGAGAGTGTTTCTTATAAAACAACCAGCATTAAACTTTTCTAAAAATGAATCGTCATAAAAGATAGAAGGTCCTTCAAAAATTTGTAACGACCGAGGTTGATTTATCTCTAAAATCGAAATAATTTGAGCCAAGAATACTTTATCGGTTGTTTCCGGATACCCTTCAGCCGAAACGAAATTAGGTTTCACAATCACTTTTTTGCCTTTGAAATTATCTTGAGAAATAAGTCTCTGAAAAAAGCCTAAAAAATCGGATTCATTATTAAATTTTTGAGTTTTTGAGAATTGCTTCTTTTTATTGGACCTATCATTGTTGCTCCAGGTTGGATAGTCCAAAAAAGAATACAATCTATAATTCAAATCGGTCTTGATTAGTTTCAACAACGCCTTGGTTCTTCTTTGTTTATTTTCTTTCTTAAAATTAAGAAAGTAGTTTTCTAACAAATTCTTAAAATCAGTCAATTTAACTTCCAATGTACTGGTTTTTGTTTCAGAGTAGAATTTTGTATTTGAAGAGAGCTTTTTCGTCAAGGCAAAAACTGATTTTTCGATTGTTTCGCAATCAAAATATTTAATCCAAAAATTATCAGAAAGCGGTATGGAAATTTTAATTTTAATTAAGTTTCTTTCAGTCATTTACAATCAGAGAAATGATGGTTTTGTAATCGATCTTGGTTGATTTAGTAATTTTATAAAACGGTTCACTAAGAGGTTTATCAGAGACTATTCCAAAGAATCTGCTCTTCTTGTGATTTTTCTTTCCAAAAACTGCAAAATCATAGGACTCCATATCAACAAAGTCAACTTTCTGACGAATTAAGTACTGATAAAACTCTCTTTTTTGAATCAGTCCGTCAGTTTGGCAAATCTTTCCCGAAGAATGGTCGTTTGGATCCCAAAATGTGATCGGTTCAACTAAATTTTTAAAGCTGACAGCCTCTCTAGGGATCACTATTTCTCCGATTGCCTTCTGTTTATTAAGCGAACCAACAATTCCAATAAAAAACACCTTTTCAGCCTGGCGATTAATTATTTTCATAACATCCAAAATTACGTTGCCAGGAGTAATTTTTATTAGTCTAAAGGTTTTTTTACTAATCTTAAGACACGAGGTCGGATAAAAACCTTTGTTTTCCCGAATAACCACCCCCTTTCCTCTAATTCCTAAAAAAATCGGCTCAACATTGGTAATTAAAACCTGCTTAAAGGTTTCATCCAGTTTAGTACCAAAAAATTTTTGGCTAATAAGATTTAAGTCATCCATGATGGTGAAGTTAGGGGCAAATATTTTTCTTTGATAATTAATTGAGCTTCGCTTTGGTTTTTTGACGCTTGAAGCTCTGACTCTATATCATTAATAATGAAGGTAACCAAGGCTTGATAGTGATGGCAGATTCTTTTATCTACGCCTATTTGGTTAGGAAAAACAGCTGCATCCCAAGGGCAACCACCACCACAAAGATTAACCGCCACGCAGTCTTGGCATTTTGGATTGTTGATAGGAAGAATATCCAAGAATTTCCTAATAGAATAATTGGGAAGGGTGTCTAGTTTAGTACAAAGAGTCTCAGTGCCATCAGGGTAAAAAGTCCGCTGAGAAAGACAAATTTTACAAGCGGAAACATTGGTTTCCCTGTACAAGATTCCTCGAAGAGTTTTCCCAATTTGATCAATATAAATTCGCTCTTTTTTGGCAAATTTAAGTAATTGGCAAATTGCTTTAGTATATTTTTCCATTGGAAAATCGTTAGTATCAGTTTTTTCTATCGTAAAATGAGGGTAAGCAAAACTTAGAGATCTCACATCAAGTTCTTTAACAAAAAAGTTTGCAATTTTAGTTAAATCGTGAACGTTTTTTTGATGAACCACACAGCTGATTCCTACCCAACATTTTTTTGCCGCCCACTTGATATTTTTACAGATTAGACGAAATCTAGTTTCAACATCTGGGTAAAAACGGTCTTCATTGTGTTTTGTCGTATATCCATCCAAAGAAGTCAAAACCATTGTATGGTGGCGACTTAAAACATTTACTTTTTCCTCATCCAATTTATAGGCATTAGTGAAGAGCATTGTTTCTCCTTGGCAGTTTTCGATAATATATTTGACCACATCCCAATTAAGTAGAGGTTCTCCACCAATTATCATCAAAGATCCTCTCTTACCAACCTCTTTGTTAAATCTTTTTAATGTTTTCTCAGCAGCCTTTTTGGACATCAATTTTTGAGTTCGGCTGATTCTGTTCATATGAACCACACAGTAGCGGCATCTCAAGTCACAAATTAAGGAAACCTCCAGACGGTAACGGTCAATTGGTCTAGAAATTGACCGGAATGATAACTTATTTCTCAGATTCAGATTCCATTTCTTTTCTTTACCCACGCTTAAATTTAAAGAGAGTTTGTTGGGATCAAAAATGATTTTCTTCTTCATTTGCCTACTAATAGTTTATTTAATGGATCAGCGCCATACTTTTGGCCAGAAAATTCCAAGGAAATTGCCGGACAACCGCTGTAGCCGTTAACCAGAATTCTCTTTTGAACCAAATCCTGAAATTTAGCTATTTTTTGAAGACAATCTTCGATTTTCCCTTCTCTCCATTGAGCACCATAACAATGATTGATTGGAGATTTTGCAATCCAAGAGCAGGGAAAAATTTCTCCTCGACAATTAATATGAATTATTCTTTCCCAACCATGACAGTAATCACTCCGGTTATTTAATGGAAAATCCCTTCTAGTAGAAACAATAAACTCTTTTTCTGAATATTTTTTGATCAAGGCGTGAATTTTAGCTACCGTTGTCGAATAGTCCTTAGGATTAATTTGAATCGAATTATCTCTGATAGTATTACCGACGTTAATTAAAGTTGAAAAATTAATTTGATAGACTCCTAAAGACTTAACCAGCAAAATAAGTGATTCTAACTCTTTGACGTTCTCCGACCAGACCACAGTACTAACTCTGACTCTAATTTCATTTTTGATTAGTAACTTAATTGAGGCAATAACTTTATCAAAGGCTCCATCTTTACCCCTCAATCGATCGTGGGTATTTTTAAGTCCGTCCAAACTAACAAAAACTCCCACCTCCGGAGATATATATTCTTTGATTACAGAAATAAAGGGAGCAATATTTAATCCATTGGTTGCTAAGATTACTTCAATTCCTTTAGAATGAATATATTTAATTACTTCTTTAAAATGGGGGTATAAAGTTGGTTCTCCTCCGGTGAGATAGATGTTCTTTGTGCCAATTTTTTTAAGGTCGTCAACCAAGGCAAAAATCTTTTTTAAGGGCAACCCCTTATCTGAATTTGAAAAAGACCGATTAC
>Ga0210057_1010041_pt1 | contig 10811 bp, 15 predicted proteins | sample CryGeyCG2114_010_2_FD_183968 | JGI IMG/M metagenome (GOLD analysis project Ga0210057, IMG submission 183968) | Groundwater microbial communities from aquifer - Crystal Geyser CG10_big_fil_rev_8/21/14_0.10 (SPAdes) (version 2) | ecosystem: Environmental > Aquatic > Deep subsurface > Groundwater ...
GGGGCTATCCTGAACCACACTAACCACTTGGACCATTTTATCTTTAGCGGCGGCAGATATGTCATCCATCTCATCGCTGATGCCAACTCTGATGCCGACATAGTTGCCCAGCATCAGGAGGAACACCGCCAGAAGAAAATTCATCGTCACGCCTGCAACGATTACTTTCAGCCGTGTTCCGATGGGTTTGGATGAGAAACTTCTCGGCGCGTCGCGATGCTCGCCGTCCTCGCCGTATATTTTCACAAAACCGCCAAACGGTATCCAGTTGATAGAATAAGTCGTCTCGCCTTTTTTAATTCCAAATAATCGCGGAGGAAAGCCGAACCCGAACTCCTCCACCTTCATCCCCGCTCTTTTGGCCACAATAAAATGCCCAAATTCGTGGACAAGGACTAAGACACCGATGACAGCTATGAAAATAAGGGCTGTTACCATAAATATGATGCAAATCTACGAATGTAATGCTAATCTACAAATTGCTAATACGTTTATTCGCAATTCGCATCATTCGCATGAAATTCGCATATTGGCATCGCATTAGAGCTTTAGCTCTGTTTCTTTCTTTTTTACCATCTCCTCTATCTTCTTATTCAGCTCATCAATTACCTTCTGCAAGTCCTCTTTGGCATTGCGCAAGTCGTCTTCTCGGGCGGTTTTTTCTCTCACGGCGTTCTGAACTTTCTTCAAAATGTCTTCCCTTATCTGCCTTGTCTTTATTCTCGCTTCTTCGGCCTTCTGATGCAGCAACTTGGTGAATTCTTTGCGCCGGTCTTCGGTCAAAGACGGTATGGTCAGGCGGACGCCGTTGGAATCCGATGTCGGGTTCAGCCCTAGCGGGCTGTCCTTTATCGCCTTTTCTATCAAAGGAATCGCGCCCTTGTCCCACGGCTGTATGAAAATAACTCTCGGCTCGGGAGTGTTGATGGTAGCCAATTCTTTAATCCGCAACTTGGAACCCATATAATCCACAACCAAATCCTCCACCATAGACGAATGAGCCCTGCCGGTCCTGATGCCGGCGACCTCGTTCCTGGCCCACTCCAGGACCGCGTCAAAATCCTTTTTCCGCTGGTTAATCAGTTCTTTATACATAGGCGCAAATAAATTTAACACAAAATTTTTACAAAAACAAACCCGCCTGAACGGCGGGCTGAATAAAAACTATGTTACTTGGTAACCACTGCGGTCAAATCGAATCCGTCGAGCATTAGAATCCGTCGCCGACCGCAACTCGCGCAACTGAAGCTCAAGCGTGGCGATTTCATTGGCATCACGATGGTGAGACCTTCTTTCCGACTCAAGCTCTTCCTCAAGCTCCTTGATACGAGCATCCAGGGCTATTTTTTCAGACAAAAGACCGCGATTTTTTTCTTCAAGCTCACTGTTCAAGTTCTGCGCTTCCTTCAATCTCTCGTAGACCTGAACCAATTCCCGAGACATTGAAAGCTTGAGGGCGGTGTCGTCATCTCTTACTGGACGGACAGCGCGACTATCGCGCGCCGTACCGGAAACGACTTTAGGCGTACCGGTCGCGGTTGGTTCGGAAACAATAGAGCGACCCTTTTCGGTAAGTTCAAATTCAGGATTCCAGATTCCCTTGCCAGTCAGGCCAATGGCAACGATATGGCCTTTATTAATCAAGCCCTTCAAGGCCGCACTAACCGCTGGTTGAGAACAACCCCACTCTCCCGCTAAAGCCGTGGCCTTCACCACGGCCCTTCCGTTATGATTCCGGAGATAGTCCATCACCCTATCAGCGACCATGATTCTTTTCTCCTCCAGGATGCTTTTATTGTTTACATCCCACATTGGCGCGCTGTCCCGCAAAACATCTCTCCACCCTTCTCCGTCTCTGAATCTTTCACATAGAAAAAAGGTTAGGATACGACGCCCGCTTCCGAGCTTATCCGGAGTTGTGATAACTCCGCAAAAAAACAACTTGCGGATTGCCCAAGACACATTGGTTTGGCTACAACCCCACCCTTTGGCCAGATTATGACCATTGAGAACGGCTGTCCCGCCATTTTGGCGCAAATATCCAACAACTTTGCCGACAAAATCCTTGCCTGCTCCCGGAGATTGTGCCATATAAAGCCCTCTCTTTCTGGTTGAGTTGTGAACGGACTAACCAAAACATACTAGCATTAATTCTATGTTGTGTCAAATTTTTAGCTATAAATTAACGAAGAAGTTCTCCAGCGCTATGCGGTGGTTGTATTGGGGTTGAGAGACGATGCGTGAGAGGTTCAGAAGGCGTCTCAAGATGGGCGCCGACGCGGGTTTGTCGGGGAGTTGGAGGCACAGCGAGCGGAGCCAGAGATTTACTAATTCAGCGTAATCATCTTTCTCGTGAAGTTTTTTGGCATATTGAATTCTATCCGCCATTCCATATCTGGCTACCTTGCGGAGTTCGGCTAATGCTTTGCTCATTTCTTCGGTTTGAATTTCCGGTTGTGGCGGGAAAACAACCGTCTCACACCTTGAAAGTATTGTCTTGGGCAACATTCTTGGTTTAGAACTTATGAGAACAAGAACTGATTTCTTCGGCGGTTCTTCTAATATTTTGAGCATTGCGTTGGCCGCCGCGATACTTATCGCCTCGGCGTCTTCTATAACTGCCAGTTTATACTCGCTTGAATGCGGTTTAAGATACATAAACGATTTCAGCTCTCTGATGCTTTCAATATCAATACTGAATTTATCTTCTTTCATCCCCGGATAAATAAATCTCAAGTCCGGATTATTCTCAAAACCCTTTCCGGTCAGCATCGCGCAAATTTCTTCGGCAAATTCTTTCTTTCCCCCCGAATCCTGTCCGGTAAATAAATACGCATGACTCAACGAGCCCCGTTTTATCAGGTTTATAAAATAGTTCTTTTGTTTTTCATATGTGGGATTAGCGGACACAATATTTAATTTAAAATGTAAATATCAAAGTGTAAAATGACAATGTAAAATCTTAAAATTTTTTAATTTTGAACTGTAATTTTTCATTTTGATTTTTAAACTTTAAATTCAGACAATAGCGTATCCGCTATTGTCTGTGCCGCTTCCGGTGTGGCAAAACTTTTTATCTTCTGGCTGGCCGCCTCATAATTCTCCGGCCTCAATAAATATTCTATCTGGGAGAGAACTATGTGAGGAGTAAGGTTCTCTTCTTCGAGCATCACCGCCCCGTATTTGTTAAAGGCCATCGCATTGTTCAGCTGATGATTGCCCGCAGAACCCGTAATGGGAATTATAATAGCCGGCTTCCCTACTGCCGCTATTTCAAAAATGTTTGACGCGCCGGCGCGAGAAACAATAACATCCGCAAGAGCGTAAGCCGCCCGAACCTTGTCCAGACCAAGGAACGGCTCAAGGCGGTAATTTTGCGTAATGGCATCACCGTAACTGCCCTGGCCTTCTTTAACGAACTTATCAACCGATTTTTTGACCGTATCGATCTGACCACTTCCGCATTGGTGGATGATCTGCAAGTCCTTGCCCACCGTCATCACAAGCGACTCAAGGACAATATCGTTTATCTTTTGAGCCCCCTGGCTTCCGCCGTACACGAAGATTGTTTTTTTGTCGGGACTTAGATTGAACAGCTTGGCCGCCTCATTCCTGTCGCCGGTCAAAAGTTCGCGCCTGACGGGATTGCCGGTCAGTATTGTTTTTGTCTGATCAAAATAAGCAGAGCTTGTCTGAAAAGATATGAATATCTTGTTTGCCAGCCGTCCCAAGAACTTGTTGGCAAGACCAGGCACCGAGTCGGATTCGTGGATGTATAACGGTATCAAGTATAATTTCGCCACTAACGCCGGCAGTACCGACATATACCCGCCTTTGGCGAATACCACATCGGGCATGAACCAAAAGATGCGCCAGAGCGACTGGAAAAATCCTACGGGAAATTTGAAAACATCCAGCAGCGTCAGCAAGCTGAAATACCTCCTCAATTTGCCGGACATTATGGGGCGGAATTGGATACCGCTTTCTTTGGCAGCTTGCCCCATAAATCTATCATCGCCTAAAAGCAAAAGCTCAACGTCTCCTTGAACGGATCTTTCTTTGAGAGCATTAGCGACAGCTATAACGGGATAAACGTGCCCGCCTGAACCGCCGCCGACAAGTAAAATTCGCATTAAGTTTAAAGTTTATAAAGTTACAAAGTTCATAAAGTACTTTAAAAACCTTACGAACTTTCAACTCGTTCCTTATTTAATAATTCTAACTTCTTTTTGACCCCGAGTACATAGCCACCAATCTTGCCAATTGTTAATTAATCGTCGGGATCATTTTTTTGACAACGACCTCAAGGGCTTGCCGATGTTCCTCAACAGTGTGGCCGCAGGTAAGGTTTTCGTCATCTTCGTCTTCGGCGTCTATCCTTTCCAGTTCCCTTTTGGCTATCTGGCTATAGACGGTTTTCATCTCTTCAGACGGAACGAATTTCATCTCGGGTCTTTCTATTGGGTTTAAAGTATTGAAAAGTATCTCTTCGAAGAGCTTCACTTTTCCTTCTCCGATAATATCTGCCAATTCTTTTACAACCTTCGAATTCTGCTTAAACGCGCGCTCAAGAGCGCAACAAGTTTCCTTTTCGAATTTTACCGTCCCCTCCACCGAACCGGGGAATTCAAGTGATTCTCCAAATCTCATAACAATAATACTAATAAATTTATCGCAAAATAAAAAGGGAGTTATGTCCCCCTTTTGTTTTCTAACCATTTTACAACCTTTTGGTACAACTTGTTTAAAACCTCCCAATCTTCAGGAGAATCATCTCTTAAGCGTTGGAGCTGAATAAACATAATGAGCTTAATCTTTTCTGTCCCCTTCACATTTCTTCTTCTTATCGTTTTAAGATGCGCTCGCCTTAACTCCTGTGCGTATGCGTCGTTTGGATCTTTGTAACTGGCCTCTGCCCAGTTCGTTAATTCCTTCTCCGGGAAAAGCACTCTTTGAGTTTTTTCGACTATCATGTCGGTCATCACGACGCCCCGCGTATTGTTAAAAATCATTAGCGATATTATACTCCTTAAGTCATAAAATGTACATTGCTCCTGTTTGATAACAAAAACCCCGTTATCGGGGTTGCGATTCATTGTTTCTCTCTTTCGTATTTGAAAGAAATGTGCGGATGGGCTTTGACGAGTTTATCAAACGAATCAGTATCTCCCAGCATCCTCAAGACCTCTCCGAATATGCGCTGGTCTGACATTTGATCGTGGTGGTATTTCACGCCCTCGGGTCTGATATCCCCGCGCAGTATTACATACAGCACGATTCTCGGATCCAGCGTATCTTCCGAGTCGCTTAATTCAAATCCTGAATATCGCGCTATTCCCTTGACTTGCTCTACTCTGGACAGCATCGAGCTACTACTCTCGAACATGATGATTCGACACATACCGGGCATCCTATCAATAGCGCTCCGGTAATCCGTTTCATTGATGATTCCACCCCATTCCAAATAGCGCCGATAGCTGACTTCGGCCATGCTCATACACACCGCCTTTTCAAATAATCTGCACAGACAATATCACAAATCACAAAAAACAGATATCAATAGGGCATCAATGCTTAAATTTCGTGTTACAATAAAAAAGGAGAGAATTCTAACTCTTCTAGGTCGAATTTAAATTTTAACTTACAAATCATTATGAAAAAACTTTTTATTTTTATTGTACTTATCGCAGTTGCCGTTGTGTTCGTCTGGTGGTTCATGGCCTCGGACAGCACGACTGTTATAACCCTGTCGGAGCAAAACAACTCCGGAATGCAGGGCACCGCCACCATCACGGAAGAGGACGGCGGATTGACGGTGGTGTTGAGTTTGACTGGAGCGCCCGAAGGCATCGCCCAGCCCGCGCACATCCATCACAACGCTTGCGAGAATATCGGAGGCGTTCTGTATCCTTTGGAGTTCCCCGTGAACGGTTTTTCGGAAACCCGCCTGGGGATAACAATGGATGAACTTTTAGCGGACATGCCTTTGTCATTGAACGTCCACAAATCGCCAGCGGAAGCTCAAGTTTACGTTGCCTGCGGCAACCTTTAATAGATAATATCTAGTATTCTAAACGGCTCACCCCGTGAGCCGTTTAGAATACTATTAGAGAATTTCAACTACCTTCTGCCTTGAGGTGTGGCCAGAAACGATACGGACGCGGAATTGAGAGATGTTGAGGTGTTTGGCAAGAGCGTGGATGATGGCTTTGTTGGCGAGGCCGTGAACTGGGGGTTCTTTTACGGACACGACAAATTCCGTATCAGAGATTTTCTCCACCTTTTCCTCGTTAGAATTTGGTTTTGCCTTAACATTTATCCTCATATAACACATCCCACACAATTAACATTCCAACATTCTCAAGAATGTTGGAATGTCGTGTCATATATTCAGGATCGACTTTTCAAGAATTGACAACTGCTTATACAAAAACAGGAATTGATCCGGAGAAGATCGTAGTTTTCTTTTCCGCGCGATTATTTCTGACAATGATTTTTTTAATATTTTTGAACACTCTTCAAGGACGTATCTGGTGTATTCGTAATCAAACTTGCCATATTCGTCGCCTTTCTTTATATGCCATCGATTACACAACTGGCGATAGGTTTTGGCGGCAAGGGTATTGGAATACCAGCTCAAATCCTTTACCGTTTCCGATTCCGTGTCCATCCCTTCAAAAAGATCTTCGGCCGCCAAGGTTTCATAAAGAAACATGCGCCAAGATATTATTCTTTCAGACAATGGAAATTCTTTAGGTTCAGGCGACTCCTCTTCTGCCAGTTCATCCAGATTAGAAATATCGATCCCTCTGCGTTCAGCATCCTTTTTGATCATTCGGATCGCGTTTTTGAAATCCCGGTTCATATCTTCAAAAACAAATTTCAGATCATCCGGATCCTCGCCTTTTACCATATGTCCTTGGCGATTTCTTCTTATCTTTCCGCAAATTCTACATTCATCCTTCCCACAAGCATTGCGCCGCCAAGTACAATCCATCCATTCGGGCATTTTAAAATCGTCGGCCGTTCCAATATATTCAAAACCCCGTTTTTCCATTTCTTTAATTTCTTTGTCTTTTCCGCTGGACTTGATCTTTGCCTGTACTTTTCTTGAAGTTTTTTTCATAAATACCTAAAATTAACATTCCAACATTCTCAAGAATGTTGGAATGTTATTTATCGCTTCTTTTCCAGTTCAAGGCAGACGGAGTTAATGCAGTATCTTTTGCCTCCCTGTTCTTTAGGGCCGTCGTCAAAGACGTGGCCCAGATGAGCGCCGCATTTCTTGCACTTAACTTCGGTGCGAACCATTCCGCCGCTGTTGTCGGGGACAAGTTCCACATTCTCCAGATTAGCCGGTTCGGTGAAACTCGGCCAGCCGGTACCGGAATTGAATTTGGTGTCCGAAGAAAAAAGCTCATTGCCGCACACGGCGCACTTATACATCCCCTTATCGTGGCTATCCCAATGCTTACCGGTAAAGGGTCGTTCTGTGCCGCCCTTTCTTGCTACATCATATAATTCTGATGATAACTCGGAATCTTCTTTAATTTTGTTCATTTTCTTTTAGTAAATTGGCAAAGTCCTTTTTGACTTTTTCCAATTTGGGATTAATTACTACTTGGCAGTAGGCCTGGCTCGGATTTTTGGCATAAAAATCGCGGTGATATTCTTCGGCAGGATAGAATTTATCCAGCGGCTTGACTTCTGTGACTACCGGTTTACCGTCAGGATTTGAATTGTTTATCTCCTTTGTCTTGTTCTCGGACGCTTCTTTCTGGCTCTCGGTAGTATAAAGAATAACGGAACGGTACTGCGTGCCGACATCCGGCCCTTGCCTGTCGGGCGTAGTGGGATCGTGAGTAGCGAAGAATACCGTGAGCAAGTCATCAAGAGAAACTTGTGTCGGGTCGTATTCAATCTGAATAACTTCGGCGTGGCCGGTTTGCCCACCAGAGACGCTTTTGTACGTTGGGTTCGGGGTATTCCCACCGGCATAGCCGGGCATCACGGAAATAACGCCTTTGAGCGTTTCAAACACGGCTTCGGTACACCAAAAGCATCCCCCGCCGAAAACAATTGTCTCCGTATTATTTGCCATTTATTTCCTTAACCCGGACCAGACGAGCCAGGCGGCTAAGACGACGGCGAACCAGCTGAGCCAGAACGGCACAGTCCAGCCGCCGATGACCGCCTCCCAGCCGTAGAGAAGACGAAAAGCGTGTAAAACGGTTATTGCCGCAAACACGACCCCGGTGATTTTGCGATATGCGTTGTTTGACATAAGTTAATTATACTAAATTCTTTAATTTTATGCACTACAACATTCCAACATTCTCAAGAATGTTGGAATGTTGTTTATGCATTTTCTTCGCCATTTTCCAAGTAAATTGGTACGTGGTTTTCCAATATCTTGGGGCACTTTGATAATATTTTTGCCAACACCTTGGATTCTCCTATTAACTCTGTCGCTTCTTCTGTTTTAACGAATTTAAATTCACCTATTTCATCCGGGTCTATTTTTATTTCATCAATTTGCTGGAGAGTTAACTTCCCGCCATAAAATAAGAAGAAAAGGTTTTCGTCTTTGCCTTTTCGCGTATATTCAACGCATAAAAACCTTAGGTCTTTCAAATTAATGTTAACCTCTTCTTTGACTTCTCTAAGACCCGCTTCTCGTGGCGATTCGTTATCGTCAACTATTCCGCCGGGTATTGACCAGTTGTCTTTATAACTTGGCTTAACAAGAAGCAGTTCGCCGCTTTCGTTGAATATCAAAACACCCGACGCCATTCTTTTCTTTGGTAATGCTTTAAAATATTCCGGGTTCGGATGGGCCTGGGGCAGACGCCTTACTTGAGCAACCGCTTCGCGAGGGAATAGATTTTTGAGTTCAGCGGCTCTCATTAATTCTAGCCATTCGGGATAATACTGATTTTGCTCGCTCATTCTGTCTTTTTCCGGTCCGCCTAATTGCGGTGTCCCAATGAAATCCATTATTAAATAATAGGCCTCTTTAACGCCTCGGTTATCTATCTCAAAAATTTTATTATAATTTCTGATATCCAAACTCAACTCTTCTTTTATCTCTCTTTCGAGAGCTTTTTCCGCTGATTCGCCTTCTTCTACGCTTCCGCCCGGGAAAACATAATACTCTCGCCCCGTAGTGAAGTCGGCGCTTTTAGTTGTTTTATTAGAAACTTCGCCGACTTCTACTATCGGGGCTTCGCCGTTCTTAAAACGTCTCATCAAAAGAATTTTCCCGTCTTTAATTATGATTCCGGCTACTCGCATGGTTTTTTATTTCTTCTTAATAACTAACAGAAGGGCTTTTTCTTTTACGTTTTCTCTTTTAACTATATCTCCTTTCCATTCAATACTAAAACCATTTTTATGCAACTTATCGGCTACTTTATGCAACGCTTTAATATCCGGCCCTTTTTGCCATAACGGCGCTATCCTTAACTCTCCGCCGTTTTGCAAATAAGCAACTGCTTCTTCTATTCTTTCTTGAGTCTCACCTCCATCATTTAATGATGCCCGCATAAAAATAAGGTCAAATTTGGTGTCTTTATTAAAAGGCAGTTTTTGACCTTCCGCTTGAACATAATGTTTTTTACTCTGTAATTTCTGGGCTTCTTTCAGAGGATATAACTCGGTATATTCCAAGTCCTCATCTGTTGTAAAACTTTCTAATTCGTGACCAAACGGCCAGTGGTCAACGGCATAGGCCTTATCCGTAACCTTATTTTGCAAGAGATATTCAACAAAACCCGGGACCATTCCGCTTCCAATATCCAAAATCGCCTTATCTTTTAAATCCTCTGCGGTAAGACCAAAATCATCTAAATACCACATGAAGCGCTCTTGAATTTCCTTAGAAAGATTAAAATTTTTTAATTGTTCCTTCCTCATAATATTTTATTACCGAAAGCAACTCCTGCGGACTACTGACTATTGCTATCGGGTTACCTTTTTGCAACGTCTCGGACCTTTGAAATCCCCAGATCACGCCAAGCGATTTTACTCCGACTTTAGCAGCTTCGCGCATATCACCCAGAGTATCTGTGATAAAAATGCAATCTTCGATAGATACTTTAAAATCTTGAAACACCATTTGAATTTTAATAACCTTGCTCTTATGAACATCGGCACCGTAAACTTTATCAAAAAGATCAAAAACTCCGTGTGTTCTTAAATACTCTTCAATAGGGCTGGTAATAGTTGAAGAAATAACAACCATTCTGTAGTTCTTCGATAGTTCGCGTAAAATATTTATCATTCCTGGCACTGGTTCCTTAGCCATAAGAGCGGGGATATAGTGAATAAAAAATGGGTCAAATTCGTTTGGTTTTTCATTTTCATTTTTATCTGATTTCTCCTCATCATTACCGACTTCATGTATATTCCCTTCAAAGAAACCACGATAGGTTTCCATATCCAAATCCGGCGTTAATTTTTTTCTTGAACCATATGAAAGTTCAAATGTATCAACGATAACACCGTCAAAATCGAACAGTAATGTTTTATTTTTATTGTTCATTATTTCAAAAGTTTTAACATTTCTTGCCAACTTTTAGTGTTAATTATATCTGCTTTTGTTGCCCAGCCGCGGCGGGCTTGGGCGATGCCGTATTCAAGATACTGAAAGTGCTGGATGGAGTGGGCATCGGTATCGATAGCCAATTTCACACCCATTTCAACCGCTTTTCGGATGTATTCGTCTTTCAGGTCGGAGCGGTCGGGATAAGCGTCAATTTCCATCACGGTTTTGGTGCGCTTAGCCGCTTTCAGCAGAGCATCCATATCGA
>Ga0210057_1010042_pt1 | contig 10811 bp, 8 predicted proteins | sample CryGeyCG2114_010_2_FD_183968 | JGI IMG/M metagenome (GOLD analysis project Ga0210057, IMG submission 183968) | Groundwater microbial communities from aquifer - Crystal Geyser CG10_big_fil_rev_8/21/14_0.10 (SPAdes) (version 2) | ecosystem: Environmental > Aquatic > Deep subsurface > Groundwater ...
TGGGTGTCGCTGGGAAAGTCCTTGGTGGGAGAATCACCGACACAGATGGCGTCAGAACTGCCGCGGCAGTCAAAGCCCAAAATCTGCCATTGATAGGAGGCACCGACAACGGTGCTGCCAGAAAGCGCTTGCGAACCACTGTAGTTTGTGCCGGGAGGAGCAGTAACGGTTAAACTATAACTCGCACCGAGACGAAAACGAATATCAGCGCCGTTAAAAAGGAAAGAACCGTCTGCTTGAGTATTAGTAGTGCGAATGCCGTTATTAAGACTGACAGAGGCGTTAACAATACCATTACCGCGATAGTCGGTGACGGTTCCATAAATGTCAAAGTAAGAGGGGGAAGCAGAACTGAAAGGACCGGAAGGCACGGATAATGGAGAAATAGTGGTTTCGTCGGCTGGACCAGTTAAAGGATTGGAGTAATTAGGAGAAGAGGCAGGACGGACAACCATGAAAGTAAAATTGTCATCGGCGAGGTCAACGGGGTAAGTGTTATTTAGATATCTATATAGATCAAGAGCGGCCAGTGTGTCGCGGCATTCGCCAGAAACGAGGTCGGCGCAGTTAACGTCTAGGGCTTGATAGTTGTAGATGCTAGCACCTCTGGTGCGCGAGCGAGTGGCGCGAATGGAGTCAAAAGAGAACGGGACGCTCCCAACAGAAATTTGGAAGAGAGCACCTTTGCGAAAACGAAGGTTGGAGCCCAAGATAGTGAAAGAGCCGTCGGCGCCGGTAGTGGCGCGGGTAACGTTGTTAATGGCGATAGTAGCGCCGGAGACGCCCGCGCCGGAGTCATCCGTCACACGGCCGGTGATGTTGGGAAAAATGACGGTGGGGGTGGTAGGATTAGGATCAGATTCAACAGAGTCAGTTGGGATTTGAGTTCCATTACCAGTGTTATTTGCGCCTCCTACGACGTTTCCGGTCGGAGTTCGCGTAGAAGAGGCGACGGGCGCGATGGTGAAGACAAAGTTGTCTTCGGCTAAATCATAAGCAGCGGCATTGTCTATGTTGGATTCAAGACGCAGAGAACTTAAAGCGGAGAGACAGTCGCTGCTTCTGGTACGGCAGTCAACGCCGAGTGCTTGCCAGTTGTAGCTTTGGGCGCGGACGCGGGCGTTGGAAGCGGTGACATAGTAACCGGAGGGCGCTTCCACGCTAATCAGATAAAGCGCGCCGCGGTGGAAAGAGAGAGGGGCGGCGCCGGCATTAAAAGTAAGTTCTCCGTTACGGTCGGTTCGACCGACTTCGTTGCGGCTGACGGAAACTTTAACGTTACTCATCGGATTACCGGAATTATCAACGACGGATACATGGACGGGGAGCTGGGAAGGACGAATAAGACGAAAGATAAATCCGGTATCGGTGGAAAGGTCGTTAGCATAAGCGTTGGAAGCGTAGGAGCGCAAGGGAGCGATAGTGTTGGAACAGGCGTCTAAGCCGGTACCGCAATCAACGTCGAATACTTGGTAGGTAAAGGTGCGGCTGATAACGCGGGAATTTGTAGCGATGACAGTTGCGTAATCTGAAGGAACAGTAGCGGAAAGAGTATAAATTGTTCCGGCGCGATAACCTAAGAAAGACGGAGTGAATGAAAAGACGCCATTTTCATCAGTAGTAGCGGTTCTCTGGCCGCTTAAGCTGACAGAGACGTTACTGACACCAACATCATTTTCATTAATAACGCGGCCGGAGATGGTGTTGGAGGGGGTGGGGGTAGTAGTGCCACCACCAGCAGGGGCGACTACGGTGACAAGTTGATTAAGGTAAAGAGGCGCTGGAGGAGCGGAAAAACGATTGCTACTGCTGGTAGTGCCGGTTACAGCTCCAGCGGGAAGAGATAGGGAGATGGTTGTGCCGAGACGGCCAGGCATTCCAGGGCCAACGGGGGCTATATCCGCTTTTACAACTAATATAGTTGGGTGACCTGAGGATATTGGATTAACAAGAAGATTACTTATAGTAATGGTTGCTTGTTGATTAATAAGGGAAGTTTCACCAAGTAATAAATTTATAGGACTACCGAATCTATTATTTATTTGATAAAGTTTTAATTTTTGAATTGACGCCAAGTGGTCGGTATTAATATTAAGAGTAATTTGATTTATTATGACATCTTCTCTAATTGTGCTTAGAAGGATTTGGTCTAAATATTGATTTTCGGCGCCAGCAGTAATATTAGTTAAGAAATTGGGAGGGGCCGTTGATATATATAAAATGGTGTCGGAGGCGGGATCGGAGGTGGGAGTGATGACTTGAATTGGTAAACGGGTAAGGGGGGTTGTAGATAAGGGGCCAAGGACGGTACCGGTGTAGCTAGCGATGCTAGCGGAGAGGATTTTTATATTAAGAGAGCCGCTGTAGAGAGCGGTCGTACTAATATCCCTTAAGCTGAAAAGTACACTTTGGCCGGCTGGGATGGTAATAGTCATGAAATTTATGCGGCTTGGAGACCAATTCGTGAGGGTATAAGTTTCCGGTAGGGTAAGAGAAACGTTATTGCTGTCGATAAGTGACAACTTGAATGAAACAGTTGTGGTATCAGATAATAACGAGCCGCTCATAATTAAATCAAATCTTGATATGTTTACATTAGTGCTTCCATTGTTTTTGATAATAAAATTGGGGGCATGAGGAGAAAAGGTTTTAGAGACAGTATTCCAAGTTATTTGACCTTCATTTGAGGCGGTTTCTATTGTGAGAGATGTATCAGAAGCGGGAGTGGTTTCGCCGGGAGGGATGATGACGATGGTGTTAGTGGTCAAGACGGTGGACGGAGTAACTCCGCCGGAGCCGGTGGAAGACGTAACTCTGCTTCTGGTCGTGGGGCCAAAATAACCAGCGGCTGGAGAGATGCCGACGGAAGATTGATAGCGGGAGAGGGCGGCAGTGGTAGCGGCGCCGAAGTAGGTGGATTCATTACCGGAAGAGCCGGGACCGGAAGAGGCGACAATGAAGCCGTTGGCGTTTAAGAAGCGCTGGAGGACACGGACGTCTTCACCGACCGCGCCGATAGTGAGGTTGCGGGTGAGGGCGGAGTAAAGTTCGGCGGTGGCGGGAGCGGTGGCGGAGGTGGAGGCGGGGGCGGCGAAAATAACAATTGCCGCGCTTAACATCAGCGCCGAAAGAGATTTAAATTTCATAAAAAAAGTTTTGGCTCTTCAATAAGCTCAAGGAGTAAAGTTAAAGGTGAATGAATGAATTGTAATATTGCTTTTATTGTAACACGGAAAATGCTTTTGGATGTGTATAAGTAATTAAAACGAGGAAGGTGGAATGGAGCTTGGCGATTCAAGCGGCGGGACCCCGACGCAAGAGGTCGGGGTAAACTCCGACGTTACAGTCGGAGTAAAATAACCCCGTTAGAGTTTACGTCCACTTGAGGCGGACTAACTCTATAGGAAGTATTAAGTATAAAGTATTATGTATTAAGTATAGGGAGGAGAGAGATTCTTCATCCGTTTAAGGCGGATTCAGAATGACAAGAGTGAGGGAGTTTAGAGGTGAAAAGTTAGAAGAGATAGTTGATGCGCATGGCTTTTTTGACGGTGAAGAGAGTGACGGAGGCGGCTTGGCGGGCGCGGTCAATGCCGTCGGAGAGAATTTTGTCTATCTGCTTGGGAGAGTCCTCATACTCGGCGCGGCGGCGGCGGAAGGGTTCTAAAAAGGCGTTAATAATTTCGGCTAAGCGCTGTTTGACTTCCACGTCGCCGACCCGGCCGGCGCGGTAGAGTTTTTTAAGTTCGGAGAGTTCGTCGCGGTCGGAGGAGAAGACGTCCAAGTAGGCGAAAACTGGATTGCCTTCAATGTGTCCCGGGTCGGTGGGGTGAATACGGGAAGGGTCGGTGTACATTTTCATCACTTTCTTTTCCACTTCAGAGGGCGAGTCGGAAAGGTAGATGGCGTTGCCTAAAGTTTTGCTCATTTTCTCCTGCCCGTCGGTGCCGACCAGACGGGGAATCTTAGAAAGGAGGGCTTTGGGCATAATCAAGGTTTCGCCATAGAGGCGGTTAAACTTGCGGACGATTTCGCGCGTTTGTTCAATCATAGGAAGCTGGTCCTCCCCTACCGGCACCAGGTTGGCGCCAAAGGCGGTGATGTCGGCGGCCTGGGAGATTGGGTAACACAAAAAGCCGACGGGGATTTCGCGGCCAAAATTTTTCTCCCTGATTTCACTTTTGACGGTTGGATTTTGTTCCAAGCGTCCTAAGGACACGAGGTTCAAATAAAAGACAGTGAGTTCGGCAATTTCGGGAATTTGGGACTGAATAAAAATGGTGACGAGACGCGGGTCCAGGCCCACGGAGAGATAATCAAAAACGAGAGTACGGACGTGGTCGCTGACTTTCTCCGGCGTTTTGAAGTGGTCGGTCAAGGCCTGAACGTCAGCAATCATAATGAACTCATCGGCTTCGCGCTGAAGAGAGACACGTTCCACCAAAGAGCCGACATAATGGCCTAAGTGAAGGGGTCCAGTAGGCCGGTCGCCGGTTAAGACGCGCTTTTTGGACATGGTTAGATTATAGAATGACTAATTAAGAATTACTAATTTCTAATTAACGACCAAATTGAAGAAATGACTAATTAAGAATGGCAATTTCTAATTTTGGACTGGATTCCTCCGCCTAAGGCGGAAAACTCTAAAATTTCTTGATGACGCGGATAAAATCTTCTTTGGAAATGCTTAATAGGCGTAGATTGTTCATAATGATGAATGGCGGAAGATGGGTGTCTCTAGGAATAACAAACGGGCGCAGGATGCCCGGTTTGGTATATACACGATGGTCGCCTTTTTCTCGTTTAAATTTACAGCCGTTAGCGAGTAAAAACTTCTTGAATTTCCGCCAATGTATTGAACCGATTTCTGACATACGGCAGATTCATCATTTAATAGATAGAGCTACTGGAATTTCTTCTTGAGAAGTAAGGGGAGGTTGCCATAATGCCGAGGGCGATTTTTTCCGCCATCCTAAATCAGACAATACTTTTTCAAGATTGTTTGATTGATAAAGTTCTTCTAAAAAAAGCATGGCAGCTTCGGTAATTTTTTTTCTGGCATCAGCTAAAGTTTGACCGGAAGTGGATAAATCTAAAGTCGGCGAGTAAGCAACATAGCGCTTACCCTGCTTAAAGAAAGAAACATTTAGTTTAACGTTGGTTGCAACTTTATTCATAATGGTAATACTAAAAATATAATAATAGAATTAGCAAATAAAAACGGTGAATTCTTTAATTTTATTTTTTACTAAGGGAATAAGTTATTTAGCGGCGGTTGTCCAGAGCGGCGGCGAGGGTGTCGGCGTCGGCAAATTCAATTTCGCCGCCGGTGGGCAGTCCTCGGCCAAGGCGGGTCAGACGAACAGCCAAGGGAGAAAGTTCGCGGGTAAGCAGAATGGCGCCCAGGTCGCCGAAGGAAGTGGGATTGACGGCCAGAATGATTTCTTTGAGTTGGCCGCCGGGAATGGAAGCGACCTGCTTCCGGAAAGAGACAAGGCGGGTAAGCTGGAAGTCCTCAAACTCGCCGGAACGGCGCAGGTCGCCGATAACCAGGTAGCGGCCGCGGAAGCGGCCGGATTTTTCCAGCGAGATAAGGTCGGTTTCGCGTTCCACGACCGCCACGGTTTCCTGGTCGCGCGACGAGTCGGCGCAAATGGAGCAAAGAGAATCGCCATTGGTTTGATTCAAAAAAAAGCAGCCGGGGCAGATGGAAACATTTTTAAGTCCAGAGAGCGAGTTGATAAACTCGGCCAGATGGTCGGGACCGAGACGGGCAAGATGGACGGCCAAGCGGGCGGCCTGACGAGGGCCGATGCCGGGGAGGCGGGAGAGGGAGGCGATTACTTTTTTGACGGCTTCAGAAAACATCGTCGGCGGGAGCGTGAATTTTGTCTATATTTTTGAAGCTGGCACGTTCCTGGTCAAATTTTAATTTTACGACACCGGTGGGACCGTTGCGGTGTTTGGCAATAATGATGTCGGCTATTCCCTGCTCTTCTTCGGGCACGTCCTGGCGGTCCTTGTCTTTGCGGTAGATAAACAAGACGACATCGGCATCCTGTTCAATACTGCCGGAGTCACGAAGGTCGGAAAGGCGAGGCAGACGGGTGTCGCGCTGTTCCACGGAACGAGACAGTTGGGAGACGGCGATGACAGGAACGGAGAGTTCACGAGCCAGGGCCTTAAGACCGTGGGAGATTTCCGAGATTTGCTGGACAACATTGTCACTGCGGGTGCGGTGGGCAACCAGCTGAAGGTAATCAACCATAACCAGTCCCAGCCCGTGTTCCAACTGGAGACGGCGAGCCATAGAGCGGATTTGAAGAATGGTGGGCGAAGGGGTGTCATCAATAAAAATAGGAGAATTGGAAAGGCGGTCCAGACCCTGCTGAATCATCTGAAACTCAAGGTCGTCGTTGATGCGGCCGGTGCGGAGGCGCCAGAGGGGAACGCCGGACTCGGAAGAAAGAAAACGTTCCACAATTTGGTCACGGGACATCTCCAGAGAAAAGATGCCCACCGGCACTTTGGATTCAAAGGCCGCCTGGCGGGCGATATCCAAAGCGAGAGAAGTTTTACCAACGGAGGGGCGGGCGCCCAAGATAATAAGGTCTGATTTTTGAAAACCGGAGAGAAGATTGTCCAAACCGGAAAAACCGGAAGCGATGCCGCGCAGGGAGGAACCGCCCTTCTGGTGAAGTTTGGCGATGCGGTCATAGGCGGATTGGAGTTCTTCCCGCAAGCCGACGAAGCGCTGGACGATGGAACGCTGGGAGATACGGATAACTTTTTGTTCAATACCGTCTAAAATCAGGTCAACGTCGTCATCGGCGCCGAAAGCCACTTCGGATATTTCGCCGGCTAAGGTGATGAGGTCGCGGAGAAGTTTTTTGGAGCGGACAATGTTGGCGTAATGTTCAATATGCGAGGCGGTAGAGACGCCATTGACAAGTTCGGTTAAAAAAGAGGCGCCGCCCAAGCCCGTAAGTTCGCCGCTGTCACGCAGGCGGCCGGTAACGCTAATAATATCAATGGGACTTCTTTTGGAGAGGAGGTCGTAGATGACCCGGAAGACGCGATCGTGACGGGGGTCGTAAAAATCGCCGAGAGAAAGGACATCGGTGACGCGATAGATGGCGTTTTTATCAATCATCAGGGAACCCAAAACCTGGCGTTCGGCTTCCAAATTGTGCGGCGGCACCTTGAGGGCGGCGGGGGCGTTTTTGGTGGCGGTTAAGTTCATAATTTTTTAAGCGGGGTTATTTCCAAGTCGTTGCGGACGACAACAGGACCGGAGGGAGTGTCGTCCAAACGAAAGCCCAAAGCGGCAATGGCGTCGCGCAGATCGTCGGCGCGGCGGAAGTCGCGAACGGCGCGCAGGACTTCGCGTTTGGAGATAAGTTCTTTAACTTTATCCGGAACAGGCGAAGGGTGAATGGAGAGGCCGACTTCCTTTAAGCGGGAGGTAAGAGTTTTTTTAATTAGAGCGGCTTCCGATCTATACAGGACGCCGAGCGTGTTGATTTCTCTCACTAAAGAAAAGACGGCGGCAATCGCTTCGGGAGTATTGAAATCGGAATCAAGAGATTCGTTCCAGACGCGGGTAAAACGTTCAAGGGCGGAAGTAACGGCAGGACGTTTGGGGCTCACAAAGCGGCAGGAATCAAGATAAGCAAAGAAAGATTTAAGGGAAAGCAGGGAGTTGACTGATTGAGAGGCGGAGACGGAAGTATAGTTTAAGGGAGAGTGGTAGTGGCGGTTTAAGGCCAACCAGCGGAGAACGTCGGGGTGATATTTTTTAAGAAAATCCGCCACGGTAACAAAGTTGTGGAGGGATTTGGACATTTTCTGGCCGGAGACGGTAAGGAAACCGGTATGAAGCCAGATTTTGACGAAGGGCTGGCGGCCGGACAAACTTTCCGCCTGGGCGATTTCGGCTTCGTGGTGCGGAAACTTAAGGTCTACCGCTCCGCCGTGCAGGTCATATTGGAGGCCAAAATATTTTTCGGCGATGGCAGTGTCTTCAATGTGCCAGCCGGGGCGTCCCTTGCCCCAAGGAGAAGGCCAGGAGGGTTCGGCGGGAACGGTTACTTTTTTCCATAAAGCAAAGTCAAGAACGTCTTCTTTGCCGGGGTCGGGTTCAGCGCGATAGCCGGAGCGGAGAGTGGTTATGTCCTGATGAGAAAGGCGGCCATAGGGTTTGAATTTTTTAACACGGAAATAGACGCCACGCGGCGTGGCGTAAGCGAAGCCGCGATGGACGAGGCGGGAAATTTGGTTAATGATGACGGGAATGACGCTGGTCGCTTTAACATATTTATTAACGGAAACGATACCTAAAGAACGGCTGTCGGCCAGATAGCGGTGAAGAAAATCGGTAGCCAGGCGTCGAGGGGTAGTTTTGAGTTCGCGGGCGCGGCGGATGATTTTATCATCAATGTCGGTGACATTTTGAATATAATTTATTTTGTAGCCGCGAGCGCGGAGCAGGCGCACAAGAATATCAAAGGCAAGGTAAGTGCGGGCATGCCCGATGTGCATGTCGTCATAGACGGTGGGGCCGCAGACAAAAAGCTTAACCGGTTTGCCGGTTTTAGGCAGGGGGCGGAGAGAGCCGGAGAAAGTATCAAAAAGGGAGAACATGTGGGGAAGTATTAAGTATTAAGTATTAAGTATAGGGAATAATAACTAGTAATTAGTAACTAGGAATTGGAAATTACTAGATGGCTTTTCATTGAAGATTATACACCCGAGAGGAGGGGGCGGCAAAATTGACTTAGGAGGTTCGGTATTGCTATATTAAGGGCAGTATAATTGAAAGGAGGTGAGACAAATGTCCACCAATGGCGTGTTTCCTCCTCGGGAAGAATTCCCCGAGAAATACGACCGGATCGCGGTCGTGGCTGAAGGTGACCTTCGCATTACCGGTCCCGTGCCGGCGCGAGCGGTGATTCTAATTAAAGGAGAGCCGCCGCCAAAAGAAACCTCGTTCGTGATAGATATCGCGAAGAGGGCGGTGAAGTTTATCAAGGGTTCACCGCCGCCGGCAGATTTTTTTATTCTGCCGTGGGTATGCGCTAAGAAAGATTGTCTGCTTTTCAACGGCGCAATTAATGAAGTTGAGGGGGAGTTTGAAGCGTGCACAAGTAACATAAGAAGTAGGGCCACAAGGGAAGTGCGGAGGGTGGCGGTGATGGTCAGTATGGCTAAAAAGGGGGGCGGGGTTAAACACCTGCGACTCCTACAGGGTCAAAGTGACCCGATTTTCATCATTGGGGAAAGGGGAACATAATTATGGGGGGAACAACAGTAGAAAGCTAAACCGGTTTCACTTGGAGAGTAAAACCGGTTTATTTATTTTCTATTTTATAGTAACGGAGGTGATGGGCTGGCGATGGCCTTTCTTTTTGCGATAACGGGTCTTGGAATGGTAGCGGAAAACAATTTTCTTTTTGTCTCTCCCCTGCTCCACAACGGAGGCGGAGACGGAGACGCCCTCCAAGTAAGGATGGCCAATTTTGACATCATTACCGTCAATAGTCATTAATACTTTAGCAAACACAACTTCGCCGCCAACGGGGGCGTCAATTTTTTCTACGGTCAGTTTTTGCCCGGGAGAGATAAGATATTGTTTGCCGCCGGAAGAAATTATGTAATACATAAATAATTTTCAATTACTAATTTTCAATTTAGGAAGCTTGCTTCACTTAACGGCGGCGCAAGCTTTTGTTAATTAATGCCGATGATAACACCGATGTAAATTAAAATCAAGAGAGAGAAAAAGAGGGCGGAGGCGGAAAGAAGATAGGCGGCGTGGGGACGGCGGACATAAATAAACCAGGCGGAGAGAGCGGAGACAAAAAAATATAAGAAGGCAATAAGAAGAGTAATCAACACGGAGCCGATGGAGCCGAAAGAGTGGATGCCGCTTAAAACGCCGAAGCGGGTAATAAGAGAAATGTTGGAACCGGAGGGAAGCAGGCGGATGGCGGAGAAGAGGGAGATAAGCAGAATAAGAAAAGCGCCGATGAAGGGAATGACTAAGAAAGGATTTTGTTTCCAGTTCAACATATAAAATTAAAAAATCAAAAATCAAAATTAGTGAAGTTTACTTTGTAAACTTTTGAGTTTTATTAGAGGATGAAAGTTTATTAAGGAGGCGGGCGGCATCGTCCGGGTCAACGGTGGTTATTTCCACGCCGGTGCCGATTTCAAAACCGGCGGAGACGGAGATGTGCGGGACGACATCAAGATGCCAGTGATAGAGAGAGGAGTTGTGATTTTTATTGAGAGGAGCGGTATGGAGATAAAAATTGTAATCGGGGTCGCCGAGGCGGCGTTTTATTTTGCGGAGAACGGCTTGGAGAGCGGCGGCGACGGCGTTTAGGGTTTTGACGTCGGTGTTTTCAAAATGAGGAAGGTGGCTTTTAGGAAAAATGCGGACATCAAACGGCTCCTTGGAGGCGTAGCGGGTGAAAGCGATGGCGAGTGAATTTTCAAAAATAATACGGCGGCGGCGCTTTTTTTCCCAGGCGATAATGGACTGGTAGGCAAGGGCGCGGTGGTGGCGGCGAAAGGCGGCGGCGCCCAAGACGGCGCGTTCCACTTCCGGCGGCACAATCGGGAGAGCGGCTAACTGGTAGTGGGGATGAGCGACGGAAGCGCCAGCTGATTCTCCCCAATTCTGGAAGAGAATAGCGTATTTGACACAACGGTCGCGGCGATAGGCGCGGAAGCGGGCGGCGGCGGCTTCCAGCACCATTAGGGCTTCGGCGGGCGGCAAGTCGGAGAAGTTGCGGCGGGGGTGGCGG
>Ga0210057_1010043_pt1 | contig 10811 bp, 7 predicted proteins | sample CryGeyCG2114_010_2_FD_183968 | JGI IMG/M metagenome (GOLD analysis project Ga0210057, IMG submission 183968) | Groundwater microbial communities from aquifer - Crystal Geyser CG10_big_fil_rev_8/21/14_0.10 (SPAdes) (version 2) | ecosystem: Environmental > Aquatic > Deep subsurface > Groundwater ...
AATGTTTATAAAGATCCAGACACTGGTCATAAAATAACAATAATTACTCCAGCTTTAACTCTTGGACAAACTGTTCATGAGCAACTTGAGGCTTTGTCTGTTTTGCCAGTAGAGCAAAGAATGCTTAATAATTTAGTTCCAGAGTTTCAAAAAAGATGGGAAAATGTTCATGGAGAAAAAGGCGGGTTTACAAGTGAAAAGCAGGAAATAGAATATAAGCGTCGCGGAGAAGATATGCTTAGAAGAGTAATGAATAATCCTGGACCATTTAAACGCAAAGCTGTAAAAATTCAAAAAGAATTGTTAAATTATTGGTTATCCGAAGAAGAGGAAATTATTTTGTGCGGGAAAATAGATTGGATGGAATATTTAGAAGATGAAGACGCGGTTCATATTATTGATTTTAAAACAGGCCAACATAAGCAAGAAGGTTCTCTTCAATTGCCAATATATTATCTACTTGCAACAAATTCACAAAAAAGAATTGTAAAGAAAATGAGTTATTGGTACATAGCATTAGATGATGAATTAACTTCATTTGAATTACCAGATCCAACTCAAGCATATAATCAAGTGCTTGAAGTCGCGCGCAAAATAAAATTAGCAAGGCAATTACAAAAGTTTGATTGTCCTAAAAAAGGATGCAGACAATGTAAACCATTTGAAAGAATATTAAAAGGAGAAGGCAAATTAATCGGAGAAGATAATTTTAGAAGAGATGTATATGTTTTGCCCGATTTATCAGAAGAAGAAGCAGAGGAAGTTATTTTGTAAAAAATATGATATCTTCTATTAAATCACAATATCAAAAAACAAAAGCATTGTATCAAAAGTATGAAAGAGCATTAATACCTTTAATGCTTGTTTTTGGATTTATTGTTGATTATATAACTTTTAAAAATATTCAAGTTAGAATAGCGCTTAGTGTGCTTGCATTTTATTTTGTTCTTGCTGGGATATCAATCGCGTTTATTCAATTTTTTGACGCAAAAAAAATATCACAAAAATTAAAATTTGTGCGTTTATTTACGCCACTTATAGTTCAATTTACATTTGGCGCGCTTTTGGGCGCAACTTTTATATTTTATTGGTTTTCGGCTAGCGTGGCAGTAAGCTGGCCATTTATAATTGTTGTTTTATTTTTAATGATCTCTAATGAAATATTTAAGCCATATTTTAAAAAGATTATTATACAAATAAGTATTTATTATTTTATTACATTTTCATTTCTTTCAATTGCTTTGCCATATATATTTAACAGATTAGATGTAAAATTATTTTTGCTTGCTGGAATTATAAGCATTATATTTATGTTTTTATATTTGCAATTAATATCAAAAGCGCAAATATCAATATATAGCCAAAAACAAACTTTAATAAAAATTATTTTAACAATATTTGTAATAATGAACGCGCTTTATTTTGCAAATATTATTCCTCCGATACCTCTTTCTTTGAGAGAAGTTGGTGTGTATCATAATATTAAGCGATCTGGGAATAAATATATACTTGAAGAAGAGAGTGAAAGTTTTTTGCAAAAAATATTTCCAGGAAAAACAATTCATTTAAAAATAGGCGAGAGAGCCTATGTGTATACTGCTATATTTGCTCCATCTGATTTAAAAACAAGAATATTTCATTATTGGGAATATTATGATGAGAATTTAGGCGCCTGGATATTGAAAGATAGGTTGTCTTTTGATATAACAGGAGGAAGAAGCCAGGGATATAGAGGATATTCGCTTAAAAGCGCGGTTAAAAGTGGAAAATGGAGAGTTTATGTAAAAACAGAACAAGGGAAAGTGTTGGGAAGAATTAGTTTTAATATAGCAGAATTTGAAAACGGAAGAGAGTTTGAGGATTTGGTTAGGTAGAAATTAATATTTTTAAAAATCAAAAACAGGAATTTTGTAGAAACGTAGCATGCTACGTTTCTACAAAATTCCTGTTTTTGATGGGGCGGCTATCGGGGGTCGAACCCGAAATACCAGTACCACAAACTGGTGTGTTACCGCTACACCATAGCCGCCATAATACTTACTATCCGTAGCTCTATATTCAGAAGAACAAGATGGTCGCAGATCAGATTTAGCTCTGTACCCAGAGCGTAGTCTGGTGCCCCCAGCAGGGATCGAACCTACATTAAGGGATTAGAAATCCCTCGTTCTATCCATTGAACTATAGGGGCCAGATATAATAGAATTTACACAAAAAATGCTCAGTTGTCAACGAAAGAATCACACACATACTTCGATAAAGCTATGGGAGCCACTACATAACCAACTCCAACAGTGGGAGAGGTGGGCATTAGTATTTTATAATCTTTTGTTTGTTGTTATGAATATATTCTTTTGTTGTTGTAATTGATTCATGTCCAAGAATTGATTGAACTGTTTTTATACTTGATCCATTAGACAGAAGTTCTATCGCAAAAGAGTGTCGCAAGCTATGAGGCGTGATTTTTTTTGTAATTCCTGCAATCTTAGAATATTTTTCAACAATCCTTTGAATAGATCGAGGGCTTAAGTTTTGTTCTTTGCGAGATTGCATGGTACGCGCCCTGTCATGCGCGATGAACAAGAATCTACTTGTATCAGATCGTTTATTTAGATAATTTTTTATTGCTATAATCGCGTCATCAGAAATAAATATTATGCGAAGTTTATTTTTTTGTCCAAGAATAGTAATTTCATTTTTTTTAAAATCAATTTGTTTGCGAAAAAGTTTTGTAATCTCGCTTACGCGCAGTCCAGTTGAAAATAAAGTTTCTAGAATTGCTTTATCGCGCGATTGAATTATTTTATTAATTTTTAGTTTTAAAGGCGCGCAAAGCAGGCGACCTAATTCATCTGTATCCAAAAAACTTGTTTCAGTTTTTTGCTGTTTTTTTAGTTTTATTTTTTTTGAATTTAATGATTTAATATTTTGCTTGTTTAAAAATTTTACAAAACCTCTTAAAGCAATTAAATGATAATTTTGTGTTTTATTAGAAAGCTGTTGATTATTTTTTGGGTCAGTGTACTTATTAAGCCATAAACTATATTTATTAATTAAATCAATAGTCATTTTTTTAGGATTTGGATTTTTTGTCCACTTGCAAAATCTGCGCAAATAAAGATCATAATTTTGCAAAGTAGATCTAGATCTTTTTTTTTCGGTTTCAAGATACTCTAAATAATCGTTAATATTTTTAGATAGACTTTTCATGTATATATTGTAAGACACAAAACACATCTTGACAAATATATGACAATTGTGTAACATATGCCTATCAATTACGTTATCTTGGTTTTGCTTGCTAGTCGCGCTTAACTCGGATATCGCTTATTATTATTATCAAATAATTTATGTTAGACAAAAAAAAGAAAGATCGAATCATAGAGAAGTATAAAACTCATAAAAATGATACAGGATCTCCTGAGGTTCAAATCGCAATTTTAACAGCAGAGATTAAAGAGCTTACAGAGCATCTAAAAGAGCATAAAAAAGACTATTCATCTAGACGCGGATTGATTAAAAAAGTTTCACAAAGAAGAAAGTTATTACAATATCTTCAAAGAGAAAATGAAAAAAGTTATGATGATATAACTAGAAAATTGAAGATAAGAAAAAGATCTCAAGAAACAATGCCAGAAAAAGAAGATGATCCAATTTTAGAAGAAGAGGAAGAAACTGAAGAAGTAGAAGAAGTAATAGCAGTATAAGATAATTTAAATTTTAAAAAGCTTTGTAGTAAAATACAAAGCTTTTTGGTATAATACATATATGAAGTTTAATATTTTTATTGCAACATTGTTTATATTTTTGCTTTTTCCATGTGTATCAAAAGCAGAAGATATTCTTCCAGAACCTCCAACATTTTTATCAGCAGAGGCTTTATTTGGTTCTAAATCAATTAAATTAGCTTGGAGCCCTTCTATTACAGAAGGAGTTGTTTTTTATAAAATTTATCGCTCTGAATCTTCTTCTTCTATTGGTTCAAGAATAAATATTATATCATCTGAATCTGTTGAATATATAGACACTAATATTTTATATGACAAAACATATTATTACATAGTAACATCAGAAGTTTCTGATCTTGAATCAAGTTATTCAAATATTGCTTCAGCAAAAAAAATATTGCCAATCCCAGTTAATGTGACTGCCAGCGATATTGACGGAAAAATTTCAATAAAAATTTCATGGGATTCTCCTGTTCCAGGATTATTGCTTTGGTATGATGTGTATCGCTCAACATCTATTACAAGCAATGGAAGCAGAATAAAAACAAAAATAACAGGAACTGAATATGAAGATACTGCCTTAACGCATGATACAACATATTATTATAGAATAAGAAGTGTTGAAGAAGGTGGAACAAGGTCAGATTATAGTGAAATCGCTAGCGCAAAAGCAATTGCTGAATTTGGTACTTTTGAGCCAAAAAATGTAAAAACAAGCATACTTTCAAATAATGGAGTAAAAGTATCCTGGTCAGCGCCAGAATATGTTGATGTAAATTCATATCTTGTTTATCGCTCAAACAGTAAAACAGACTTAGGTTCTCTAAGCGCTGAAGTTAGTAATAGAAGTTTTTCAGAATATGCTCTGCCTGATGGGTTTGATTATTATTATAGCGTAAAAACAGTGTTAAAAGACGGAAGAATTTCATCTGCTTCTGAGGGTGTAGAAGCAAAATCAAAACAAAGTTCATCAACAGAAGCATTAATACCTCCTGTGACTAATTTATTAGCCAAAGCAACTGGCAAAAGCGGAGAAATAAAACTTAACTGGACAAAGCCTTCTTCATCAAGCTTATCTTATGTAAGAATATATCGCGGAATAAAAAGCGAATCAGGAAATTCTTTAATCGCGGATAAAATAAAAGGCACAACATTTACTGATAAGAAATTAGATGATGGGTTTACATATTATTATACTATTCGCACTGTTAGTAAGAATGGAACAGAAGGAGCAAGAAGCGATGAAGTTTATGCGTCTTCTTTTATAAAATCAAAAGCAGACAAAGCACCTCCGCAAGTTTCTAATTTAAGAGTTCAAGATATTGGAGATGGAAAAACTTTAGAGATTACTTGGAATAACCCTGCTTCTTATGAATATTCATACATAAAAATTTATAGATCTGAATCAAAAGAAAGCATTGGAGTTCCAATTAGAAATCGTTTACGCAGTTCGAGTTTTTTAGATTCAGAAGGCATAACATCTGGACAAGCATATTATTATAGAGTTAAAACAATTGATTTTAATGGAGTTGAATCAGAAGACAGGATTGTTGTTCGTGGAATCGCGACAACAGCTCTAGAAGGAGAGACTGGAGAAAATGACGCTGATAAAGATGGATTGCCTGATGTATGGGAGAGAAAGTATGGATATAACGCGCATCTTAAAGACTTAATAGATGAAGATGAAGATGAAGATGGGCTTAGTGTTTATGATGAATATATAAATGGAACAAATCCTTGGGATTTTGATTCTGATTTAGATGGATATAATGATGGAACAGAAGTTTTGAATAAATATAATCCTTTGGGTGCTGGAAGGGCTGCTCAAGTAAATGAAATAGCTAAAAAAGTACAACAAGGAGAATTTGAATATAAAAAGCAGAGATTATCAAGCTTAGAAGAAGAAGCATTATTAGCTCGTGAATTAAAATCGCTTTTAGAATATGAATTTGGGGCTGGTAAAATTCCTAATCCCAAAAGACATTGGTCAAAGCTTGTAAATGCTTATATTTATGGAGGATATACTGCTCAAGAAATTGCGCATACACTAAAATATGGCCCAGGTCTTGTGCATCCAGCAATTAGCGCTGATATATGGCGCAATTCAGATGAATACAAAAGAAAAGCAATAAATTAGGATTGACAAATTAAAATATTTTATATATAGTATGTAAAAATATGGCTCAATATAAAGCACAAAGAGTAGGCGTATTTGTGGATATACAGAATATGTATTATTCCGCAAAAAATTTATACGATGCAAAGGTTAACTTTTCTAAATTGCTTGAAGACGCAGTAGGAACAAGGCAATTAGTGCGCGCGCTTGCGTATGTTGTGAAAGGTCCTCAATCAGATGAAGATAATTTTTTTAATGCATTAGATAAAATTGGTTTTGAAGTTAAAACCCGTGATTTACAAATATTTCTTGGCGGAACAAAAAAAGGAGACTGGGATGTTGGAATTTGCATGGATGCTATTCGCATGGCGCAGAAGTTAGATGTTGTTGTTCTTGTTTCAGGAGATGGAGATTTTGAATCATTGGTAAATTATTTAAAATATAGCCAAGGATGTTTAGTTGAGGTAATGGCGTTTGGAAAGACTGCTTCTTCTAAATTAAAAGATGAAGCAGATAAATTTATTGATTTAGGAGAATTTAAAAAATATTTAATTAAAAAATAACAAAGATGTAAATTTGTAAACGAATTGCATGCGAATGATGAGAACTTTGTTCAAGTCATCCTCATGTCATTCGTGAAATTACATCACGAAGGAGTTTTATTATGGAAGAAAAAAAATACGAAGTAGAAGTTGGGGGCCAAACTATGACCTTTTCAACTGGAATATTAGCCTTGCAAGCAAGTGGTTCTGTTTTAGCGCGTTTAGGAGGCACAGAAGTTTTGGCAACAGTTGTTATGCCAGAAGAGGCAAGGGAAGACATTGGATATTTTCCTTTGATGGTAGATTTTGAGGAAAAACTTTATGCAGCAGGAAAAATAAAAGGCTCTCGTTTTATAAAGCAGGAAGGCAGGCCAGCTGATTCAGCTATTTTGTCTGCTAGATTAATTGATAGGGCAATTAGACCACTTTTCCCAAAGTGGCTAAAGAATGATGTGCAGGTTATTTTAACTGTGCTTTCTTTTGATAAGGAAAATGATCCTGATATTGTAGGAATGAACGCGGCAATTGCAGCTTTAATGATTTCTCATATTCCATGGAAAGGGCCTATTGCTGGAGCAAGAGCTTCACATGTAGAAGGTAATTGGATTATTAACCCAAGCTATGGAGAGCGTCTAGTATCTGATTTTAATATTGATGTAGCAGGAACAAGCGATAAGACTCTTATGATTGAAGCTGATGCTCCAGAATCAAGTGAAAATTTGGCATATGAGGGTGTTGAGTTTATACAAAAGCATTTATCTGGACTTATAGATACATTTTCAAAGATGCAAAAAGAAATTGGCAAAGAGAAAATTCAAGAATTACAAGTTGAAGAAACAGAAGAGAAAGACACATCAACAGTTGATTACAAAAAAGAAACAGAAAAGTTTATTAGTGAGAATATTGAGAAAGCATTATTTGTTGGAAAAACAGAAACAAAGCTTTCTCGTAAAAAAGCAGTAAAAGTATTATTAGACCAATTAGAAGATCATTTAAAAGAGCTTCAAGTTGGAAAAGAAAAAAGAAAAAAAGCAACTTCTCTTGGATGGGAAATTGTTGAATCATTTGTAACTCAAGCAATCATTAAAGATTCAAAGCGTGTTGATGGAAGAGCCTTAGATGAAATCAGGGAATTAACATTTGCTGCTGGAGTTTTGTCAAGAACACATGGAAGCGGGCTTTTTTCTAGAGGAGAAACACAAGTTCTATCTGTTGTAACACTTGCTTCTCCCGGGGCAGAGCAGATTTTGGATACTTTAGAAGAGAATGATACAAAAAAGAGATATATGCATCATTATAATTTTCCTCCTTATTCAGTTGGAGAGGCAGGTCCTATGAGAGGTCCTGGCAGAAGAGATATTGGGCATGGCGCTTTAGCTGAAAAAGCTCTTGTAAGAATGATTCCAGATAAAGAGAGCTTTCCATATACAATTCGCGTTGTATCAGAAGTATTAGGATCAAATGGATCTTCTTCAATGGGTTCTGTTTGTGGGTCAACTATGTCGCTTTTAGACGCGGGAGTGCCAATTAAAGCAAATATCGCTGGAATCGCAATGGGATTAGCTTCTGATAAAGAAGGAAATTATAAAATTATTACAGACCTTCAAGATTTAGAGGATGGACAAGGTGGAATGGATTTTAAAGTTGCGGGCTCAAGAGAGGGAATTACAGCAATTCAGCTTGATACAAAGACTGAAGGATTATCAAATGAAATAGTAAAAGAAACTTTAGAGCGAGCAAAGACTGCGCGTCTTGAAATTCTTGATAAAATGGAAAAAATTATAAAAAAGCCAAACGAACTTTCTGAATTTGCGCCTCGCATTACAAGCATGAAGATTAATCCTGAAAAAATTAGATTAGTAATAGGAACAGGCGGAAAAACAATTAATGAAATTATAGATACTTGCGGAGTTGAAATTGATATTGATGACGATGGTTTGGTTATGATAACATCTGAAAAAGCAGAAGGCGCAAAACAAGCAATTGAATGGATAGAAAGATTAACTCATGATATAGAGGCTGGAGAAAAATATGAAGGCAAGGTTGTAAGGATTATGGATTTTGGAGCTTTTGTGGAATTAGTTCCAGGCAAAGACGGAATGGTTCATATTTCTAAACTCGCAAATGGAAGAGTTGAGAAAGTTGAAGATGTTTGCAAAGTAGGGGATACTCTTTCAGTTCAAGTTGATGAAATAGATGATCAAGGAAGAATCAACCTTAGGGTTCAAGGAGTTGAAAAAGATAGTTCTCAATCATTTGGCGCTCCAAGGCGTGGAGTAGAAAGAGACGCTCCTCGCAGATCTAGGCCTGGAGGTAGTGGGTTTGGAGGAAACAATAGAGCTCCTAGAAGATAATTATATTATAAAAACCAAAAGAGCCCGCTTAATTAGTAGGGCTCTTTTGATTGTTTTTGTGTTCGTGCTAAAATAAGATTATGAAGACAGAGAGACAAAAAGAATTTAATAAAATGTTCATGGGACTTGGAGTGGCCCAAAGCGTGACTATAAGCAAGCGAAAGCATGTAAGGTATGTTGGTTTTGCTATTTTAGGGATTCTTTTAATTTTTGTTTTTGTTGTTTTCTTTTTTTGGATGACATTAAGATCAAATTTGGTCCTTGCAAAAAATATTTCATCAGATGCAAATTTTTATTTTTCTTTAAAAGTGCCAAATACTAAAAGTTTATATAATAGATTAAAGTTTTGGAATTCAAATTCTATTGATCTTAAACTTAATAGGTTGTACACAAATTTTGTTCAAGTAAATTTGGATGAAATTTTTAGTAAAAAAGACATTAGTTTATTTTTTGATGGAGTAATTGAGGTGGTAAAACTAGACACAGGAGAAGTAGTGTTGTCATCAAAATTAAAAAATAAAGACATGTGGCTGTCTTTAATGTTTAATTCTGAAAATAAATATGCAGGAGAGATGGTAAGCATAGGTGTTATTGAGAATAATTTTTTGCAATCAATTTCAGATCAAGAAAATTGGTTCTGGTACATTGATAAGGGAAGGGTGTATTTTGTAAATAGCAAGAGCGCTCGTGAAAAAATTAATTCTAATCAAAAAAAATCTGTTTATGATGTAATTGATTATTCAAGAAAAGATATTGGAATATTTTATTCAAGCAACATATCAGGCATATTTAATTCTGAAAATTTATATGCAAATATTTTGGCAAATTCTGTTTCAAGTCCATTTATTTTACATTTTGAAAATAGTAATAATGGAATCATATTAAGAACAAATAAGGCGCCTAAAAACCAAAAAGACTTGACAGAAAATGCTATAAAAAAATTATATGAATCATCTAATTTTAATATAAAAGCGCGTATTGGAGATATTAAATCTTCAGATATTGTTTTTGAAGATAGTGTATCTAATATATTAAATCAAATTCAAGTTTTTTTAAGTGAATTATATGGCATTGATTTTCAAAAACTTGACAAAAAAACAGCTTTTTCAAATCTCGCAATTTTTATTTTGCCTAAAAATAGCCAAAATATACAAGAAGACAACTGGCTAATTGTATCTGAATTTATAGAGCTTAGCGATTTAGAACAGTTTGGCATATCAAGTTTTGCAAAACAACATCCAATAAGAGTTGAAAATATTTTAAGAGATGGATCTATTATGATAGAAATGCGCGCAGAAGAAGAAGGTCTGTTATGGGAAGATTTTTCTATTTCTTTAAATAATCAAGAATTTTCTTTTAAAAGATTACAAGCACAAGGCGAAGAACAAGGCTATTTTATAGGCAGTATTTTTGGATTAGGAAATATTTTAACAAATTCTGAAGTAGTTTTAAACGAAATATTACAAAATTATTCTAATAATTCAGAAATTTATATAAACAATGAATGTAATTTAGATTTTTTAAGCAAGGTTAGTTCTCATTTTGATATTTCTTTCTTGTCAGAGACTCTAAATTTAGATTATTTAGATATAATGTCATCAGAAGAAGGTAATTTATATGGGTGTATTGTTTTTAGTGAATAACTTCTATTGACTTTTGTGTTTAGGTGTGCTATGATGTATATGTTCTCTACTTTCTAGTACTTTTACATTGAGGCCCGACCCTCAATAAAAAATAAAAATAAAAACAAACGGTGTCTGGAAGGGAAACAAAAACAAAAAAAAGATCAGTGAATACATATTCAGATGTATATCACTACAAGAAGGCAGAGAATAGGCATTAAAGTCGGACCAATGCCCCAAATAAGGGTTGCTTGATATCACATTGTTGGAACTTCGCTTTAAATGAGCGTAGACCAACTGCGTTAAGCAGTCATAGGGGGCGTATCGTAGCCATTATAATTTTTTTATATTGTGGCGCTTGATGCGCCCTTCTTTTTTTTATAAAAGCATTGTGATAGAATTTAGTTATATGAAAAAATTTTTATATTTTTTTATTGCTTTATCCCTCTTAG
>Ga0210057_1010045_pt1 | contig 10808 bp, 9 predicted proteins | sample CryGeyCG2114_010_2_FD_183968 | JGI IMG/M metagenome (GOLD analysis project Ga0210057, IMG submission 183968) | Groundwater microbial communities from aquifer - Crystal Geyser CG10_big_fil_rev_8/21/14_0.10 (SPAdes) (version 2) | ecosystem: Environmental > Aquatic > Deep subsurface > Groundwater ...
TATTAACAAAACCGTGCTTTTCCCAATCTTGATCAGGAGAGAATAGTGGCTCATCTAATCGACCAAGCACTTTTGTCGGATCATTCTTATCAAGCAAAGCGGCCGCGGCGTGATAAATTCTGGCCTTATTAAGCTCTTCAACGGCATGATAAATAATTAACCAACCATCATCTGTTTCAATCGGCGGCGCCCCTCCACCAATATTTCTTGATTCGAACCAAAATTTATTTTCTAAAACAACACTGTCGGGAAGATTTTTAAGATAGTCTTTCCAATATTTCGTACTTTGAAGTTGTTCAAATTTTTTAAAATAAATTACTTGGATATCGGGTAAAATTCTATGAATTAAGGCATACTGATTTTTTATTTTCTTAGGAAATAAAAAAGTGTCTTTTTCCCAAACATAAACATCCTTGCCGGCATACTCTTCATAGTATGATTCAAAAAGAAAATATCTATCTTTCAGTTTTTCTTTGGCAAAAATCTTGGCGACACTGTCGTAAGTTATTTTTGGAGTTATTATTCCCCTCTTGGTAAATTCTTTTAAATCGGTGCTCACGGCGTAGGCTCCGACCGCATTCTTGCCGTCATGAGCGACGTAGGTCATATAAAAAGTTTTTCCAATTTTAGTCAGCCGAGGATCTTCTACCCCCTTACTCTCGTATTTATAATCTCTTTTAATAATTGGCTCATCCCATCTCTCAATAACCTTATTGGCTCCCTTAAGTTTAGCGTAACCAATAGCCGAGTTCATCTTCACGTCGATGCCTCGATAAAAAAGATGGACAAAGTCCCCCTCCTGATAAACGCCTGGGTTTAAGACGGACATGCTCTCAAACTCGTTCTCCGTGGGAGCAAGAACAATTCCGAGTTTTTCTACCTTAACTCTTGAAGCCATCGTCTTGATTTGTCGCTAATCCTTGACTCAATTGTACACTAAACTCGCCCATCTGCGAACAGTTTTTTCCACAAAAAGGGCGCCGGATGTTTTTTCCGGCGCCCTAGTGTTTAATCGCCCCTGGCCTACCTGAAGACGCTAGCCCAGGGCTCGAATCGACTCCAGTCGTGATCAACATAAGCAAGATCGGTATTAGGAGCCGGTCTCTTCTCGACCACTTTGCCTTCTCGGTATATACGGTACTCTCGAAAATTCCCATCGCTCGTCCCCCAATTAACATAGATATAGAGAGACGCAGACGTTGAATCAACACCGATATGGATCTCCGCCCCCTCCGGCGCTTCGTCAATTACCCGTTCCATTGCCGCGCAGAGAGAAACCCCCTGAGCTTTGATTGAGTTTCGATCTGCGCTATCAATAACAATGGCATAGGTAATGATTGGGGTCACTAGCACCCCCACCAAGAGACCGAGTACCCGAGGAGAAAGTCGGTCTATTAATCTCCCAATCCACATTAGATTCTCCTTTCAATAAAAGCAGTAAAAATTCTAATAGTGTTATATTTTAAATCTAAAATTTTGTCAACCTAAATTTTAATATAAATACTCTGTAATTCTTAATTTAAACCCAAAACTTTATTAAATAAACAAATCTGATATAATAATTTTCGTGCCAATAGGAAATCCCCCGGTAGCTCAGTCTGGCAGAGCAGCTGCCTTTTAAGCAGATGGTCGTAGGTTCAAATCCTACCCGGGGGACAGAAACAAACATAAAAATCACAAATAAAATTTTTGCAATTTTCTCAGGCGACTACTTTCATTAGGAATAGATGCAAAACCGCAGGTTCTGAAACCACTCGAAGTTCAAGGTTGTTTTTCTATTAGATAATATCGGGTGACGACGCGAGATCCCTACTCGGGGATCTGATAATTGAAAAACTAAGTATCCAGATGTATAACTAAATCAGCAAAACATATTCGTTTAACCATCTACAATTCAATACGGCTAGAGGAGGAATAATATGCAGATAACAACCTACAATGACTGCCGTAAACTCGGTTCCGGGATAAACATCAACCCTGATCGCATTGCTGATGCCCTCGGTATCAAGACGCCGACCGCCATAAAACTAGAAGCCGCTTCTACTCTAAGGGAGATTAAGCTGATCCATAGCAGAGCCCTAGGGGGCAGTGATGCTAAAAAACAAGCGGCTACAAAACTTGAGGTTATGATTTCTGAGCGACTCCAGACTACCGCCACTATTGAGGGAATGTGGGAGATTTTTAACTTTTGTCCCGAAGGTAGTGAGATCGAAAAGCGGGTACTCTGCCAGATTCTCGAAGCTTCCACGACTATTGAGGAAGTCAGGCGGGTTCATGAAAACACCCCCGAAGGCAGTGAAATCGAGAAGCAGTCGGCTACAAAGCTCGAAGTTATGCTTTCCAAAGCTTTAGAGGATGCCACCACCCCAGAGGAGGTGCGGGATATTTTCGGCAAGGCTCCTGTTGGTAGCGATATCGAGAAGCGGTCAATTAGGGTGATCTGCCGGCTCTTTTGATTCTTCGCCCTTATTCAGACACAACAAAGACCAGATGCAAAAACATCTGGTCTTTAATTATTCGAAATCAATGCCAGAGATTACGAATGGGAAAAACAGGGCAAAAAATAGAAGCGAAAACTTATTTTCACCTCGCTACCAATTGTGAAAAATAGTAATTTAAAATTCTCCCTCTAGCTCTTCAAAAACTTTTTTGGCCTTCGTGCTCAATTTTCTAGGCACCTTGATTGTAAAGTTAACCAATAAATCCCCTCGGCCAAGATTACCGAAGTGGGGCATTCCCTCTCCTTTAATTTTTAAATCTTCCCGTAGATTAAAGTGGGTCGGAATTTCGACATTAACCGCGCCACCCGAGATAGTTGGAACCTTAAGTTTTCGTCCCAAAAGTAAATCTGAAATTCTAATTTCTTTCTTAACAATCAAATCATCACCCCGACGTTCAAATAAATTGTGGGGTTGAATTCTGATTCGAATATATAAATCCCCTTCAGTAGCTCCTCGCTCACCTGCCTCGCCGGCACCCTTAATCTTAATAATCTGACCACCCTGAATACCCGGGAGGATCTCTATAGAAACTTTCCGCTCCGATTTTTTTCTTCCTAAGCCATCACATTTTGAACAAGGCCTATTGGGAATCTGACCGACTCCTCGACATTCCTTACATGGTTTTACTTGATAAAAACTTCCAAAAAATGTCCGGCTCTGCTCCCTAACTTCTCCTTGCCCTCCACAAACGGAACACTCTTTAGATCCGGCATCTTTATCAGCGCCCCGCCCACCGCAAACATCGCATCTTATAAAAGTTTTAATTAATACTTCCTTAATAACTCCCCGAAAGGCTTCCTCAAGGGTTATCTCTAACGAAGACTCAATATCAGACCCCCGGTTATAAGTTCGCCGTCTTGGACGAACACCCATTCCTTCAAAAATGCTGTCAAAAATATCTCCCAAATCACCAAAGTCAGAATACATTCCGGGATCAAACCCAAAACCACCACCAAAGGGATCGCTCCCGCCAAAACCTCCACCAAATGGCTCGGCGGTTCCAAACTTATCGTATCGAGCTTTCTTCTCGCCATCGGAAAGAATCTGATAAGCTTCATTTATTTCCTTAAATTTACCTTCATCTCCGCCTTTTTTGTCGGGATGATATTTATGAGCCAACCTTCTATAAGCTTTTTTTATCTCTTCCTGAGATGCGCTTTTATCAACTCCCAATATTTTGTAATAATCTTTCATGGATTTTTGTAATTCAACAATAATAAAACTTAACCGTTTCCAAACTCAACTTCATCTTGAGTCTGGTTTTTCCCGACTATCTTAATAAAGTCCAGAGCTAGCAATAATTGAAATACTAAATAACCAACTCCTGCTGAAATAACAGAAATAATTGATCCAATTCCACGAAAAACAAAAAATAAGGCAATCGCCCAGCCAATAATAAACCAATCACCGAGCTTCTCTTTCCAATTAGCCAGAGTAGAGTTTATCAAATTGTAAACCAAATCGTCCACTCTCCTGCTTCCCCCAGGATCGATTCCAAGAGTTGATGTGAGTTCAGTAGTAATTTTTGATGATGCCTGGGTTATGGATTTTTGCTTGTCCGTCTCAGTCAAAGAGTTGAAATCAGAAATTCTCTTAAGTTGAAAAATTGCGGCATCTCTAGCCACGTTATCAATTGTGGAATCAATATTAACTTCCGGATAAATTCTTCCGGCAACCCTGGCTGACAAATTAAAAAACGATTGAAATTCGTCCCGAGGAATAAATACGCCCCCACTTCCCATTTTCGGAATAAAAAGAATTATTATCGCAATCACAAGAGCGGTTATAGTTTTCCCTATTTTCTGTCGAACCGTTTTTACAAAACGAACTTTTAAATTAGTTTTTCGCTCCTGTCGGGACGCGAATTCTCCAATAAAGAAAAATATAACTAGAACAATAATCATTCCCCCAACTACTTTCAACGAATTCCCGAGGAATGGTGTCATTAAAGCAATGATCGTTAATAAAATAACAACTATTGACCTCTTAATTTCTTTAGTCAGAAAAACCTCTAGTGAAATAAAGGCAAGAAAAACAACCAAACTGATAACGGAACCAAGATAAGAAATTCCTCCGGATACATAAAAACTAAAATTAAACCCCAAAACCGCCGCCGATACGACAGTTGCAATATTCAAGATGATTCCCTCATAAAACCCGGTTGGTTTCAGTTTTTTTTCCTCAGGAATCTGATTAACAAAATTTTCTCTTTCCGAATTTTCGAGCATCAACAGAATAGAATCTTATTCTCCTTTGCTATTTTTCTCCCCCTCTTCCTTGGTATTTTCTTGGCTCTGATTCTTATTTTCATCATTCGGCTTATTACTATCCTTTTCTTGATTATACATCACTTGGCCAATCTTTTGAATCTCAGCCGACAAAGAATCGGTAGCGGACTTTATTAATTCTATATCGTTTCCGTCTTTTACTTTTTTTACTTCTTCAATTTTTTCGCTAATAACTTTTTTAACATCATCACCAATCTTATCGCCAGCCTCACGAACAGATTTTTCTGATAGATAGATAAGACTCTCGGCCTGATTTTTTGTGTCAATTAGCTCTTTTTTCTTAGCGTCTTCAGATGCGTGTTCAACAGCGTCTTTTTTAAGTTTTTCTATTTCATCTTTGGACAAACTTGTTGAGGCTTCAATCTTAACTGATTGAGATTTTCCGCTGGCTTTATCTTTCGCCGAAACATTAAGAATTCCATTAGCATCAATATCAAAAGTAACCTCAACCTGAGGAACTCCCCGGGGAGACGGGGGAATACCGTCCAAGACAAATCGGGCCAGCGTCTTATTGTCGACAGCCATAGGACGTTCGCCTTGAAGCACATGAACTTCTACAGATGTTTGATTATCTGCCGCCGTTGAGAAAACCTGGGTTTTAGAAGTTGGGACCGTTGTGTTTTTGGGAATCATCGGAGTAGCAACATTACCCAGGGTTTCAATACTTAAAGAAAGAGGAGTAACGTCCAGTAGGAGAATATCTTTTACGTCGCCCTGAAGAATGCCGGCCTGAATTGCCGCCCCAACGGCAACCACCTCATCTGGATTTATCCCCTTATGGGCCTCTTTTCCAAAAAGTTTCTTGACCGCTTCTTGAATTGCCGGCATTCTCGTTTGTCCGCCGACAAGAATAACTTCGTCTATGTCAGAAATAGCAAATCCCGCTCCCCTCGGAGACTTTTCGGTAACGGTCTCTTTGGTTAATTTAATTGATCTTTCTATATACTCCCCCACCAGTTCTTCCAATTTAGCTCTGGTTAACTTCATTAAAAAATGTTTCGGGCCGGAACTATCAGAAGATATATACGGCAAGTTAACTTCGGTTTCAGAAGCCGTTGAAAGCTCGTGCTTAGCCCTTTCCACGGCCTCCTTTAATCTTTGAAGAGCTAGGGGATCTTTTGAAATATCGATCCCTTCTTGTTTTCTATATTCCTCAACTAGATATTCATTAATCTTTTTATCAAAGTCTTCTCCTCCCAAATGGGTATCACCCCCAGTCGCCCTAACCTCCACGGTATCGTCGCCAACCTCCAAGACGGAGATATCAAAGGTCCCTCCCCCAAAATCGTAAACGACTATTTTCTCGTTTGATTTTTTGTTTAGGCCGTAAGCAAGAGCGGCGGCAGTCGGTTCATTGATAATCCTTCGAACCTTAAGACCGGCTATTTCTCCGGAATTTTTAGTTGCTTGACGTTGAGAATCGTCAAAATAGGCCGGAACCGTGATAACTGCTTCCTCTATTTTTTCTCCCAACTTTGCTTCTGCGTCAGCTTTGATTTTAGCCAGAATAGCGGCCGATATTTCTTCAGATGTATACCACTGATCACCCATTTTAACCTCAACTCCTCCACTCTTCGATGATTGAAGTTTGTAGGGAAGCCAATCCTTATCCTTTTGAATTTCCGGATCATCAAATCTCCGGCCGATCAATCTCTTAACAGCATAGATAGTATTCTCCGGATTAGTAATGGCCTGTCTTTTGGCTAGAAGGCCAACTAATCGCTCTCCATTCTTATTAACCGCAACTGCTGAAGGGATTGTTCTATTCCCCTCGGCACTCTCTAAAATTTCTGCCTCTCCCCCCTTAGTAACCGCGACAGCAGAATTAGTTGTTCCCAGATCGATACCTAATATTTTTCCCATAGTTTTGTTTTATATTTTTTATTGTTTATTTTTCCAAACCTTTAGACACTTTCACTCGAGCCGGGCGAATAATTTTTTCACTTAATTCATAACCAGACTCTATCTCTTCAATTATAGTTCCCGGAGGCTCTCCCGAAGAGATCTGGCTAATTACCTCGTTCTTGGCGGGGTCAAACTCTGATCCGATCTCAACTCGAATTTTCTTTAACCCCCTTTTGGCCAAAACATTTTCAATCTGGGCTTTTATCATATAAATCCCCTTCTCCACCGGCCCTGATTTTTCGAGAGCCGCCAAGCCAAGATCAAAATTATCCATAACAACAATTAACTCCTTAACTAAATCTTCATTTGAAAATCTGGATATTTCTTCAAGCCGTAGAAGTTCCTCTTTTTTATAATTAGAAAAATCAGCTTTTGCCCTCTTCCATCCCTCTAAATATTCTTCTTTCTCGCTCTCGCATTTAGCTAATTTTTCCTCAAGGTTGCTGACTCCCCTTGAATCTTCGCTCAATGTATTATCTTTATCCATATTTATTAACTCAATATTTTAACGAATATTATTTATTCCCCGAAACATTTGGATTACTTTCTTGTAGTCCATTCGCTTGGGGCCAATCGCCAAAAGAGCAGTCTTCCCATATTCGCAACCACATCGACCCATAACTACGGAAAGATAATCGCTTGAAGTAACCGGACTCTTCCGACCAACAAAAACCTCAATCACCTGGTCACTAAGAACATTAACCACTTGATCAAGACGATCATCAATACTTTCAAAATCCCTGATTACACTCTTTAGCTCAGACGCCAAACCCCAATCAAGTTGATCAATTAAAACTTCCAAACCGCTTTTATAAACTCTCCCATCTATATCACTGATCACTCCCAAAATTCTAAATCGTCTGGAAACTAAATCAAGAAATCCCGGCCAATCAGATTTTCGAAATAAACTACCTAGTCGGTTTTCCGGAATAATCCCATCAATGCTATTTAATGATTTTTTAATAAAAAATTCGTACCCGGCATCACTAGGAATTCTGCCGGCAGAACGATAGGGTTGAACCAAATAGCCCTTATCGGTAAGATCTTCCAATTCAAGACGAATAGTCGCTGGCTTTATTCCAAAATTATAAGAATGATAGAGATGGCTGGAACTTATGGGTCGACCAGTTCTAATAAATTCCTGAATTGACGCTTCTAAGATATTTTCCAACCTCAACTTCATAATTGCTAATTATATTTGCATTAGCAAATAAGTCAACGGTTTGCTAATTTAATTGATACCCCCCTTAATAATGTTCTATGCTACAATATTTTTATGATTAAAAAAACAAGAAAGGAGAAAATTATCTGGAGGGACATAATAAAACCAATCCCAAAAGACCTAGAACAATTAAGAAAAAAATTTGATATTCATCCAATAATAATCGACGAACTAGAGAAGCCATCAATTAGGCCTAGGGTGGAATTCTTTAAAAAATATATCTACTTCGCTTATTTATTCCCCGTCTATAATCCAAAAGATAGGGTTTCCCACAGAGGCGAAGTGGATTTCATTGTTACCAAGAATGAGGTAACCACTATTCGATACGAAAAGCTGGAAGCCTTTAAGGAATTTGAAGAAACCATGAGGGACAAAGAAAATCACAAGAAAATCTTCCGAGATCCTCTTCACTTTATATATAGTCTGCTTATGACATTGTCGAGTTTTGAAGAGCGACAACTAAGTCGCGTCCAGGAGAAAATTGAATCCGTAGCCAGCAAATTATTTCTAGATAAAGAAAAAGAAATTCTAAGAGAGATATCATATCTTAAGAGAGATATTGCTGAGTGCAGTGTTATCACAAAGCCGATGAGTTACGTTTTAGAGTCCTTGATCAACAACGGATCAAAATTATGGGGTGACCGAGCCAGAATTTACTTAAACGACATATTGGGAGAACACTTAAAATTAGTTCACCGATTAGAAAATTATGAAAACGCCGTTAAGGACCACGAGGATACCAACAGCCAACTCCTGGGTCTAAAAATAAACGAAGTGGCAAAGAATTTTTCCATCCTGGCGTTCTTGACGTTTCCTCTCATGCTCTTTGCCGCCCTTTTTAGTATGAACACGACATACACCCCCCTGGTTGGGCAAAAATACGGATTCTGGATAATCTTAGGAGCAATGGCTGTTTCTATGATTATAATGTTCATCTATTTCAAGAAAAAACATTGGCTTTAATTACCCCAAGGATGAATTTCCGTTTTTACGACACCCTTAGTGGGAAAATTAGAACACTACCAAGGCCGACGAAAAACCCTGTTCGGCTTTTTGTTTGCGGCCCTACTGTCTATGATGATTCCCATATAGGCCACGCTCGGACATACTTGATTTTCGATTCTCTGGTTCGATATCTCCAATCTCAGAAAATAAAAATTTTTTACCTTCAAAATATAACTGACATTGATGACAAAATCATAAAAAAAGCCACTCAAACTAACCGGACGATAAAACAAGTAGCTGAAAAATTCAGAGTTAGTTATTTAAATGACATGAAGGTTCTGGGTGTGAAAAGCGTGAATAAATACGCACCAGCCAGTAACTATGTAAAAGAAATAAAAAGTCAAATTAAACAATTAATAGAAAAAGGATTTGCTTATAAAACAAATCGGGGAATTTATTTTGAGATAAAAAAATTTAAAGATTATGGGAAATTATCCAGGCAAAACTTGTCGGCTCTTCGTCCCGGCTGGCGAATTGAGACCGACCCAAATAAAAAAGATCCACTCGACTTTGCTATTTGGAAATTCTCTAAGTCTACGAGCGAACCATCGTGGCCATCTCCATGGGGACGGGGACGCCCAGGGTGGCACATTGAAGACACGGCTATAACTGAAGAAATCTTCGGTTCAAGTTATGAACTTCACGGCGGAGGAGTCGATTTGAAGTTTCCCCATCACGAATCCGAAATTGCCCAAGCTAGAGCATTGAGTGGAAAAAAATATTTTGTAAAAATATGGCTTCATACCGGAATACTGAAAATAAACGGAGAGAAAATGGCTAAGAGTTTGAACAATTTTATTACCATAAAAGATTTTCTAAAAAACACTTCTCCGGAGATTTTTCGTCTTATGATTTTGGGACACCACTATCGGTCTCCTCTTAATTATACGAAGAAATTGGTAAACGAAACTAAAATTCAACTAGACGATCTAGGAAAAATTATTGCCAAACTACAACTAATAGGGCAACTTGGATCAAAACTAACCCCGAATAAAAGATATTCCACCGAAATAAAAAAATTCAAAAAAGAATTTGATAATGCCCTAAAAGACGATTTTAATACCCCGAAAGCTTTGGGGGCAACATTTATTCTAATAAAAAACATTCAGCCAGAAATTTGGCAACTTACAAAAGAACAAGCCAAAACCACAAAAGAAACTCTCGAACTATCACTTAAGAGCCTAGGATTAGAAATTAGCCTTCAAAATACTACCAAAGAGGCAAGTAAGATAGCTCGGGATAGAGAGAAGTTAAGGAAGAATCAACAGTTTATTAAGGCTGATCGCTTGAGAAAAAAAATAAATAGATTAGGATTTGTCGTAGAAGATACACCCTTAGGCCCTTTTCTTTGGCCTAAACAATAAACAATGGAGAAAAAAACCTCTCTTAAATTACCCCCAAACAACGTTGAGGCGGAACAGTCGGTTTTAGGGGCAATTTTGATAGATAAGGATGCAATAATAAGAGTCTCGGACATATTAAAGCCGGAAGATTTTTATTTGCCCGCCCACGAAAGAATATTTAAAACTATTATAGAACTTTTCGAACGGCACAAACCGGTTGATATTCTAAGTTTGACCAATCGACTTAAGGAAAAAAATCTATTAAAAGATGTTGGGGGGTCAAGTTATTTAGCCGACTTGACTAACCAAGTGCCCACCGCCGCCAATGTTGCAACCTATGCCAAAATAGTCAAAGAGAAAAAAATACTCCGAGATCTTATTCGCGCATCTTCTGAAATAACAGAAGACGCTTTTGGAAATCCTAGTGAGATAGAAGATTTGCTCGACAATATTGAACAAAAGATAATGGCTGTCTCCCAATCCTCTCTTTCTCAAAATTTTATTCAAATAAAGGATGAGCTTAAAACCGCCTACGAAAGAATAG
>Ga0210057_1010046_pt1 | contig 10808 bp, 5 predicted proteins | sample CryGeyCG2114_010_2_FD_183968 | JGI IMG/M metagenome (GOLD analysis project Ga0210057, IMG submission 183968) | Groundwater microbial communities from aquifer - Crystal Geyser CG10_big_fil_rev_8/21/14_0.10 (SPAdes) (version 2) | ecosystem: Environmental > Aquatic > Deep subsurface > Groundwater ...
TGCCTCGCTGCGAGCTGATATAAAGAGCACGGGCAGATCACTTTCGGTGAGCACGCTCTCGGTCACACTGCCTAACTTAACAAAACCTTGCCGCTGCAGACCACCGCGACCATGAGAAACCATGGCAATCATGTCATAGTGATTTTCTTGGGCATGAAAGAGAATTGTTCTGGCCGCTCCCGATCCCTCGACGACACAATCGACCTGCATATCGCCGGCAAAATACTTCTCTCGGATATGATTCAGATATGTTCTTAACTTCTCAACCACCTCTTGATCGCCACCACCTTCTGGCACACTGATCAGGGTAATCTTCGACTCAAACTCACTGGCCCAGGCATGGACATAAGGCAAAACCTGCTCTGAAATCTTAGATCCATCCAAAGGTACCAAAATATTCTTAAAATCTGTCGCCCGCGACAGCCATCGATCCGAAGGTCTAAAAATAAGAACCGGAGGTGTTGTCGCATAAATGATCTTATAGGCCATGGACTCAGACACCAGTCGATCCAGCGTCCCCAGATGCTTTGACGACAGACAAATTAGGTCATAGCCCCCAGTTTCACACAAACCTATCAACTCTTTATTCAGCTCCCCCTGGAGCACAGTAGGGGTCAAGGAAAACTCAGGATTTGCCCATGGCTGGCAGATCTGTTTCAGATACTGCTCACCCTGTCTTTTCGCCTCATCTCCGGCCCCCAAGACTTGAACAGGGAACATATCCGCCTGAAATCGTGAAGCCATTTTCAGGGCTGAATAGAAAGCCACTTCAGAAACCAAACTGCCACTCAAAGGCACCAATATCTTGTCAATTTTATAGCTGACTCTCTGTTTAACTGTGGTGACGTCAAAAGCTTGGGCACTGATCACGGAGGACAAATGTTGATCAATGGATTCAGGTGGTGCCCCCAGATGTCTTCGATAATAATCAAAACCAAAGTAAAGCCCCGGCACCATGATCAAATAGATCCAGGCTCCTTCGAAAAAACGTTCTTCAAAAATAATGAAAGTTGCAAACGACGCACAAGTGGCCGAGAAACTGGTAATGAAAATCCCCAAAGCATTTTCAAAGCTCTTGGCCTTGCGAAAGAATCGAAAGAATCGTTTAAAGGCAGACCAACCTGTCATGGACAATAGAACGAAAACCCCCGCTGCATAAAGAGCAAGATAAGTCTCTTCATGAGTCCCAAAAAACACAAAGGCTAAGACCACAATCAAGGCCTGAGCCCAAGATGGAAATGATGGAACATCAAACCGATTTCGCATCCCCCACCGAGCTGGAATGTAATGGCGCGCTCGAAGACCCATCGCCAAATTCTGAATGCCTTGTGCACTGGCCGCTGCTGCAGATAGAAGGACCGCGATTCCAATCAAAGTGCCCGCATAGGATAACCATGGCGGCAGCAGTGCATCCATTGTTTGCGTAAAAACCGAAGTCGACAAGTCCGACGGGTTAGAAATTTCCAGAATTGCTGGGCCTACGATCACCATCGTGATGACTGTTGTCCCCATGACAATCAGCAAACTGCCATAAGCCCGACGACTGCGTTGGGCCGAACTTCCTTCGTAGGAGGCCACTAAATTTGCAAAAATCTCAATCCCGGTCATCAGCGCCAGAATTCGAGCAAACCCGCCCAGTGTAAAATGCAGATGTTGGCTGTCAAAGGCAGCAAAATTGAAATCGGGCAAATCAAGACCTCGCTGCCAGACAACAGCAATCACCATCACCCACAGGAACAAAAGAATTGCCGCCGTTGCCGGCCCAAAAAACTTGGCGGCCACTTTCGGCCCACGATTCACTGCAAAGACAATCAAAATCGAAAACACAATGGCAATCAGAGTCCGAAAACTCATTCCCGCCACAGGCACATTGAGAGTCGGAACTCGATCAACGATGAAAGTAACCAGCGCAGCAATACTCACCAAAAAAGTGAGTGTGTACTCGATGACAGTGATGGCGGCATTGACCTTGACGGCCCAACCGCCAAATTCCTCTTCACTGAGACCACTTCCTCCGCTTCCATCGGTGATCCATTTCATCACATATCGATACATCGCTGAGACCGAAACCACGGTGAAAACGGCCATCCAAATGGAAGCACCAAAAGTCACCTTGGCGACTCCCGCCGCCACAATCAAGGACAGAAAGGGCCCAAACACATACAAGGGCGAGGTTGCGGGATCGCCACCACCAGCCAATGCCCCTTGCAAGGAACTCTTCAGTTTATAAGAAATACTTGCGCCCATAGATCTCCAATCCTAGGTCAGTGACCCAATCGAGGCATTGTTTCTTTAATATGAATATCTCTTTGCGGAAATGGAATCTCGACTTGCATCTCTCGAAACAGACGATCAATCTCTGTCCGAATATCACTGCTCGTTTGATCCATATCCCAAATGTCAAAACACCAGAATCTCAGATCAAAATTCAACGAAGACTCACCAAAATCCTCAAAAATCACCCGAGGCTCGGGCTCTGCCAACACCTTTGAATGGCCTATCGCAGATCTCTTCAACAGATCTTTGACCAAATTCACATCCGACCCATAGGCCACCCCGACACGAATATGCTGCCGTATTCTTTGGCCCGAGAAGCTGTCACTGATGACTTCCTCGGAAAGAATCTTGGAATTCGGCATAATAATTGTGACATCATCTCGGGTTTGAATCACCGTGGAGCGAACACGAATGTCGACCACCTTGCCCGAAGAAGAACCCACTTGAATGATATCACCAACCTTGATTGGCCTCTCAATCAGGATGATGATTCCAGAAATAAAATTCTGAGCAATGTTTTGCAGTCCAAAACCGATCCCGACCATCAAAACAGCGCCAACCGCCGCCAGCGAATTAATTGATATCCCCAAGTTGTCCAAAGAAAACAAAATCCCCAAGGCGATCACAACATATCGAAAAAATCTCTCGATCGAATCACGAACGCCCGAGTCCACGCCCCGTCTGTCCAAAGACCGGCCCAATGCTCGCCCAGCGTGTTTGGCAAACTGAATGGTCAACACGACCATCAGCACAGAAGCAAAAATACTTGAAACCGAAATTTTAGCATTGTTGATGTTGAGTATGGGCTCGCCCAAAAGATTCCACAGATTTTTTATTTGGTCCCACAGAGTCTCAACACTGCTATCCATGTCAAATCTCCTTCATTTCGCTGATCTGAACTCGCAACTGATCGCTCCGGTCTTTTCGCAAAAGAGCAGGGCGCTGAATTCCATGTGCAATCAGAGCCTCGTTCCCGCGAACTAAAATATCCGTCTGCAGAGCTTTTTCAAATCGAACATCAATGACGTAACATTTCACCCGGACCTGCATTGCCTGTCGTCCTGCAAATTCCACCTCTGTAAACACAATGGTGATGGGTTTTTTCAAAAAAACGAACCGACTGGTCGCCGCCGTTTCATAGAGAATATCTTGAGCTCGGCGCAAATCAGCCTCGAGTGCCAGATGGAAATTGATTTCAATCATCATGTCCAAAGAGCCGGAGTTTCCAGACGAGACCACATCAGTGATAAAACGACTGTTCGGAATGGTGACAATTGAGTCATCCAAGGTCACCAAACGAACAGCACGAAGCCCAATGGTCTTCACTTCGCCGTATACTTTGTCAAAAGTAACTCGATCTCCGACCTGAAAGGGTCGATCAAAAAGCAAAATAACCCCGGCAACAATCGAGGCCACGAGGTCCTTCAAAGACAAACCAAGGGCCACCGCCAATGTCCCACTGGCCGCCAACAACAGAGTCTTAGGTGGCTGAACCACGCCATAAAAAACGTAACCACCACCAAAAATATAGATAAAGAAAGAAACCATGGTCACAATTTGTGCAATCAAAAGACGTCGCGACGGAATTCGACGATTCAAACGAAGTCCAATTGAGCTCACAAATTTCGCTGCAATCCCCAGACAAACCAGACCAAAAATCAACAGAGTGATTTTCGTAAAACTGAGAACATCAAAAACATCTGCCGCGCCGGAAACGTCCATACTATTCATATAAAAAATTCTTTCCGATTAAAAAGTAGTCAATGACATATTGTGCTCTCGACGAGATCCTCACGCGGCCCCCATCATCAACCCAAATCAAATTTTTATCATGGGCCTCTTTCAAACATTTTCGAATCACCGTATTTTCAATGTCCGTGATCAACCGCAACTCTTCATGGGTTAGACACTCATGTCTCGCAATGGCAGAGAGCAAAAATAAAGCATCATCACTCATTGAGGCCACAAGACTCGAACTGACAAAAGACGGAATGCCCACGTGGATAAGCCCCGACGAAGGATAAGAAATAGCTGAAATCCAATACATCAATGCAGATCGTGGATTTCCCCGAGCCTGGCCCCACAGGAGTCGGAAAAACTGGGCTTCCGCCTGCTGGCCCAAGCTGTCTCCTGCCCCATAGGCCTTGATGGACTCATCAAAAGTTCGATTGAATTTCGTGATTTTATGCCGGGTTAAAATCAGCTTTTGGATCTCGAAATCTTTCCATGGAACTAAATTAAGAACCCGGCCATAAAAATGCTCGGGCCCCATCACGCCCTTGAGATAAGCCCATGACCGAGAATTAACGGTGAGACACCAAAAAATATGAGATGTCTTTAAACTAATGACCTCTAAAAATGAGCGATAACCATCAAAACCACCAACAACGCCAAGAAATAAATTTTGGATATCATCCACACAAAAGACAATCCGCTCTTTCAGCTGTCGATCAAATTTTTGCACGTCTTCAATGCTAGAAACCGGGCTGGATAAAACCTCGGATAGCCAATGAAACATCTCTGCCGAAGACTTTATTTTCGCGGGAACCTTCAGCAGCTTGGATTGAAAATTCACAGCAATGCGTTGATGTATATGATCAATGGTCGTCGTTTTACCCATTCCCCGATTTCCAACAATGATCAACAAATCGTCACTGGCCTTTCCATTCAACCAGTCATTAATGGCCTCAGTGGCCGAGTCGATCACCGAATGATGACGCTCAATAAAGATATCCGCACCCGCCGATAAATAATAATCAAACGACCCCAAGTACTCGGCCGGAGGCGCAATCAAAGCCTTGGACTCTTGGTCCGCGCTCTCCAACCTCTTCTTCAAAAGCTCTGAGAGCACTCTTTTGACCCAGTCGAGCCGACCGAGGTATGTCCAAATCCACCGACCCAGGTCTTTCAGAAGCACTAAAGCAAACAGAAGCGGCAACAACACTCTCCCAAGTCGGCTCTCACAAAAGCGAGCAATCTTTAACCATAGAACTGGGAAACGATAGGAAAACGATTCCTTAATTTTTGAACTCCAGCGATTGGCTTCATAGATAACCAAACCAACATTGATCCAAAAAATAAGACTCGAGAACAACTGATAAGCCAGGGCCCGACGAACCGTATCCTGAGTCATATGAAGCAGGACATATTCAATAAAAATCACTCGAGAAATTCGAGTCGCTGATTTTTGAATCTGAGCCTTCTGCTGCTTGAGGGCATCGACGGATTCCGTCGAAAATACGATCTCCAACCCAACCATCAATAAAATCTTCAACAGCCGATAAACATAATAGACCTGAAAATAATAAAGAAATCCTGCAAGCTCTCGCAGGTCCGTTCCCTCAATTAAGATTCTTGCCACCCCGATACTGAGAATCATGCCCACCGACAGAACAAAGGGATTTAATCGAGCAATCCAAACCGCCAAATTCGTTCTGCGCCGATAATCCAACATCGACTTCGAAAGCAAATTCCGCTTTAACTCGTCCAATTTGAACGAAGCCCAGTGAAGAGACCTGATCAGGGCCCAAGGGATCAACATCAACAGAAACAACATGAAGGCCTGTCGCCCCAGGTCCACCCATCCATCAACGCCCGAAGAAAATTTAGGTCGAACTTCCTGCCATTTACTGAGGGCTCCCGCCATTAAACGAAGCGGGACAACTCGTATCTCCAATAAAATCAAACGAATGTTGCTTTCACTCAGGCCTCGGGGACGATCGCAGCTTCTGGCATCACATGTTCGCAAAAGCTGTGCGCGCAAAATACCTCCGTCTTGCAACAGCTTAAAACTTTGAACCTTGAGGTCGCTCAACATCTTTGTTCTGGAATCTGACAAATCCTTGCGTCTTTCCTTGGCCGCCTCATAAGCCGTCAAATAACTGGCAAAGGCCGCTTTTGCGGGCGCGGTCCCAGGCTCACCGGAAAGCATATTCGGAAGAGAGGGGCTGGATTGCAAATTGATCTCTGAAAAGAGCTCAAACAAAAGTTGAACAGCAGCTTCCCAAATGTCGCTGCTCTTTTTGTAGGCCCCACTAACCTGGGCGGGGGAAATCTCTTCGTTGGAGACTACCGCCAGCTCTGTTCGCAGCTGATCCAGGAGTTTTTTCTTTTGACCAATGACCTGAAGAAACTCGATTTGTTCTGACTCAAGATCCACCAAGTACTTTTCGACGGAAGATCGCGCGACAAGAATGGGCTCCAAATCATCATCAGTCTGAACCGCTGTCCCTTCTTCTGCTTTAACCAAAGCTTCCTGTGCTGCGGTCAAAGCTCCCTGACTAGAAGTCAGTTGTTTTTGCAATCCAAACTCATCCGTTTGAAGTTTTCTCTTTGCTTCAAAGGCAGAAATCAAACTCTCCCTCTTCGACGGGGCCATCTGAAGAAATTCAATTTTCCTTCGATTCACTGCTGACTGCTGAACAGCAAGTTCTCTCAAAACCTTATCGACGGCTGCGCCACACTCAGAATATTTTTTAAACTCACTCGACGAAAGAATCGATACCGGCTCAGAAAGGGCCGAGAGCTCTTTAATTCGACGATGGACTTCTTTTTGATTTCCAAGATCAATTTGAAAAAGAACAGTCACCGGCACCTGAGGAAGGTTGCCCAGGCCCAAAAGCGTATCAAGGCTCGACCCCAGCTGATCCAACGTCGTCTGGCGAGTCTCAAGCTCCTTTTGATTGATTTGACATTTTTTATCCAGTTGAGATTCAGCGACTTGAGCCTGTGCAAAACAACCAGAAGCGAGGACAACAAAGGCCAACAGAAGGGTACAAACAGACGAGCAGTTCATCTTTTTCATCGAAATACCCTAACATATTCAATAAGGTATTCAATCAGATAAGCCGACCAGCCTGCCCCAACAAATAATGCGCATGGACGACTAAAACACTAGCCCGCTTTGACCCGAAATCTCATTTTTAAAGTTGGCCGAAGCCACTTCGGAACAAATTAAAACCAGAAATAAAACCCAGACGTTGGGCCTTGAATTCAATGCCATCGGCGCTCCCCTACGGATAAGTTTTGATTTCAAAGTCCTCCAGAATTAAAGTCAACCTTGGGAAACTCATTTTTCACATCAAACTTTTCATCTTAAAGAGAAATTAAGGCAAAATGTCCGACGTCATTCTCGCCATCGATTTTGGCACAAGCAATTCTCTGGTGGGCGCATTCAGACCCAATGAACGCATTGAAGCCCTGCCCTTGGACCCTTCGGCCGAAGATCCCACATTGATGCGCACCCTGCTGTATTTTCCTGATGCGAGCCAGTGCTACTACGGCAACGAAGCTCTTCAAAAGTTTATCGAATTTGACATGGAAGGGCGTCTTTTTCGGTCCTTCAAATCGCATCTTCCAAACAAAAGCTACCTGGGAACGATGATCGAGAATCGCATTCTCAGCCTAGAAAATCTCATTGGGATATTTCTCCTTGAAATAAAAAAACGCTCCGAAAAAATTCTTGGCATTCCCATCGAACGAGCGGTGATTGGTCGCCCCGCCAGGTATTCAATGGATGATGTTGCAGATGGGTTTGCCCTGCACCGAATGAAAAAAGCCGCTGAATTCGCAGGCTTTAAAGACGTTTTGTTTTTACCGGAGCCCTTGGCTGCGGCCTTTGACTACCGTCGCCAGTCAAAGACAGAAAAAATCGTCTTGATTGGTGATTTTGGAGGAGGGACCTCGGACTTCACGATCATGAAGATGTCCGACCAGCCTTTCCAAAAATCGGATGTCCTCAGCGTCGATGGCTGCCCCCAAGCGGGAGACGCCCTGGACAGCGTCTTTATGAGCGAGCGCCTCAATGTCTCCTTTGGCGCGAAAACTCAATATCGACTGCCGATGTCCAGCAATGTTCTGTCCATGCCTCAATCGGTGATGGAAAGACTGACCAAACCCTCTCACATTGTCCATCTGAAAGAACGAGAGACCTATCACTTTATCCAAGAGGTCCAAAAGTGTGCTCTGCGGGATGATGATAAAAAAGCCCTGCAAAGACTTTTTATCTTGATCGAAGATCAGCAAATTTATTCTTTCTTCGAAGAAATCGAAAAGGTCAAACGAGCGCTCTCAGACAAGGCCACTGCGACTTTCTCTTTTTCCTACCCTGACTTAGAAACAAACGAAATATTTTCTCAACAAGAGTTTCAGGTTTGGTCCGAGAAAGTTCGCTCGTCGATTTTCACAGCCCTAGAGCGCTGCCTGGTCCAGGCTCAGCTCAAAGATCATCAGATTGACCATGTTTTTTTAACCGGCGGCACTGCTTATGTGCCATTTATTCGCCAAGAGTTCGCAAGTCGATTTGGCTCGCAAAAATTGGAAACAAAATCATTTTTTCATTCGGTGCTGTCGGGCCTTATTGAAGGTGCGGCCCATTGGGATCTTCTGCAAGAATCTCGTCCAACAATTTAGGGATAAATCTCAATCCCAACGCCACGATAAATTGTTTTGCCCTCATCAAAAGAGTGCCACCAATCTCGATTAAAGTTCTGAAAACTTTCATAGCGATAGCGCCGTTCCCGAGCTTCAAGATCTGGATCCATCATCGTAATTTGTTGTGACTGAATGCCATTCACCACGACCCAATGGCCGTTCACGCCGTCGCTAAAACGAATCAGAACCAATACCGGGTGTCCTCTCTTTAAGGCCTGCTCCAGATCCTTGATTGACAACCCCTGACGGAGATCGGCCTTCAGCCCCATGCGCTCAACCCCATCCCGGATCTGCTCAGGATGAGTGCCCTCTTTCTCTGTTGTTCCCAGAAAACGAGCCAGATGCAGCTCACCCCAAACTGGCTTTCCCAAATAGTCCAAAACGCTGTTCAGGCAGACCACACCACAGGTATAATCCGTCGTCTGTGCCATAATCTTCACGGGCAACTGAATCCCCGGAATCGGCGCCGCCGCGACTGCCGTTGAAACAATAGAAGTCGTTAAAAAAAGAAAAGGAATCATTGCCTCCAAATAGCCTTGCCCCGGCGGAAGTTGCAACCAATTTTCACGTTCTATCGTTGTTTGAGTCCAGGCAAGGAATAGAGATTGACGAATCCCAGGCGCTTTCATACTTGATGCCCATGATATCCTTGCGGTCCATCTGCCTTGTCACTCTGAACTCTACCTATCAGCACAGCGCCTTTGGCTTGCGCTATCTTAGAGCCAATTTACAGCAATATCAGAGCGATTGCGAAATTCTAGAGTACACAATTCATCGCCCTCCCCAACAGATCGTGGATGAAATCCTGACCCGGAACCCCCGCATCGTCGGTTTTGGAGTGTACATCTGGAACACTCAGCAGACCCTCGAGGTTGTTCGAGCTCTCAAACACAGATCTCCCGAAACCCTGGTGGTGCTCGGGGGCCCTGAGGTCAGCTATGAATTCGAAACACAAACGATCTGTCAGCTTGCCGATTTTGTCATCCGAGGTGAAGCCGACGTTCTTTTTTTTGAGTTCTGTGACCAAGTTCTGGGCCGCCAGCAAAAACCTGAAAAGAAATTTATTTCCGGAGCCCTACCGGAGATCAGATCTCTTCAATCTCCCTATTCACTTTATTCTGACACTGATATCAAAAATCGAGTGATTTATGTTGAGGCCTCCAGGGGCTGTCCCTATCGCTGTGAGTACTGCCTGTCTTCGTTGGACAAAGGCGTTCGCAACTTTCCCATTGATCTGTTCCTGACTGAAATGAAAGCCCTCTTAGATCGGGGCGCTCGACAATTTAAATTCATTGATCGAACTTTCAATCTGAGCCCCAGCATCAGCACCCAGATCCTGGAGTTCTTTTTACAGAATATCGAGCTCGGTCTGTTTTTGCATTTTGAGTTGGTTCCAGATCGGCTGCCCCACGAGCTCAAAGAACTGATTCAAAAATTCCCGGCCGGCAGTTTGCAATTTGAAATTGGCATACAGACGTGGAACCCGACGGTGGCTGCCCTCGTGAGTCGAAAAAATGACTTTGGCAAGGTTTGCGAAAATCTGAATTTTCTTTCTCAGAAAACAGGCGTGCACACCCATGTTGATCTGATTGCAGGTCTCCCCGGAGAAGACCTTGCCAGCTTCGCCAGAGGCTTTGATATCCTCTATCATCTCAATCCCGGCGAAATCCAAGTGGGGATTTTAAAGCGCCTCAAGGGCGCCCCCATCATTCGCCATGATCAAACGTGGGGAATGATTTACAGCCAGGATCCCCCTTTTCAAGTTCTACAGACCAAAACAATGTCGGCGGCGGAGCTTCAAGGCCTGTCTCGGTTTTCCAGGTTCTGGGACCAAATTTCCAACAGCGGACAATTTCAACAAACTACCGAGGAGATTCGAAAATTGCTGCAGGCCCATGAGTTATCTCCCTTTGCCTGGTTCATGGAATTGTCCGAATATCTTTCTCAGCGTTTTGAAAAAACTCACTCTATTCATCTGCTAGAGATGTTTCAGGCTCTGTTCGATCACCTCGCCAATGATTCCCGCATCTCGACCGCGAACGCCCAGGAATGCCTGGCCAAGGACTATGCCCGCGGGGGACGCCAAGACCTGCCGCGAT
>Ga0210057_1010048_pt1 | contig 10807 bp, 13 predicted proteins | sample CryGeyCG2114_010_2_FD_183968 | JGI IMG/M metagenome (GOLD analysis project Ga0210057, IMG submission 183968) | Groundwater microbial communities from aquifer - Crystal Geyser CG10_big_fil_rev_8/21/14_0.10 (SPAdes) (version 2) | ecosystem: Environmental > Aquatic > Deep subsurface > Groundwater ...
TTTCAGATGTTTCTTTTGCGCATCCTGGAAGAACAGATTCTTCTGGCTGTCATGCTTGTCGTACAAATTGCTCAAGTTGGTGGGGTTTATCTACAGGTGAATATCATCGTCACAGGTCAAAAAGTGTTTCTCAACCCATAGAACCAGTGAGAAGTATTAGAAATAAAAATGGGGCAGGAAAAACTGTTCCCGCCCCTGAATATAAAATTCCAGTTAGTAACACCGTTGTTAATGCAAAAGTAAATACAATCTCCTCTTCATTAATTCAAACAAAAAATCAAATATATTTAAAAGATTTTTTAATTGGTTGTTTAATTAATTTTTAAAAATAATAGGTATATGACTAATAAGAATAATACAAACTATATCCGCTTAGTTGAAGAAGCAGAGAGTGCATTTAATAATAATGAATATTTAAAGGCTTTTTTAATTCGATCTTGTGTTATTGAAAGTGTATTAAAAGAATATGCTTTATTGAAACTTTTGCCCATTATTTCTCAAAGTAGTGTTTTTGAAAAAAGCTTTAATGGATATAGGTCAGTTATATTAGCTGACACATTATTTGCTTCTGAAAAAATTGATAGCCATCTTTATGAGAATTTAAATACTTACCGCAAAAGGCGAAATGAAGTTATGCATAAAATTTTGAAATTCAATAATATAGATGAATTAAATAAAAATATCAAAGAAGCATATATATTAGGAAAGGGTATGAAAGGATTTATTGTCGATGATATGAATAAAGAGATAACAATCAAAGAAGTAACATCTATTGAATTGCAGTCTCAAATAAATGCTCTATTGTTTCAAATACAACAACTAGAAGCAGAGTTAAAATCGTAACTATTTATGAGTTGTCTGTATCAGTTCTGTCAGTTTGACACTTTCCATTATTTGTATTACTCTCTTTATAGTCCTTTAAGTAGAGGAGGAAAAAAGGAGGAGAAAAGTTGTGGGAAAAAGAAGTCTAAAAAATCGGCGAATTTCTTCTTGTTGGGAAAATTGGGAAAAAGTAATTCGGCAAAAAAATAATAGTTCTTTCTCAGATTTAATTGGTAGAGCAAGAGAAAAGATTGTTGAAGCATCTCTTTGGTATTTAACTCAAACAGATGCCTCTTTTCTTTCTTATTCAATGACAACTCATTTTACTCGTCCTGATATTAATGGGATTGACGCTTTTGTTGTTTGTCTTCCCAAAGGAGCGAGTAAGAGAATTGTTATTCCAATCTCTGTGACTGGTTTTATGTATGTCGGGGATCATCTCAAAAAACATCCCCAAATTCCAGTCATTGCGGTAAGTCTGGATAATCACAATCCAGAATACCTCAAAAAAATCATTAGTGAGAGAAATCCATCAGTAGTTATTCTACTAATGAGTATAAGATTTTTTAAAAAAGTTGTTGAGGCAGTCAGAGAGAGTATTATTATTTATATTAAGAAGAACACCTAATAAGCCCCTTGCTATTTTAGCATCAGGGGCTTTGTATTATTTAAACAAAGTTGATATAATTTAATAAATAAATTTTATGTATAAAATAATCATTGATTTTTTTGATAAATTTGAGGATACTAACAGAAGATGGCTTTCAAGACACCCTGCTCTTTATGCTTTAATTGGGGGTCTTTGTGTTGTTTTGTTTTGGAGGGGAGCTTGGACATTTTTTGATCTCTTTGATTTTATGACTCCGATTATTTCTATTATCGTTAGTTCTGTAATTATGTTAGCCACAGGAACATTTGTTTCATTTTTTATTGGACAAGAAATTATTATGTCTGGTCTCAAAGCAGAAAAAAGGATTGACCAGAAAACAGAAAAAGAGATAGAAGAGGAAGATTCTCAAATTAGATATTTGCTTATGCAAATTAATCAAATGAGTCGGGATGTGGATGAAATAAAAAAACACTTATTAAATAAAAACAATAAAACAGAGATCTTTGAAACCATAAAAAAAAGAGCATCAAAAAAAATATAAAATCATAAAAAAATGGCCAATACGCCATTTTTTTATGATTGACAAAAACATCTTTCTGTCTTATGTTTTATTTAGATCTCTACAAAAAAAGGAGGAATCACGATGGACCAAGAACAAGAAAGTGCTCATGTTTTTCTGTGTCAAGAGCAAAGAGATTTAGCTATTCCAAGTTTTGCCTTTGGTGTTTCTAATGGAGAGGCAGGAGAATTTTTTTCTTCAGTTACCCCATATCATAATTGTTTATCTGGAGAAGTTGGTTCTTTTATGGTTGACATTAGTGACGGATTTCGTTTCATTAGAATTAAAGAACTTGTTAGTTTGATGGACACCAAATTCTCAGTTAATGTCGTTCCTTTTGCCAAAGCTCTTTGGGGATATGTTCAAAAAAGGGGAATGTTTACTCCGGGTTTTGAAGCAAGAAGAGGTTTTTTTGTTTCTGAGGCAATTTGTCTGTCTCGTGAATTGTTTACTTATTTCAATTTTGAAAATAGCGAAAAACCCAAAATTAATATTTTTATCGACCCTGTTGATGATCATTTTTTTTATCATCTTCATAGCTCAAAAAAGCAAGCTGATAAAAAAAATCCCTTTCATGAGACACGGTCAATTCCTTTTTCTCTTAGGGGTTTAAAAGAGTGGAAAGTATCTGATATTTACCAATATTTTCCATGGTTTTTTAGGCAAATGTTTGGAAAAGATTCTTTTGATTGTTTGCCTAAATTGTGGCAAACGGCAACTCTTGATTTAAGAGGAGTAGGGTCTCACAAACACGGGTTGGTCTTTGATCCTTTGGCAGTTGATTTTTCTTTTTCTTTTGTTGATCCTAAAAAAAACGACAATCACATTGATATCAACAGAATTCAAATCACTAAAATTAGGATTTATTCACCCAATGATTTTGCTTTTCATTCTTTCTTGGTCAGGTAGTTCCCCTGATTTTTTGAGGTCGCGCAATGCGGCCTCTTTCTTTTTTTAATTGATTAAATAGGTTATAATAAAACTATGTTAGTTGATGATGTTATTATAGAAGTAACAGCTGGAAGAGGTGGTAGAGGTGCTGTTGCCTTTAATAAAACAAAAATGTCTCTGGGTCCTGTTGGTGGAAGCGGAGGGGACGGAGGAAGTATTTACGCGCAAAGTGTTGTGGATTTAGGTGTGCTTAAACAATTTAGATATAAAAAATCAGTTGTAGCTGATAACGGCGAAGATGGACACGGACAATCTAGAGATGGATCAGATGGAGAAAATATAACCATCTATGTTCCAGTTGGAACCGTTATTCAAAACATTAGTAATGGTAGTGAATTTGAAATTACAAAAATTGGAGAAAAAATTCTTCTGGCTAAAGGTGGAAAAGGCGGAAGAGGAAATTTTTTCTTTAGATCAGCTACCAACACCAGTCCCAAAGAATATCAAGAGGGTTTATCCGGAGAAAGTTATGATTTTAGATTAGAGCTCAAACTTATTGCTGATGTTGGTTTTATTGGTCTTCCAAATGTTGGGAAATCAAATATGTTAAATGAACTTACTAACGCTAAAAGCAAAGTGGCTAATTATTCTTTTACTACATTAGAACCTTATTTGGGTGCTTACTATGAATTAATTTTAGCTGATATTCCAGGACTTATAGAAGGTGCTTCTGGCGGTAAAGGACTTGGAATAAAATTTTTAAAGCATGTAGAAAGAACAAAAGTCTTATTTCATTTTATTCAGGCCACTAGTGAAGATGTTGTAGGGGATTACAAAACCATTAGAAAAGAGCTCGGTTTGTACAACAAAGAACTATTAAACAAAACTGAATATATTTTATTAAGTAAAATAGACGAGAAAGAGCCATCGGAAATAAAAAAGAAAATTACATTATTAAAAAAATTAAATCCAAACACTCTTGGAGTTTCCATCTTAATGCCCGAAACAATAGATGAAGTAAAAAAAATTCTCAATTTTATTGAGAAAGAAAAGCATAAATAATTTTGTTTCTTTTAAAATATGAAAAAATATCTAGGAGTGGTTGTTATTATTTTTTTAGTCCTAATCGCTCTTTTTATCTGGTATTTGAATGCCTCTAATCTTCCTTTGTGGACAAATGTTTCTGTTATATTAAGAACCTTGGGAAGAATAACTGGCATTGCTGGTATGGCCCTTTTCGCTATTAATATGATCCTATCGGCTAGGCTTAAGTTTTTAGAGCCATATTTTCAAGGACTGCCAAATTTATACAACAAACATCATCTTATTGGAGCCATTGCTTTTGGTTTAATTTTATTTCACCCACTATTTTTAGGAGCGCAGTTTTTATCTGTCTCAATTATTGTAGCGGCTCAGTTTTTTATTCCCAACTTCAAAAATCTACCTCTTTTAGGAGGGATGATTTCTTTGGGAATAATGATTCTTTCTTTATTTATAACCTTTTACATTCGTGTTGCTTATCAATATTGGAGATTTAGCCATCAATTTTTAGGATTAGCATTTATTATCGCTAGTTTACATATGTTTTTTATTTCTAGCGATGTTTCTAATTACAGTCCATTATTTTGGTATATGTTGGTCATTGTTATTCTCGGAATATTGTCTTTTTTATTCCGTTCTTTATTTGGAAGTTTTTTTGTTAAAAAATATTCTTACATTGTCAAAAATGTAATCAACAAAAATAATTCTATTGTCGACATAATTTTATCTTCTGTTGGGCAACCCATGTTGTATAAATCCGGACAATTTGCCTTTGTTAGTTTTCAAGCAAAAAACTTTTCAAGCGAACCTCATCCTTTTTCTATTATTTCTAAAGAAGGGGACCCAGAAATCAGTTTTGCCATAAAAAAACTTGGAGATTATACAAACTTTCTTAACCAAATTCCTATTGGCTCATCCGTTCTTTTGGAAGGCGCCTATGGAGAATTTTCTAAAATGGCTAGGAATAAAAACAGTGATCAAATTTGGATAAGTGGAGGAATTGGCGTTACTCCTTTTATCAGTATGACCAAAAGTTTGTCTACTGGTGAAACAAAAAATATTGATTTTTATTATTGTGTTCAATCTCAAGAAGAGGCGGTTTATTTAGATGTTTTTCAAAAAATTGCCAAAGAGAGAAACACTTTTCGTATTATATCGTCTTATTCCAATGAGCAGGGATATTTAACCGCTCAGAAAATTAACGAATTAAGTCAAAATTTAACTAATAAAGAGATTTATATTTGTGGACCAGTTCCTATGATGCAAATTTTACGCTCTGGATTGATCGCTATTGGTGTTTCTAATGATCAAATTCATTCAGAGGAGTTTAATCTTTTATAAAATATATAATTATGAAAATAAAAATCTTAATTGGTATATCTTTATTTATATTTTTTGCTTTTGTTGTCACAGTTGTCGGATCAGGGCTTGTTATAAAATCTCTTCATCAAAATCAAACTCCTTCTATTAACAACGGCTCAACTAACACAAACGGATCAAAAAACTCTAATCAAGCAAGTAAAATTACATTACAAGAAGTTGCTAAACATAATACATCTAGCGATTGCTGGATGATTATCTCTAATGGTGTTTATAGTTTGTCATCTTATCTTTCGGCTCATCCAGGAGGAGCGAGTACTATTATTTCTTATTGTGGTCAAGACGGAACCATAGCTTTTGATTCTAAGGGTAATAGTGGGCATTCATCTTTTGCTCATTCTCTTCTGGCTCAATATTTTGTTGGTCAAATTGGTCAATTTATTACTACTCAACAAATTAATCAAACTACTCAAAAAATTCAACAACAAGTGCCAGTTAATAATCAATGGCAAGAAGATGATTAATTTTTTTATTTTTATTAAAAAACGCATCGCGAAGATGCGTTTTTTGCCTACTCAATAAATGTTAAAGCTTTTCCGGCTTTTCCTCCGCGACCAGTACGACCAATACGGTGAATATAATCTTCATATGTAGCCGGAAGTTCGTAATTAATCACATGACTAACATTGGGAATGTCTAAGCCACGAGCGGCTACATCAGTGGCAACCAAAACATTAACTATATTATCTTTAAATAATTTTAAAGCGCGTTGACGTTGATTGTGATTTTTATTTCCATGGATAGATTCAACTTTAAATCCACGACGGAAAAGTGATTCATATAATTTTTCTACCCCAAATTTTGTTCTTCCAAAAATAAGCACTTTATTAAATTCTTCCCCTTTTAATAATTTATGTAAAATATCAAACTTAGGAATGTCTTTTACATAAATAACATCTTGGTCCACTCCTTGAGGAGTATCGTGTGTTTTAACAGATATGTTGATTGGGTTATTTAAAAATTCACCAATAAGATGTTTAATATCGTTGGATAATGTAGCAGAGAAAAAAAGTGTTTGTCTATTTTTTGGTGTTGCTGACATTAAAATTCGGATATCTTTTATAAATCCCATATCAAGCATACGATCTGATTCGTCTAAGACAACCGTTTGAAACTGGCTCATTTTTAGACGACCTCGTTGAACAAGATCTTTAATTCTTCCCGGTGTTCCAATGACAAAATTGTGACTATTACGAAGGTCATTAATTTGTCTAAAAATTGGCATTCCACCCACAACACAAACAGAAAAAATATGCAATCCAAAGGCAAATTTTATTAATTCTTCATTAATTTGTGCAGCCAATTCTCTTGTTGGTGCCATAATTAGAATATTTTGTGTTTTGTCTTTAATCACTTTGTCTAAAAGAGGAACAACAAAAGCTGCTGTTTTTCCGGTGCCAGTGTTTGCTATTCCAACAATATCGCGACCCGCTAATATATTTAAAATCGCCTGATCTTGAATAGGAGTTGGCTGAGTATAGCCAGCTTTCAAAATATTGCCCTTTATTTTTTCATTAATAGGAAAACTAGCGAAAGAATTTATCGATTGATAAGGTTTGATTTCCAAAGTAGGAATAGCTTTATTGACAAACTTTGAAACATCGCTAAATTGACCTCTACCTGGGCGAGGCTTACTAAAGCTAGGGCGCCTACCGAAACTATGGGTTTTAGCCATTTTTGATCTAAACATATATTTATTCTAGTCTTTTAATTAAAAGATAAGCCGACTAGCGTCTCTTAAGTTCCAGAATAAAATATATGGAGACAGAGAGATTTAACTTATGAAAGTAAGTATATTACAAATTTATTATATTGTCAAGCATTTTTATTTTTTTCAAATTTTTACCTTTTACTTTCTGCTTATTACTTATTTATTTTTAACTTTGTATTTTAAATTTTCTTGTCTACTACCCGCACTATTTCCCGCCACAAATCCAGTTGTCCAACATAATTGGAGGCTATATCCTCCTGATGGGCGATTAATATTAAGCATATCTCCAACTATATATATCTGTGGAATAACGCGTGATTGCATTGTTTTAAAATTCACCTCTTTAAGATTAATTCCTCCTGATGAAACAATTGCTTTGTTTGCTCCTAGAAGCCCTTTAACGTGCATTGGAAGCGCTTTTAGGCACTCTACAAGCTTTATCCTATCTTCGTGTCGCACGCTGTGGTTAGAAGTTTCTGGGTCTATTTGAGTCATTGTTAGTATTTCCGGCACAAGCGTTGATGGAACAATTGACCTTAATGAGTTTTTGATTTTTTTATTACTTTCTGAGATTAGAAGTTCTTGGATTTTTTGTCTTAACGCCCCACTGTCAAGTTTTGGAAATAAATCGAGCCAAATAACAACATCGCCATTATACAATAATTCACCAACTTCTTTGCTCATATTTAATACTGTTGGTCCACTTATTCCAAAGTGTGTGAATAAGATCTTTCCTTTTTGAACAATCTCTTTTCTCTCATTTTGCATTACGGTTAGTTTGATATTATCAAGTGTTAAACCAGCTAATCTTTTTACCCATCCATTTTTTATTGCTAAAGGGACAAGGGCAAAATTATTTTCAGCAATTGCGTGTCCTAATTCTCTAAGCCACTCAAATCCCTCTCCTGTTGAACCAGTTTCTGGATGAGATGTCCCTCCTGTAGCAACAACATAAGAATGAGCTTTGAGATTTTTTCCCTTTTTAATTTTTACAACAAGCTCCCTCTTTTCATCAAAAGAAAATCCTAAAACTGTTAAATTTGATCTTATTTCTACTCCACCTTTATCCATATATTTAAATAGCACATCTAGTACCGATTGTGATTTATTTGAAGAGGGGAATATTCTTCCCTCTGCTTCTTCTTTTGTTTTTAGCCCTCTTTGACTAAAAAATGCCAAAGTTTTTTTAACATCAAATTGAGAAAATGCTGACATAAGGAATTGATCACTTCCTTTGTATTGCGAAGCTAGCATATGAATGTCTTGTTTATTATTTGTCAGATTGCATCGTCCACCACCAGAGATAAGGAGTTTTCTCCCAAGTTCTTGATTTTTTTCAATTAATAAAACAGAGCGACCCAATTCTGCCGCTCTTCCTGCCGCCGTCATTCCAGCCGGTCCGCCTCCAATAACAATTACATCCCATACTCCATCTTTTTTCTTGTTTATTTTTGTCTGACTTTTTATCATATTTATTTTATTATGCACACTCTTGGTTTATATGTCAAAAAATTATTTGATTATGTATTTAGACAAAACAAAAAGCTCCCGAATTAGGAGCTTTTTGTTTTGTCTAGATAATATTAGATAAGGGATACATTGACTGCACTTGTTCTTCCTTTTTCTTTATCTTCAACTTTGTCAAAAGATACTTTATCACCAACTTTCAAAGAATCGTAGCTTACGTCTTTGAGCTCGTTGCTGTGAAAAAATAAATCTTTTTCCTCTCCTTCAACAGTGATAAATCCAAATCCTTTTTCTGTAAGGGTTTTTATTGTTCCTTCCATATTTGTAAAGTTATTTTCAATTAATTTTTTAAGGTTTTACCCTAAAGTTTAACCACTCAGTAAACTCGACGAAATTCTTTACTGGGTAGCTATCTTACTAACCGATGGTAATGCTAACATTAAAAAACCAATTAGTCAAATTAATTGGTTTTTTAAATATTTTTTCTATTTTTTCGCCTTTTTGGCAGGTGTTTTAGATGTTTTTTCTGCCTTAGCAGTTACAACCTTCTTTTCTATTTCTTTTGTTTTTTCTACTACTGAAGATTGGGTATTTGCTATAACTTCTACAGCTTTTATAAGTTTATCCATTTTTACATTTAATAATTCCAATTGTTTTTTTAAATCGTCATTATTTCCTCCATTAGTATTATTTTTAGCAGGGGATTCATAACTATTAAAATCTTTTCTTGGGAATCTATCTCTTCCTCTATCATTTCCTCCCCCTTCTTTTTTTTCAAAACAATTACTGCAATAGACTGGTTTTCCTTCGGTTGGTCTAAAAGGAACTTCACAGCTATTACCACATTTATCGCAAACAGTTTGGTGCATAGTTACGGGACCGCGATCTCTGCCTCCAAATCCACCCCCCCCTTGTCTAGAAAAATTTGATCGGCCACCACCACTTCTTCCCCTAAATCCACCACCATTGTTTGTGGAGCGTCTTCCGCCCCCTCCTTTAAAATCTCCCATATTTTTATGTATTATATTTATTATTAATAATAAATAGAAGTATGTGCCTATTCTTTTTAAAAAGCAAAGGCAAACAATAAAATAACGGAAGAGAAACAAAAATATGAAATAATTTTCATTTACATTTATCTTTTTAACTGCTGTCATGGCGGATTTTATCGGAACATCAATATTATTTTTTGTTTTCTACTACTCTGGAGAATATTTATTAGACCATAAACCAAAATGGATTTCCATGTCTCGTGAACACATAGAGTCTATTACCCATCGTATTTCTCAAAAGGGTATGCTGAGTATTTATGTTGGAAGATTAATTCCTTATTTACGAGGTTATACATCTGTTGCTGCTGGATTATTGCGTATTCGTCCAAGAGTTTTTTTAAGTGCGGTTATTATTTCAGCTATTACTTGGAGTGGAGGATATGTTCTTGCGGGATGGATTTTGGGCCCTTATTGGCAAAAAGCATCTGATGCAATTGGTGGAGTTCGTCTAATTTTGTTTGTTTTTGGAATAGTTGCTTTATTTTTTATTATTAAAGCGCTTAGAAAATATATTATTCGCCGGAAAAAATCAAAAATCTCAATCAAAAATTAGATCAAGCTATTGACTTATAATTTTTTTAATGGTACACTTCCTTCATTAATGAGATGATGTCGAAAGTCTCATGACGATTCAAAAAATAATTTTATTTTAAAATATGACATATAAATGTTCAACATGTGGTCAAGTTGCCGAAGTAGCTGGTAATTGCCCAACATGTAATGTTCCAATGAACGCCGTTGAGAGCGAAGGAGCCACAACTGAGGTTAAAGAAACTCCTTCAGAAACCACAGAAGAAACCCCAGAGCAATCTGCTTAATTTCTATAAAAACCACCCCTTGTTTATGCTTGGGGTGGTTTTTTGAAAATAAAGATCATTGCTCCCGAATTAAAACCTTTGCAAACTTTTGAAATTATTTTGCCAAATATGATACACAAATCCAAAAAGCGAAATCTGAAATGATGCGCCCCGCCTCCTTTACCCCAGAAAAATAGTGGCGGGGCTGGGCGAGCGAACCCTCTCATCTTCAAAATCCGAGTTCGTATCTAGTTTCTTGGCTCCGATGGTAGGACTCGAACCTACAACCATCGCCTTAACAGGGCGCCGCTCTACCATTGAGCTACATCGGAATATCTATTTGTTTTTTTAAAACAATAAATAGATTTTAGCAGAATGATAAAAAAAATCAAGTCAACCAATACACACTTTTTATATTAAATATGTTATAATTAATTTAATATGGAACAAGATATAATAAAAAAACTCGAGGAACAA
>Ga0210057_1010049_pt1 | contig 10806 bp, 16 predicted proteins | sample CryGeyCG2114_010_2_FD_183968 | JGI IMG/M metagenome (GOLD analysis project Ga0210057, IMG submission 183968) | Groundwater microbial communities from aquifer - Crystal Geyser CG10_big_fil_rev_8/21/14_0.10 (SPAdes) (version 2) | ecosystem: Environmental > Aquatic > Deep subsurface > Groundwater ...
GTAGCGTTGGTTACAACACCGTAGATATTGTAGATAATTATGTTAGAAATCAAGAAGATATTCATCAACTAAAGTTAGGGGCTTTCGCGTCAGGAAGCCCCGCACTTTAGTGCGGGGAGGATGTCACTTTTAATATTTCATTTTTAATCTTTGGATTATCATACTGTTTATAGATTTTTAATGCAACGTCAATACCATTTCTTAATAATGTAAGAATTTTTTTATCATTCGGATTCTTATTTTTATAATCTATCAATGCACGAATTATTCTTGGAGTTTGAAATGTTAATGTGCTATAATCATGTATGGTTTTATTCTTTTTTTCTAGAATTTTTATAATATCTGTTAACATATAATTAAGAGTTCCTTCATATACTTGGAACTTCTTCTTTAATTCAACAAAATCATATAATGATCTGTATGTCATATTTTAATTGTATTAAACTGCAGTTTTAAACATTACGTTAACGGTGAATAATTGACATCATTTGTCACGGCATACAACTTTTCAAACATACCAAATAATGAACTATTGAATTTCACCCACATGTCAAACTTCCGTCGTTCAATTGAACTTACTTCAAGCGCTGATCCAAAGACTGTTGCGTACTGTATCTGAATGAGAGTTTTTTTTGCATCATTTTCTGTTATTACCTCTGATGTTTCATCAACAGAAAAACTTTCCGTTTCATAATCTGGCTCAGAAGTAAATGTACCTTTACGTTGAGTTTCACCATACCACAATTTGATATAGTCTAGCGAGGCATCTGTACGAAGTCTTCCAACCGCAAATTCTTCATCTTCAAAAGAGTACGTAACATGCGAAATGGTGATTTTGCTATTGTCATCACTATTCTCAGTACAATCTTCTGTCTCATCATTAGCATCTTCAATTTCTGTTTCTAGTATTATCTTTTTTTGAGAATTATGTATAGAATTTCTATCCAGAATCTCTTTATGTATTTCTTGTAGTTCATTTAATACATTTAGTATATTATTCTTTTTTGATTTAGATTTTGTATTGATATTCTTTATGCATTCACTATCATTAACAAAAATTCCAGTTATTGTTGATATCGCGCGTGCTATAGAAATCATTTCTTCAGTAAACCTTTTCGCCCGCGTATTGCGTATTTCTACACACACAACTTGTTCTAACACGTTAATGTCCACCCCACAAATTTTGGAGAGGGTATGTTTTTATAAATATTGTGTGTTTCAAAGAAGTAGTGAAAAGATAGGACACAAAAATGGTATAATAGCGCGCATCCATAACACACTTAAAAAAAGTAAAATTGAGCTAAAAAAAGTTTTATGCAAAATATTGAATATAAACCAAGAAATATGTTAAAATGTGTGAATGTGGTTCTACAAAAGGGGAAACCGAAACCCTTCTTCCTGTGCTACTTCTTGAATAAATCGAACTTCATGTTTCATGACCTTATCAAAATTCAAAATGTGACGTTTAATTGGAATATCAACTAAATCCCACGTAAGAGTATCGTCGTCATTAACAATAATGTCAACATACCGCTTTGTTTTCGGATACAACCTTCGTGTTTTCTTATCAAGAATATATTCATCTCGCCACGTATCTGGATGAAGAATCACCCATTTTCCACGTTCTTCAACGTACTGTTCATGCGTGTGACCAAGAACATGTATTCTATGATTGCCAAGTGCTCGTCGTTGTTTCCTAAACGCATCAACCACTTTATCAACGTCCCAATGCATTTCTTTAACTCTTTTATATGCTTCTCGTAAAACTTCTCGAGGAAACATGTATGTCGGATCAAAGAAATATCGAAACGGATAAAATAAAATACTTTTTATGAAATACTTCATACCGCGCCAACTTAACTTTGTCATGAGCGACCTGTGAAGTGAAAAAAGTACTGGATGAGGAGAAATACGTTCCATGAAAGGATACTCTTCTTTCATCGTTAAGAATCCGCCAATGATAACAAACGATGCCCAGGGAACGTTAAGAATTTTTGTTTTTTTATAATTAATAAAAGGATATGTCAAGTTTATTTTATTAAAAAAATCATACTGGTGGCCATGTTCCGTATATACTTTATGATGTCTGTACGACATCTGAAACTTAACATTGTCAATAGTAGTATCGCTCGCGCCAAGAATTTTTTTAATTTCGTCCTGTATCTCTTTAAAAATAAGGTCCGGATCATGATTTCCTATAATGAAATAAAGTGCGTTTTTCTTTTGTTTAACAAATTGTGTAAGTGCATTAAACACTTTTGTATGTGCATTATATACTAAATGTAACTTTCCAATGGAAATGGTAGCGGTTATATGTCGAGGATATGTCTTCTTAAGATTGTGTATATAGGGACATTTAAGAAAATCAAATGTGTCACCGTTAAGGATCATGTCAACTGGATGTTTTCTTTTGCAAAGAGACAGGATTAGTTTTGCAAGGGATGCATCACTAATAAAATCGTCTGTAATAGTGCCCCCGCCCATTTCGATATCTCCCACAACAATGATTTCTTTTTTCATGTCACTTCATGGTTGTAAAAGAATTATATAAATCTTTTGTGTCCATCGTAAGGATTTATAGTCTTATATGCACCATTACTGAGAAAAAGAACACTTCTCCAAAACACTTAAATAGTCCTTGATGTTAACAATAGTTAACTTTCACGTATTTGTGATTGTACGAGGTGGAATAATGGAAGAACTTAACTGTAACTTGAAACATATACATCCTGTAATAAATGGACCTGCGCCGGTCTTTACTGCAGAAGCATTTCATAAGAATACGACAAAAAGGGTGTACCTTTCTGATTATAAAGGGCAATGGCTCATTCTTGTTTTTTATCCGGCAGATTTTACGTTTGTGTGTCCAACAGAACTTGGTGATCTTGCAGATAAATATGCTGAATTCCAAAAAGCAGGGGCAGAGATACTTAGCGTGAGTACTGACACTGTTTTTGTCCATAAAGCATGGTTTGATACATCACCAACAATTGCAAAGATACAATATCCAATGCTTGCAGATCCAACAGGAAAAATGTGTAAAGATTATGGAACGTACATACCCGAAGAAGGACTAAGTTTACGAGGAACATTTCTTATCGATCCTGATGGTATTCTGAAAGCGTACGAAATACACGATAATAGTATCGGACGAAGTAGTATTGAACTATTACGAAAATTAAAAGCGGCACAGTTCGTGAGGGAACATGGGAGCGATGTATGTCCTGCAAATTGGGAACCAGGAAAAGAAACATTAAAACCCGAATTGGATAATGTTGGAAAGATATAATATCTAACACAAGGAGGTACAACAATGCAATCTATCAATAAAGAAATGACAATTGGTGAAATTATTCAGCGTTTTCCATCTGCTGTAGAGATTCTAATGGATGAAGGCGTTCATTGTATTGGTTGTGGTGCTGTAGACCATGAAACTATTGAAGATGGACTGATTGGACATCAGAAGACAGAAGAGGAAATTGATGCAATCCTGAAACGGATGAACGAGAACATACTTCAAAAGCAAAAAATAAAAATGTAGAAAATGAATAAAATTGAGGTACAATACAATGACAAATGTGGAACCATTACCCTATGTGTATGATGCACTAGAACCTTTTATCGATGAAGAAACAATGAAAATACATCATGATAAACATCATCAGGCATATTTTGAGAAATATATGAGTGCTGTTACAGGAACAGAATTTGAGGGGAAAGACGTTACAAACGCGTTACAAAATCTTGATAAAGTTCCTGCACAAATCCGTGATGTTGTACGAAATAACGGTGGAGGATATTTTCACCATTCTTTTTTCTGGAAAATCTTGAAAAAAGACGTTTCATGCACGGGACCAGTTGCAGATGCTATTACTACTAAATGGGGTTCTCTTGATACGTTCAAAGAAAAATTTAAAACTAACGCAATGAGTGTTTTTGGTAGTGGATGGACGTGGCTTGTTGTTAATGAAAAAAAAGAACTTGAAATTGTTACTACGTTGAATCAAGATTCGCCAATTAGCAGTGGTACAAAACCAATTTTAAGTATTGATGTGTGGGAACATGCATACTATTTGAAATATCAAAACAGACGGGCAGAATACATTGATGCATTCTTTAATATCATTAATTGGAATGTTGTCAACGAATTGTATCAGGCCGCATTGTGAGATTTTTTTATTTTTATTTAAAATGAAGGACAGATTATACCACAACATACTACAATGTATAATATTATATTAATAAATGTGATTTACAATGAAACAAACTAATGAATATACAATTTCTCAACTTATGGTTGACGATCATAAACATATTATGGAACATTTTACAACGTTTTTTATGTTGGTCAATAAAGATAAAAATGAATCCTTACGTGTATTAAACAATTTACAATGGGAATTAGAACGGCATTTGTTAATTGAAGAAAAAGAAGTGTTCTTAACATATCCCGTTCAGAGTTCTAATGATCAAAAAATGGTTGATCGTCTTTTTGCAGACCATCATGAAATTCTTGAAAAGATTGATTCTCTACAAAAGGAGATTAAACGTGATGAAGTGGTCGATTGTACTTCTTTAAAAGCCCTATGGTTGCGTCACGAATCTTTCGAAAGAGATGTTTTTTATCCAGCAATGGATATTGTAGTATCTGATGTGAAGAAAAAAGAGATCTATCAAAAGGTTAATACACTCATTGAAGAACGATAATTTTCTCTCTCTTCTAGGCAGCTGGTAATAAAAAAGATTTATATACTTCTAACTGTTTTTGATACACATGTCGATATTAGGATTAATTTTACTTAGTACGTTCGTTATAAGCCTTATATCTTTTATAGGTGTTATTACGTTAAGTTTGAACGAAAAACTATTGAGAAGAATTGTCCTGATGTTGGTTGCACTCTCAGCAGGCGCATTAATGGGTGGTGCATTTATCCATCTCATACCAGAAGCTATTGAAATACCTGGAAATTCTGTCCAAGGAGCATTATTGTACGTTTTAGTTGGATTTGTCTTTTTTCTCTTTATTGAAAAAGTATTGCACTGGCGACATTGCCATAAAGGAAAGTGTGATGTCCATACGTTTGCTCATATGAGCCTTTTTGGCGATACGGTACATAACTTCATTGATGGACTAATCATTGCTGCGAGTTTTGTCACAAATATGAGCCTCGGCTTTGTAACGACCATCGCTGTTGCATTGCACGAAATACCACAGGAAATGGGAGACTTTGGCGTGTTACTTCATGGGGGGTTCAAAAAGGGGAAAGCGCTGTTTCTTAATTTTGTTACAGGATTAACTGCTCTTCTTGGTGGCATTGTTGGATATTTTCTCTCGAAATCTGTCGAATCAACGTTAGGATTTTTACTTCCATTTGCGGCAGGCGGTTTTATTTATATTGCCGCGTCAGATCTTATTCCAGAAATTAGAAATGCGGATACAGTAAAGAAAGGGATTGTATATTTTGTTATATTTGTTGTTGGTCTTGTAATGATGTATTTTCTTGCAGGATGAGAACAAAATGTTCTGTGATAACTTAAAAGTTTTAAGACAAGTAAGTTCTGTCGATAACTAAATGTTTTGAATACTTGTTTTTAATATAACATTCTAGTGATGATTAAATATTTTAGAAAGAAAATGGTTCTTTATTTTTGTGATAACATCTTTCAATATAGTTACAAAAAATCAAAGATTTTCTATGTTGTTATGTTGTTATACTTTTAATCTATTTTTTCTGATTATCGATTTCAAACAAAAAAAACCCCCCCCACCATTTTAGTATAAATTAGCCATTGGACGCATAACGTAACACTTTATACAAATTATGACGTAAAATGTAACAAAAAGCATCTAAAACGTAACATTTAAATATTTCGTTACATTTCAGAAAGAAATGAAAGAGGTAATGGCTAGAAAAACAATTTCTCGGTCGCAGTTTCACCTTACATCAGAACAGATCAAAATTTTAATCAAACATACAGATAAGTTGCGTGATAAAGTAATTATCAAACTCTTTGCATATTGTGGGTTGCGACGTTTTGAGTTAGCAAAGATTAAAATTGAAGACATTAATTTTGAAACAAACAAAATTCGGATTCTTGGAAAGAAAAATATTGATCGTGTCGCAACTCTCTTTTCTGATCAATTGCTTGATGATTTAAAGATTTATATTAATTATGTTTTGGGAAATTCTTCTAAAGGCTATTTATTCCCCGCTGTATCAAGTTTAAATGTGGAAGGTCACATTACACCGACTCAAATCAATAGGATCGTTGCAAAAGCAGGAAAACGTGCTCAACTACATAATCCGCATCCCGATCTTAAAAATATCAATCCACACATGTTAAGGCACAGTTGTGCGAGGATTTTGAAGGATAAAGGCTTATCATTAGAAGTTGTTCAGAAGGTTTTGGGCCATTTATCTTATAAAACAACAATGGATTTGTATGGGACAAAGAGTATTTCTGAAATGGATGATGAATTAAAAGACAAAGTTGGCGACATCTTTGGATAGATTATTTAGTAGATGACTGTTAATTATTAGTTCGTAACATTTAAGAAATTATAAATTTATTAATCTTAATAAACCTAAACTATTTAATCAACGCTACCAGATTAATAATTTATTCGAATTGAAAAAGTGATAAAAAACAAGAATTTTTGTTTTAGAAAGTTTTAATCAATAACTAAATGTATCTTTTAAGTACTTCTTTTCTATGTTTTGACGATCCTTTCGCAAGGGCAAGGAAAAGTATCCATAATCCAGCAAAGAGTAATACTACATCGAGAAGGATTCGTGAAAACGAAAACCATTGAAAATAATCTATAACTCCTATTGCGCCAACAGCAATACCAAACAAAAATAACAATCGTGGAAAATAGTGAGGTTTTACCGGTTTTGTTTTTTCTTGTACTTTTACTGCAGGTTTCGGAACCGACTTTTCTTTTTTTGCCATTGTAATTATATACCTCTTATCCTACGTAACTTAATCGCTTCTCTTCTTGTACTTCTTCAGCTTTCTTTCCCTTTTCAACAATACCTTTAAGTTTCTTCTCAAACATCTGTGCTTGTTTCAATAATGGCTTAGGATCTACTTGTAATCCAGTATATGCATCCAGTGCTTCAATTATACTAGCAGCAGCTTTGCTATCAGGCATCCCGCTCTTTGCTTCTGCAAATAATGCCATTATTGGTGTCCCCATGTTTCGTGCAAGTAATGCTCCCGTAACACCAACAATGATTCCTTCTTGTAATGGTCGTGCAACGTGTTCTAATTTCTTTGAAACGATTCCATTCTTTGTTGCGTAATAAAATATTCTTCCTGATTCAGCACTTGGAGAACCAACACCTTCTAACGAAATAATTTGCTTTGCTGTAAGGGACTTTGCAAGTTCTTCAATCACTTCTGCAAGTTTCCAACCTAAATCCTTTCCTATATTTATTGCATGAATAAGGACAAGGTTATATTTCTTATTATAATGTACAGAGATAGGTTCAATAACTTTGCTTTGATGTATAGCAATCATTGCAGGAATTTCCTGCATCTCAACAATACCTATTTTTTCCGTCTCTAAATGTTCCATAAGGAACTCTGTTGCAATCGTTCCAATTAATCCGAATCCTGGAAAACCTTCTATAATTGTTACATTTTTTGGTTTTTTTGAAAGAACTAATCTCATGAATATCACCTATTTTCTTTTTTTTGTGAAGTAAGTTGTGATGGTTTTTAAGTGTTACGGAAATTTGTATCTTTAATCTAAATGATTGTATTCAAATCTCCTTTCTTGTGCCAACGTAGCATAGATAAGAAACATATGTGTTACTGTATAAAGATTTGGTGTTTCTATACTTTCTACGCTTCTAATTCCTGGAAAAAGCGCCACCATAATTCGGTCAGGTGAAAATGTTGATTTTCGTAGTCCAGTACTAATAAGTAAAGCATCAACACCACGAGAAGGGAAGTCTCCTGATTCTTTAATGAATGTACTGAGTTCTGTTCCATCTATTGGAAGAAATAAACGGTTAGAGTTTCCATAACCCAACTCATACTTTAGAACAGGTTTAGTTTTTGTGAGATCCGTTGACATCATATTTTCATCAACAACTGTTACTCTTGGATTTCCATAAAGATGAAGGCTGGAACCAGCATTAAACAAGTAGAGACATGAGGGAGCAACTGTTGCAAATCCTGCATCTTTGTATCTCCTTAATGTAGGATTATCAAGACGGTCAGCGAGGCATCTACTCCATGAACCCATTATTAATGCAGTAAGCGCTTCTTCATGTGTCCTTTTAAATCGTTCTAAATGACTCAATTCTTCTGCTGTAGGAATTCCAACTCTATCTCGAACAACTCTTAGAGTCTTTCTTGGTTCATTTCCCGACATAGAAAACCCTGCACAGTATCAAGTATAAAAAGATTATGCTAAAAAACAACCATATTGTTTTTATATTTCGTTACCTTTACTTCAAAAAGAGATGAAATTAACAAAAACGCAGAGACTTATCTTGTATTCTCTGGGACAATTTTACATGTCATTAAATCAACCATTAACAAAAAAACCGCTTACGTTACAAACATCAAAAATTATGTTTATTGAACTTCTTGTTTCATCGAAGATAATCACAAAACAAACACGAGCATTGTATAAAAATTTAGAAACGCTCGAAAAGAAGAAATTAATTGAGTATGATAATAAGAAAATTACATTTACAGAAAGCGGTTTGATAATATTAGAAAAGATTAACAGTGAAGTTGCAAAGTTTGTTTCTATACAAGACTATTTTGTCAAGACGACAAAAATCGGAAAAAGAAAGTTACAGACAGTGATTAAAAGTTAGAATATTCTTATACGTTCTCTATCTAAAATCGTGATAGCGCTAAGTTTTGCACTTTTTAGTTCGTGCAATGTATGCGCATCACTGTTAAAATAAAGTTGGTTTGCTTCTTGTACCAATTTTCGTAAACTATCAAAGTCAGTTTTTCCATTAAGAATATTTGCTGCATTGATTTCAAGCGGGATTTCGTATCTATTAGCAACTTCAACAACAGTGTCTATATCAACTAAACCAGCATACATTGTGTGACATAAATGGCCGATTACATCGATCATTTCGTGGTGACGTTGCATAGCTCGAACATATGCATCTGTAATCTGTTGAGGATCGCCACGATAAATCTTGTCATGTGCAGACAAAACGAGAAAGTTTCCCTCTATCCCCTGAATATCAATACATACATCACCATTTTTATTTAAAATGTCACCTTCAACACCGAAGATAACATCAACATCATTGTGAACGTTTTTCCATCGTTGGATAAATGATCTGTACGCTTTTGGTGCCCAGCCAAATTGTTCTGCAAAAGCTCGTGAATGATCTGTTATTGCTATTCTTCGAAGACCTATTTCTCCCGCAAATCGAACAAGTTCATCAACAGAGTTAAGACCGTCAGAGAACGTTGAACTGTGCACGTGATAATCTTCATATTCAGAGTTACAAAGTTTCATTGTATTTATTCTACAATAGTAACTATTTATATGTTTTTCTATAGAAATCTATACAGTAATTGTATATTCAAAATAGTCGTCCCAAGGGTTCTCTAATTGCATCATTTCTTTCTGCGATAACTTTTCAAAATACTTTCTAAACGGGCGCATAGAATTACCATGTGCAGAAATAGCAACATTAACTTTTTCTTTTTTCATCTTTTTCAACAGATCATTAATGAACAAATTGACACGTTTTTCAACCATTTGTATTGATTCACCGCCAGGCGGAGGAATAGTATATGAACGATGATAAATGTCGTAAATAGATTGAGCAACGTTTTCACCAAATTCTTTCTTCACATCACGTTTCATTTTTCCGTATTTCCTTTCAACTACTTTGACGATTGTATTATCAAGTTCGTCCATGAACTCTTTATGACTATGTTTCTGTAATTTACCGTACGAACGTTCAATCATCCTATCATCAGTGATAATCTCTTTACATTCCGGATGGAATTTAAGAACTTCCTTTAACGTGTTTTGAGAACGAGATAACCTTGTTTGGTATGCTACTTGGAATTTTTTAGTTTTAAGTTTTCGAGCAATTTTCTGTGCATTCTTATACCCTTTCGGCGTCATTGTACTGTCAATCCACCCCGTAAACCAATGATGTTTATTATAATGTGTTAAGCCGTGCCTGAAAAGGTAGATTTTTAATTTCATACGTTTGAAAGAATATTCTTCCTGTTGATAAATGTTTTGTAGTCTTCATTTCAACGAAAAGTTTATATGATTACTATTTATACTTTATATCTTAAAGATGCCTTATAACACGAACAATGACCTTCCTAAAAGAGTGAGGAACAATCTTCCACAAGGAGCACAAACAATTTTTAGAAAAGTGTTTAATGAGTCTTATATAAAATATGCTGATCCAATAAAAAGAAAAAGAAATGATTCGTTAGAAGAAGTGTGTAACAAAGTTGCATGGTTCGTTGTGAAAAAGAAGTATGCAAAACGGAAAGATGGGATTTGGGTTAAGAAATTGAAATTATAATAGCAATTATTATAAATATTTATTATTATTACTTATAAATGAGAAATACTTCTCGAAGATCGTACGAAAATGAGATTGTAGCACGATTACATTGCTTAGACAAACAACTAGAAACAGGAATATTAGGTTTTACCCCAAGTTTGACAGTTAATTAAAAATAAGTGTTCTAGGTTTGTAAGTTCTACCATGAAACAAACAAACACTAGAACAAATGGCATAAAAGCTAACTCAAATATATCTTTTCCTATTGGAACAACGA
>Ga0210057_1010050_pt1 | contig 10806 bp, 10 predicted proteins | sample CryGeyCG2114_010_2_FD_183968 | JGI IMG/M metagenome (GOLD analysis project Ga0210057, IMG submission 183968) | Groundwater microbial communities from aquifer - Crystal Geyser CG10_big_fil_rev_8/21/14_0.10 (SPAdes) (version 2) | ecosystem: Environmental > Aquatic > Deep subsurface > Groundwater ...
TGGTGAAGAAAGAGACGAACGGTTTAAAGAAGTGGTCCTAATTGCGATTAAAAATTCCGGCACCCTTCTCATTCCTTCTTTTTCCTTGGAGCGCACCCAAGTTATTCTTTTTAAACTTAATAACTTGGTAGAAAACAACATAATTCCCAATGTCCCGGTTTTTCTGGATTCGCCTTTGGCTATTAAACTAACCGAAATTTACCGAAATTCCCGAGAGCTTTTTAATAAAGAAGCTAGGGAATTGATAAGGAACGGAGACAATATTTTTTCTTTTCCTCGGCTTACAATCACTAAAACAAGGGCTGATTCCGAAGAAATAAGCAAACAAAAAGGCCCCAAAATTATCATTGCCGGCTCAGGAATGTCGGAAGGCGGGAGAATTGTGCACCACGAAGCAAGATACCTGCCGAATAAAAATAACACTCTCCTACTCCTAGGTTATCAAGCGGTGGGCACTTTAGGCAGGAAACTACAGGATGGCGCCAAAGAAGTCGAGATAGACGGAAATAAAGTGACTGTTGAAGCCAAGGTGGAATATCTAGGAGGTTTTTCGGGGCACAAAGACTCTGAAGAGCTTTTGGAATTTGTAAGTGAAATTGATGGTTCGTTAGAAAAAGTTTTTCTGGTGATGGGTGAACCCAAAGCTTCTCTTTTCCTGGCGCAGAGAATAAAAGATTATTTAGGTGTTGATTGTTCGGTGCCCAAAGCGGGCGAAAGTAAAACTCTAAATTTCTGAAATAAAAATGTCCGCACCACCTGTTAGACACCAGGTGTCTAACAGATTTCATAACTTGGCGACCGAACCGCCAAGTTGGTTATTAAGCGTTCGCGACACTTGCGGTCGTAGTCTTTTCGTTGTAATGTAAATATATTAGAAGTTTAAACACTATCGCATTTGCGTTTCATATATGAGTAAAAAAATCGTAACCATAATAATTATTATCGTGATTCTAATCGTCGTCGGATTCGTCTATTCCGCAAGCACCAAAAAAGCTAATGGTCCGGAACCAATAACTCAAAACGGGGAGGATAATATCGAAGGATGGAAGACTTATAAAAATTTTGGGTTGGAAATAAGTTATCCCAGTCATTGGGAGTTAACAGAAAGCGACAAGCTTTCACTAGAAAATTTTCCGACAGAAGTGAGGTTTGTCGGAGACGGATATATTTTCATAGTTAATCCAAATAGAGGCATGGGGTCATATCCTCTGAGTCACTATAAACAATCAGATATCTATATTGGCGATGATGTTGTAAATAAGCTTGAGAAAATAAACAAAATAGAAAGTATAGAACCTATTTCTGATTATCATTCTTTAGTTGTCACTATGTACCGTTCGGACAGTAATTTCTTTTATCCTTTTCGTCTGAATGCTTCTTCTGATATTTCTATTACTGAAGCTAAAGAATTTATGTCCGAGTTCTTGTCAGCGATTAAAATATTAGGACTATGAAAAATTTAAATAAGGTAAGTATTTTGATTTTACTTTCTCTTTTGATAATACTTCTGGCGCACAATACGATACTGGCAGACAACAATCCTAGAAATACCAACGTATCAAATGGGATAGAGAAATCGAAGCCAGAACAAGAATCTTTATCTATAGAAACAGATAAAGATGTTCAGTTCTCTGACACTAATCGGAAGATTGAGCAACTTATTCAATCATCAAATCTATTATCTTCTTTTGAGGCAAGTTTTGTCTCTTTAAAATATCCGGTTGGTTGGATTGTCTACGAAGCTCCAGACCCCTTTATACCATACGTTAGAATTGAAAACTACGATGTTAATCAAGCAAGTAATTCATATAGAAAAGACAATCCATATGTTAAGTTTGAAATATATAAGTTAAAAAATGATCAGCAGCTTTCTCTCAAAGAATGGGTTAATAATTATAACGCACACCAAGAATATCCAATTGGAATCATAGAGGAAGAAAAGATAATTATTAATAATAAAGAGTCTGTGCTTCAAATCAAAAAAAACCTCACTCACAATTTATCTTACTTTTCGGTCTATGTTCCGAGTAATGACAGTGTCTATATGATTGTTACTAATTCTATAGCTAATTTTGAAGCAGATTTCGACGAGATATTAAGAAATTTTAGGATAAAAGAATGATGAATAAAAGTTTTATAGTAACCTTCTGTCTTATAACATTTCTCTTACCAGCGTCTGTTTTTGGAAGTAACTATTTGACTATTCCCCTAGAAGTTTTTGATCTCACATCTTTTTTTGACCATGATGTACCAGACGCAAACCCAGCTGGCAATAAAAATTTCATTCGCCATGACGGACAGCAATGGAATGATGGATCAGCTAGACTCGGAATTTGTCAGGATGGAATAAATTGCTACGACGGTCACAACGGTATTGATCTTTCTGCCTCTACTGGAACAAATGTTCTGGCAGCTGCTACTGGCACTATATCGACATATGTTGATGATTGTGGTGGCAAAACTGCTCGTGTCTATCATTCAGAAGTCGGGTATTCTACACTCTATGCTCACCTAGACAGTTTTTTAATTTCCAATGGTACTGTAGATAGATTTGAATATATAGCTAAATCAGGAGAGAGCGGAAATTGTACCGAAGGTGCTCACCTCCACTTTGGTGTTCGCGAAGGTCAAACTGGGGGCAGGCGAGCCGATCCATACGGCTGGGATCCTGATCCGGGCGCTCCCGTTCAAGACGACCCGTGCGAAGGGTATTCTCAAGATTTATGTACCAATTTAGGATACTTGTGGACAACAGATCCTCCTTCTTTGGAACCACCGGGCGGAGAAACTCTCCCCGTCATCCCTGTCTCAGGAAACATCACGGAAAACACCACCTGGGAAGCGGGATATGTTTATCTGATTCAAGGTTCGGTTACAGTTAATCAAGGAGTAACTCTGACTTTGGAACCCGGAGTGATTGTGAAATTCCAGACGACTTCTTCTCATCTTAATATCAACGGTTATCTCGACTCACAAGGAACTCCACAAAACAAAATCTACTTCACTTCATACAAAGATGACGACCGGGGTGGAGATTCCAACGGAGATGGCAATCTAACTAGACCTGCTTTCAATGACTGGAGACAAATTATTGTAAACGCGGGGGCTGTAGCCGATATTTCAAATTCTGTTGTCCGATACGGCGGCAACATAATCTGCGGGTCATACAACTGTACAGCTCAAGGAGTTCTTTTTGTTCAAGGTGGCGTTCTCCGTCTTTCTCTGAGCACCCTCACGGATAATCGTCACGGTATATACATGTCTAGTAACGGCTACACCAATATTTCTGGGAGTACAATTACTAACAGCGTGGGAGATGCCATTGGAGTAAAGGGAAGCACTATCAACCTTAATATTTCCGATTCCACTATATCCGATAACGGAGGTAGCGGTTTAAACACCTACTATTCTTCAGATATTTCTACTACGACTGTTGCTATTATAGATTCGACATTTTCTCAAAATGAAGGTCTGGGGTTTTCTGTAGCTGGAAATATATTGGATCTTACGGTTGTTGATACCCATTTTGCAGACAATCAATCGGGAGATGGGAACATAAATGTTTGCGATTATTATTACCAGGATCGTATATTGAATTTTACTAACTACGGCAATACCACATCCGGTCCAGGAGCCAATGGTTTCCGTATTTGCGGCGCTAAAATCTCGAACGACCAAACTTGGAATCCTGGCGTGCCTTTTATCTTGGGATATGCCGGCTTCTCTATTCCGATAGGTAAAACTCTAACTATAAGTCCTGGAACTATTGTTAAATTCGACGGCGACAGCGGCGGATACAACAGCGCTTACTTTAGTGTAAATGGTATTTTGAATGCGCAAGGAACACCACAAAACAAAATTTACTTTACCTCATACAAAGACGATGACATAGGCGGAGACTCTAATGGTGATGGGAAAGCTACGAAAGGAGCTCCTGAGGATTACGCTGGAATTAACGTCAACAGCAACGGCCTTAATAGTGGTTCTATTAACATCTCCAATTCTATCCTTCGCTACGGAGGCGAATGCCAAGGGCAATATACTTGTCAAACACGAGGCGTGATCAGTGGTTTAGGTTCGGGGGCGTCCATATATGTGGATTCTTCCACTATAAATGACAACGACGAAGGAATATATTTTGCCGATTTCTCCGGCACTTCTACCATTTCTGTTTCCAATAGTTTGATTGATAATAACAACAACTTTGGTATTCGCACTTCAAATCCTTTTGTTAATTTGTCTGTTAACCAAACAATAATATCCAACCATGATTACGATGGTATCTATGTCGCTAATAACTCAAGCGGATTCAAATCTTTTGACATCTCCGTTCTTAATTCTCGTTTTGTGAATAACAAGGAGGACGCCTATTTCTACTATTATCAAGGAGGCGGCGGAGAGATAAATTTCATTAATCAGGGTAATACTAATTCAGGCACCAGTAGTAATGGTTTCCGAATTTCTGGCACTCTGAAAAATAATCAGATTTGGAACTCGGGCGTGCCTTTTATCGTTTCGGGCATTTCTGTGCCGGTCGGTTCTACTTTAGCAATAAAACCAGGAACCGTTGTTAAGTTTTTTAATGAAAATTCATATTTAAATATCCACGGTTCTCTGAGCGCTCGCGGCGCTAATCCGGAATTTTTCCATTCTGTTAATCCTTATTTGAAGGAGGTCTATTTCACTTCGTACAAAGACGATTCTGTCGGTGGTGATTCTAACGGTGACGGTAAGGCTACAATCCCTGCTCCAGGGGATTACACGGGCATTAGTATATTTACTAATGCTTCTGCTGATATTTCGAGGACTGTTTTACGTTATGGTGGTCAGTACAGAGGAGTAATTTCCAGTTTGGGCCCGAACGCTTATATCAATATTGCTTCAAGTACCATTTCGTACAATTACTACGGAGCTTATCGCGACAATGGTGAAGTTGATATAATCTCAAGTTCGATTAAAGAAAATACTCTTTATGGAGTTTTCCACACAGGGACAGGCTCGTCGACTATTGCTACAAACAATTGGTGGGGAGACACTTCAGGACCATATCATCCGAATCAAAATCCAAATGGTACGGGTGACAGAGTTTCTGACGGTGTGGAATTTACCCCTTGGCTTCTAGAAGATCCTCTTTAATAATTTTTTAAAAAAAATAAAATCCCCCTTCGACTTTTGTCGAAGGGGGATTGGTTTGTTTGTCACACCCTAGTAAGCTTCGTTCCTGGTAACTGCCCCAGTCGATGAAAATCCTCTGTTGCTTCGTGTGCTATGTCGATGACCCGAATCGGGATCGCCATTTAAGATTTGATCAATCTTTGAGAGGACCAAGAATCTGAGATCGCTGTCTTCTTCCGGGATTCCAGAAAAAAGAGTTTTCGCCTGTCGATTTTAAAAGCCAAACCAAGGCAATGCACAAATGTGATCATCCTCTCACTGCTTCTGTCGGGAGACTCTCGGAACCTCCGAAAAGCCTCTTGGAAAGAACCCGGTTTGCGGAAAACCTCTATTTTCCGATTGAATAGTCCAGCAATTTCTCCGATATTTATGCCTGACCTTTCTGCGAGACTGCTTATTTCTTCCGGAGTCAAAATTTTTGGCGTCGGCAACCTAAACTAAGGCATGATCTTCCTTTCTGCAAGAGGAACTTAGGCACTTGAAACTACCCTAATTTCAAGAGCTATCTAAAAAGATAGTATGGGAGGCCAAACACTTTGTCAATTAGACAATTAAGTTTTAGGAAACTTTTTCGACAATTCGTCCAAAGACTTCCGGATTTTGTTCAGCTATTTGTGAGAGAATTTTTCTGTCGATTGAAATATTATTTTTCTTGAGTGTGCCAATGAATTTACTGTAAGAAAGCCCCTTCTCTTTTAAAGCGGCGTTAATTCGGACATTCCAAAGTCGGCGAAAGTCGTTCTTCTTGTCGCGTCTGTGAGCGAAAGAGTAAGCGCCGGCGTGAAGCAGACCTTCTTTAGCGGCTCTTTCTTTTGTGGAACGGCCATGGCGAAAACCTTTGGCTCTTTTTAAAATACTTCTTCTGCGTTTAAGGGCGTGAACCCCTCCTTTTACTCGTGTCATGTTTTCTCGACAATTTGCGCCTGCTAGCAGGAATTAGTGTCGTTTTCTTATTTTCCTAAAAATCTACTAATATCTTTTTTCTTCATTAAAAAACCGACCGATCTTTTTTTGTTTAATCTTTTTTGGCTGTTTTCTTTGGCGTTGAAATGATTTTGACCGGCTTTTCTGGCCAAAATCTTTCCAGTTCGGGTCACTCTCAATCTTTTTGTGTATGATTTATTTGTTTTCATGTTTTTTTAATTAAATCTTTTTGCCTGCCCCGTGGTGAGCTTTACTCTACTACTGGGGATATATGATTTATTTGTATTCATAATGCGAATGGTTACGAATGTGATCGAATGCCGCGAATAATTTGTATCATTCGATTAAATTCGCGGTAATTCGTGTTAGGCTTTTTCCACAACCATTGTCATGCCTTTTAGGCTCTTTTTTATCGGTTCGGCGATTTTATACTCTACCGAGATTAATTTCAATACTCTCTCCAATCTTACTGTCAAAAAATTCTTATCGAGATACTTTGTTCGTCCGGGCAGAAACAAATCAATTTTTACTCTGTTTCCTTCTTTTAACCATTCGCTGGCTTTTTTGGCTTTTAACACCAGATCGTGTTCTCCAGTGCCTACCTTTATCTGAATGCTTTTGACTTCAACGACATGGGTCTTAGCTTTTGCCTGTTTCTGTTTTTTGTTCTCTTCGTACCTGTATTTGCCGTAGTCAGAAATTTTTCCCACCGGCGGATTAGCTCCGGGTGCGATCTCAATCAAATCTAGTTGATACTCTCCGGCTTTTTTAAGAGCCTCTCCGAGAGAAAGAACGCCTAAGTTTTCGCCTTCTGGTCCGACGACTCTCAATTCCTTGGCTTTGATTTGGTTGTTTATTCTAACGTATCTAGTCAAAAAATTCTTTTGTTTTACTCTATTATCGCGTATTTTCGGAAATGCTGTGTTATAAGCGAATAACGCTAAACCAGAAATATAACATAGCTGAGGTTATAAGGCAATTATTATATTAGTGGTAATGGCCAACCTTACTAGTAGGCTTCTGGCCCTTGTATTTCTCTAAAATAAAGACTGCGATCCCGGTAGTTATCGGGATAGTAAGAATGAGGCCAATGCTTCCGACCAGGGTTCTTAATATTTCGGTGGCAAATATCTCTTGGTTTACTATCATTGAAAAGGACGCTTCGGATATGGAAAAAAGAAGAAGGAGGGGTAAAGCCGCTCCGGTATAAGCCAAAGCAAGGGTGTTTACCAGAGAACTTGCGTGCTCGCGTCCGACTCTTAAAGCTTTTTTATAAGCCTCTTTTTTAGAAAGAGCGGCATTTGTCCCGTATAGTTCACTTACCACCGCCGACTGGGTTATGGCAATATCGTCTAAGACACCCAAAAAACCGATAATAATGCCGGCCAAGAGGAGACCGGACAAATTTAGTTGTCCGAATGTTTGAAAGTTAAGGTAAACTGCTTCGTCGCTTGCGAAACCTGTTAAACTGCTGAATTTTACTGAAAAGTAGGCCAGGATGCTTGTCAAAAAGACCGATATTATTGTTCCGGAAAAAGCCGCAGTCGATTCTCTGTTAAAGCCATGAGTAAAGTAAATTGCAAAAAACAAAATGAAGGTTGCTATAACCGTACTAGTCAAAACCGGAGGGTAACCTTTGACAAGTAGCGGTAAGAGAACAAAAATTATTACCAAAAAAGTGCCTAGAAGGCCTAAAAGAGATCTTACGCCTTGCCAACCTGCGAAGGCTATGACTGCCAAGCCGAAAATAATAGCGAAGAAAAGCAGAATGAATCTTCTATCAAAGTCTCTGACAGAGAAAAACTCCGCTCCGTCTATGGTTACTAAGTAATTGAGAAAAAATTTGTCTCCTTTCTTTAGCGGTGAATAGTCGTTTTCCAGGCTGATTATTTCTCCCTTTCTTTCTCCCTCGAGGATCCTTACTTCCAGGGTTTGTACCAAAATATTTGTTTCTGTTCCGGGTATTTCTCTAGTCTCTTCGCGTACAACAGATACCACTTCCGCTCTCCAAACACCTTGCAGATCCTGGTGAAGTTCCTGGCTTTTGAGAGTAAAAGGAAGGAGTGCCATGCCGGCAAGGAAAATTAAAAGATATGTTCTTACTATTTTCTCCATTTTAGAAAAATTATAAATGTCTGACGTCCGAAGCGAGGACGTATTACCAAACGTTAAAAAACGTTTTAGCTACTTTTTTGTGATTTTTTGCCAAAGCCAGACGCCGAGTAGAACTAGATCTACCAAGATCACAATCCAAAAGATTGCGAGAAAGAGACCTGCTCCGCTTCCGATCATACTCCAGCCAGTTCCATATCCCATCATATCCTTTAATTATAACGCAATATATCTTTTTTGGGATTTTGGCAATTTAGCAAATAGTGGGCGGTACATGTCATCTTTGATATCAATCTGAAGTTCTTTGCTTACGACTTTGTCAGAAAATTTTATGGGAATATCAGTGATGATGGCCAAGGGCTGCTTTTCTTTTCCTTCTCCCATTGAAAGAACTGCAGCGGTGGCTAAGCTATCAGCCACATTCGTGCGGGAAAATTTAAATTTCCGGCCAAAAATGTCTGGAGTGCCTTTGTATTTTTTGATGCCTCTAAACCCGGCGTAACCCAAAGCACTGCCGACAACGCCGGCTCGCAAGGGCATAGTCCGACTGTCGACGATTGCTACTCCCAAGTTTTTGACTTTGTATTTCTTTTGCAATCTTTTCCTTAGGTCGGAAGCGGTTTTGAAGCTGTCAATAGGTAAGAGAATCAGTTTGCCATTCCCATTTGACTCGTCGATCCCGGCCGAAGACATCACTGAGCCGTCTTTGATCGTCAACCAGACATGCTTGGTTCGGAGGGCTAAATCGCTTTCTTTCCGGATCAGTTCTTCCTTGGTTTTTTTATTTTTGATTTCGGCTGTCCTTCCTTCCGCCAGGGCTACGATTTTGGAAGTAACAATAATCACCGATTTTTCCGGAATTTTTTTGAAGTAATGAGAAATAAAGGAAAACAAATCATCTCTTTCTCTGAAAATCCGAGTTTTGATTGGCTTTATAATCATATTTTTTCTATCTTTTGGGAGAGAAAAGCAGATATTTCGGTTCAATTTGGAATCCTAGATTAAGGATTTGTTTTTTCTCAAGAATATGGAGGAGATTATTTACCGCTAAGAACGAAACCGATATTCCCAAAGCAAAAAGCAGGCGCTCTACTATAACGAGGGGAATTAAACTAATCCAAATTTCTGCCGGAAGAGGCAAAAACCAAATCCATAGCGCTCCGCCGACGCTGTGTGCTGTAAAAGTGGCGCCAAGGGCGCGAGCTATAAGGGATTTTTCTTGAAAGAAATAAGCGAAGATGGGAATAGTCCAGAAAAGAGAAAAAAACCAAACTTCTCTGCCAATCGGATGGGCAATAAACGCCGAGATCGCGAGCGTTGGAATAATCAAATTGATTTTTCTTTTTCTGGTGAAAAACAGAACAGCGAAAAGTACCGGGAAGAATCGGATGATTGTTCCGGCGTCGGCAATTTGAGCTCCGTGAAATAGCAAATTTCCAAATTGCATAAGAAAAACGGCAATAACGCCGGGAATACTACCGATAAATGCGCCGGTAATCGGAGCGAAAGCGTCAAAGAAGGTAAATTTGGCCTCCGAGCCAACAACTCCTGTCGTCGGTATTTGGAGTGCGAACAATCCTAGAATCGCAAAGATAATAACGAAGAGCAGCTTTCTTTTTGTAAAGTATTTTTTTATTTCCATGTTTTTAAGTTTTTGTTTAGCCAACAAGTACCACTTGAGAGTGGTTGTCGAGATATTTTTGTAATTAGACTTCAATCCAAGAGTAAGAAACGTCGCTACTTAAAGAGAAGCAATACTATCGGGGAATCCTGACCAGGTTTTTATCCTTTTATTTAGAATCATTTTAGTAAAATTTATCTTACCATACCAAAAATTAGGGCGATATCACCCGGTGTTGACATAATACCCCATGGGGGTATAATGAATTAGCAACTAGATATTAGAGTTTAGCCAATAGGGAATATGAGGAAAGAATATAAAAGCAAAGTTAAAAGACGATTGAAGATCATCGAAGGCCAAGTGAGAGGGCTCCAAAAGATGGTTGAAGAAGATCGTTATTGCGTGGGGATCATCACTCAAACGGAAGCAGTCAAAGAAGCCCTTTCCGGTGTAGAGAATTTGATATTGGAAAATCATTTAGCGACCCATGTTGCTTCTCAGATGAAAAGCGGGCAAAAAGAAAAAGCTGTTTCTGAAATTTTAAAAGTTTATAAATTAGCGCAAAAGAAAAAATAATTATGGACCATAGCTGTTGCTCGCATGATTCAGCCGGCGGGGTTGGACAGGAAAACAAACAAAAAGCGGTAGCCGACTATATTTATACCTGCCCGATGCATCCTCAAATAAGGAAAGAAAAACCCGGAATGTGTCCGGAGTGCGGTATGGCGTTAGTGCCATCACGGATAAACACAAATAAAAAACAGATTCACACGGATAAACACAAAGGACATAAAACCGAGAGCTTTTTGCGCAAATTTTGGGTGAGCTTGGTTTTAACTCTGCCGCTGGTGGCTTTTTCTGAATTACCAAGTCTTTTTTTGGGCAAAAGTTTGCCGGATTTTCCTGGTCTAAAGTACCTAATCTTGTTTTTAGGATCGATTGTCTTTTTTTATGGTGGTTGGGTTTTTCTTTCC
>Ga0210057_1010051_pt1 | contig 10806 bp, 12 predicted proteins | sample CryGeyCG2114_010_2_FD_183968 | JGI IMG/M metagenome (GOLD analysis project Ga0210057, IMG submission 183968) | Groundwater microbial communities from aquifer - Crystal Geyser CG10_big_fil_rev_8/21/14_0.10 (SPAdes) (version 2) | ecosystem: Environmental > Aquatic > Deep subsurface > Groundwater ...
AGGTGAGCAGAAGTCTTGTAGAGAATTATGGGTGCATCGTGTTTGAGAACTTAAATATCAAAGGAATGCTTCGTAATCACAAGTTGGCTAAGCATATCAGTGATTGTGCTTGGAGGAAACTAATTGATTATACTACATACAAAGCGGAAGAAGCTGGTGTGGAAGTTAGATTAGTCAATCCTAAGAATACAACTCAGATATGTTCAGGTTGTGGAGAATTAGTTCCAAAAACATTAGCAGACAGAATACACTGTTGTCCTCATTGTGGTTTAGAGGTAGATAGGGATTTGAACGCTGCTATCAATATTTGTAGCGTAGGAATTACGCAAAGTTACGCCTATGGAGATTTAACCTCTACTCAGGGATATTGTGTTTTTGAGCAAGTCGAGTCGTTGAAGTAGGAATCCCATCCCCTTGAGGGAGGGGTAATTCAAACATTAGATTTAGGGGGAGTCAAGTCCTATGTAGGTTTTGTGTTTAGGATTGACGTATAATTTGGTATGAATTGGATACAAAAGATAGCTCAGCCGACGCAGATGATGTTAGACTTTCCTGACGCGGATTTGTCGTATTATCAAGCATTTGGGGACATTGAGTACCACTCTGGTTTTTGTGCTTATTGTAACAAACAGTTAACAGCAGAAGACGAGTATGAAGATATTTGGGTATTGACGGGTAAAAAGGGATCAAAACTTCAATTCTCGATTGATCAACAGCGGTTTTTAGACCGGCTTCAGTCATTCTTTCCACAGGCAGAGGCTTTTTTGGAGCAGAAAGCGCAATCACCTGATCCTGCTGCTACAGAGGACCGATACAATATACAGACTGGTCAATGGGAGACTCCAGAATCTCCACCTACGGGTGTATTACGGTGGGACATTCCATTAAAATACAGCGAATGGATGGAGATAGACAATCACCTCAAGACCCTACTCCACCAATCCATAAGCAGTGGTGAATCTCCTTTTTTTGGAACACCTGGTGCCGATAGATATGTCTCAAGTATAGATCGTCTTTTCATGGACTTCAATACGTTAGGTGAGGCCCGTAATGCACTGGACACCTTGAAGGCTCGATTGCCACAGTTTCTTGCTGAGTTGTCTGAACAATACGGGTCGCGACAAACCTATACTAAGGTTCCTGTTTGTATCGAATGTGCTGAAAAAAATCTGGTCCAGTGTGAGAACTGCGGTGAGATGGTTGATGAGAATGATGCTCTTGCATCCAATAAAGTATACAGCAAAGAAGTGATCCATTACTGCCATAATTGTGAAGAGAGCACTGTCGAATGCGAGTGGTGCAACAATCGAGTAGACAAGAATAACATTATGTTCATAGGTGCTGATAGCACCTATGAAGGAGAGGAATACACACTGTGTGAGAAGTGTTTATATGACGCAGATTGGATATACTGTGACAGCTGTGGTCGTTACGTTACTAATGAATACAACATTCGTCAGAACAATGAAGACGTAGGTTGTCCAGATTGCGTGGGTGATGCAGACTCTATGGATTTGGCTCACTACAATGGAGTGTTACGTGAGCTGGGATTGAAGAAACGTGGCGGTTTGCCGCTACATCCAGAGAAGATTCAGAAGTTGTACCTGCCATTCTTTCAGAGGTACTTAGGAAAGTATGGATCGAAGTTGGACAAGGAAGGTTATCTGGATTCTGGTCACGTTTTAGCCATAGCCCAAAAACAGAACATCAGAGACCCTGAAATATTAAAGACGATAGAGTTTTTAGCAAGTCAGCCGCCGGAGCAGATTATTTCTTTATTAGAGCAGACTATAGAATTTCATACTGAGTTTAAGGAGAAGTATCCCAAGCTAAAGGGAGTTAGCAATATCCCGGCCACTTTCGAGATGGTACCAAGTCACGGTTCGCCAGACATACCTCATATGACAGTGGCAATGAAACCATCACAGATGCTAATGAAGTTTGCTCAATTTCTATTTCCAGCGGCTCAAGATATTTGGGACCGGATAAAGTGGGGTCACCACAACGGGTCTATTGCATATGTTCGCATAGGAGCAAGTGGTGAGGATGATGATACGTGGTTAATCAATAACATTCAGTCTGACGCAGACTTGCAGAGTTTATCTAATAGTACAAGAGCAAAGTACCAAATGATATGGAAGCAGTATGCTGACGACCCCAAATCAGTAGATATGCAATCTAGGGAAGTACAGGAAGCTTTAGCTGCTGGTTTCTGGAACAAAACATTTAGGAATTGGCAGGCTATACTTATTGACGTTGTCCGTCAAGTTGCTTTAGCTGAGAACAAAACTTTATACATGACATCTATGGAGATACAGGAAGCTCGTTGGAATCGTATACCTGAGCGATCTTTTGAAGCATATGAGCGTATACCACTTCAGATGGGTGGTGAGAAAGAACAGGTACGGGTCAAACCGCAGCAAGTTCCTGAAGATAAATGGAATGTCATTCGACTTGCCAATTGGTTGCAACGTATTTCAGGCGGTAACAAGTACACGATGTCACGTCGTTGGAATATGCCGCCTAACGTAACCGAAGAAGCCCTCAACTGGCTGGCAACGTTAGGCTATGGTGAGCAGGAAGTGGCTCACTTGACTTTGGATGATATACGTAAGTTGGCAATACTATGAGTTGGTTGACAAAGATATGCAGTTTTGATGATTTAGAAGCTGTCCGTTTATTGATGGAGCATGCCCAGATGGATCAGCAGGAAGCTATGTCTCATTTGCCAGCATTGCATAAGATAGAGCAGATGAAAATGTCCAGGGGTCAACCATTTGATTTGCTGGAATTTGCGAAGCGGATGGGTGGGTTAAGTCATTTGGATCAGGCTCAGAATCTTCCGGGTATAGATCGTGACTTGAATCCTCATCCCCCGACGTTGAAATATCATCCTCCGGTGGAATGACCGGTGGTTTTATTCCATAGATACCACATTCCCATTGATATTCTTGCTCACATTCATATCTTATAGGCACTGGGTCGTAGTGCCATTCGTCATAGTAATAGAGCCAGGCTTTGGGTTGTTGTGAGCAACCGCCAGGACACAGAAGTAGTAGGTAGGTCAAAAATTTCATATCGCCAAGTTCAGAAAAACAAAAATCAGGCCATTAATCGTCTTCATAGTTGAGAGATTCGTCAACCCCTGTTGGCGGTTCGGGGGTTATATCAACGCCGTCAACTTGGGTTATTGATTCGGAATTAAGAGCATAGAACTTCTCGAACGAATTCAGTGGTCCTCTTGTTTGGAAATATTCATATGGAGTCCACGCATTCCATCGTCCGGCAAAGTATTGTCGGGTGCGCACACGGTAGTAGTGATACGGAGGGAACCACATTTCTATATAGTCAGTGGATGCAGACAAAACGTTTTCAGCATTAACTGCCCCATTAGAGTCTGTGCGTATTACAAAGTGATTTCCATCCGCATCAATGAATTCCCATTCTGTGAAAACGGCCAGTGGATTATGATCTCTAACTATTAGTCGGGTGCCCCTGCTGCCCGTAGGATGGGTCATGTTTGTAAATGAAGTTGTAGCGGGTCTATCTTCAATCATTTGAGTGTGTGTGATCATTTCAATATCACCAGCTACGTGAGCTTGACACCAAGATTCAATAATTGAAGATGCAGCGAAGCCGTGAGTAAAATAGGCTGCTGTACATTGAAACTGTTTAACTCTAGTAAGACCTAGAACGTTTATGTCTCCAATTCTCATGGGTTTTTGTGGATCAACATACCAAGGCCAGTAGTCATAATTGAAAATATCATTAGCGTTAAACGGTATGTAGGGCCTTACATTGTTCATGGACAATACTGTGGCAATTTGTCTTAGTGGTAAATTGGCTTCTAAGTAATCTACTACATCTCTGCGCATTTCACCGAATGGAGTAGCTAATAAATCATAGCCATTAAATCCATAGGTCTTTAGAAAGTTATATCCCTTCTGCACTGATTCAAGATAAGTGTCCAGAATAGCACCATTTAGTTCATAACCTGGCAGCAGTTGGCCTGGAAAAGTCGGCTGGGTAAATAGATACATACGCAAATGGTCCCACGTATGATTAGCGATTATGTGGCCCGCATCCTGAATCTCATGCAAATCGTAGACATTACAATAAATACCACCTGAACCAAACGGTGTTCTAGAATGGTCGGTCCTGATGAATCCTGGGTTGACAAAAAATGTTCCCTTAACTCCATATTGATTTAGGAGTTCTGCCCATCGAGGTACTCCGTTATTTTGTCCCACACCATATTCGTATACTCCATCATCAGTCGAGAATGCTATTCTAGGTTCGTCATCGAATGACAGAAGTGACACTTCAGCCAGTGTTATTCTGGCATCTGAAACGGCATTTCCGGTGGCATTGTTCGACTGTATTGTGACATTCATGAGGTTAATGGAGCTAGGGTCTATACCACTACCACCTGTGAGGTCTATTGGGTATATGGTTTGATGCCATCCAGGTTCTTTTCTATTAAAATGTGATGCAGGTGGATTCAGATTATATGGTTCATCCTGAATTGAGGGTGATATTCTGTTGAAGTTCGGATTGACAGCATGAGACGATATTAGGGGACGCATATATCTCATACGTTGTTGATTTTCTTCACTGCTTAGACCTGCGGGTCCATCTATATCTGGGTATTCATGGACATACCACCACATTTCAAAATGCGTAGGTTCCAACACCCAATATCCTAATCCGTTGAGAGCTGTGGCGTCTGCACTAAGTGTTATATTGTTACTGTCAACGATCCCAATAATTGAGAACAACGATTGTGATCCAGTGTTAAATATAATTTTTTTGCCTAGATAGCTATTATCAAAACTTGCAGTGTTGTCATTTAGGTTGGTATTGCCAGATATAGTGGCAGTACCGCTAGCTTTTGTGATGTCTAACGTATTTCCACTACCCCACATACCGGCACTTCTACTTTGTAGAATATAGGTTACGACATTATTCTTGACACATTTGATAGCTGATTCTTCACCAGCAACCAGATTATCGGGACCGCCAGAATCGACACCTCTCGTGTTAACAAGGTCTTCCTCTCGATTTCCAGCCAAGGCATCTTTCCAGCGGTGTGCTGGAGACCCAGCAAGGCCAAGGTCGTTAAAATAATCTCGATATACGATATTTCGTTGCGGTGTTTTAAGGGCCATAAAGTATTATACCTTTTTTGACACTCCGCAGGGACTAAAGTCCCGATGCTTGAGCCACTAATGTCAGAAACCTATGATAGCATACCACGTTTCACGGTTGGATACCTCTGCACAGACAATTTTTTGAAGGAATAATCGGTGTAGTGGAGTAAAATTAGAGTATGCTTCAAGTGATCAGTCAAAATATGAAATACGAGTGGCAGTTTGAAACCTTCTATTTTTGACCAGCCAATACCAGATTTCAACCCAGAATCGTATGGATTGGCTGACAAGGGAACAGAATGAGATATCTGCCCGCAAGATTGGTTGAATAGGGAGCAGGCGAATATATGGAGCGAAATTTTCCATTTTAATGGCAACGCCCGGAGATGCAAGATGTTGAGAGTGATCAGTCAAAGACAATGGTTACGCTCGGAATTTGAATCCGCTCGTGATTATTGGGATCGCAATCTTGAGTATAATCCCCTACGAGGGAAGGCTGAGACATCAGTTGGGTCAATAATTGCGTGGTTAATGGAGGCGGCTGGAGATGTGTTGCGGGAATATGCACAGGATTTTCGTGATCCGGGGTATATATCAGAGAAGATAATGCGATTGAAGCGGAATCTTAACAATCCCGCGAATTTTCAGGGAGAGTTAAGCGAGCGAGATTCTGCTGCTGTTGCACAGATACTACCGGTATTGGAGGGACTGCCGGTGCCTAGTCAGGAGATCGGGCAGATCAAGAGATTGATTACGCATCTTTTGAAAAGGGAGCTAGATCAAGCGGTGTTTGTGCATCAGCAGTTATACGACAGACTCAACGAGCAAAGGTTATTACTTACCGATGATTAAAGTCAAAAACATACTAAAGGAAGCGGCGAAGAAGAAGCAACTAACTCCTGAGATGGAGAAGTTGCTTCAGAAGATTCAATCTGAGGCAATCGCTTTAGTATGTGATATTTCGGAGCTTTTGAGTCTAAACAATCGTGAAGACCCGGATTCCAAGAAATCGATTGAGAAGATCGAAAATTTACGAACTCCTTCAAGGTTTTCTTGACGATTACCTATAATCTCATATAGAGGATTAGCTCATATAGAGGATTAGCCACTATGGGCAAAAGAGAAAAAACTCAAAGAAGCTTAAACAGGACGTATATAGAAAAGAAGATAGCCAAAAACCTTACTAATCACCCGATCACGTTGGGTGATTTACAAAGGATCGTGATCCCTGCTCGTAGCCAGCAAGACTTGCTACAATGGGTGGATGAGAAAGATATTTCTCAGTCACACGATCTGAAGGCTGCTATCAAAGCAAGGATAATCAGGATGATACTCGAACCTGCAAACACCCGTCCTGATACTGAAAAGAATCTTATTAAACCCACTATATCACAGGCCGAGGAATTAACGACACAAGGCTCGGGGTCATCAGGATATGCCCCAACACAGCCAGAAGAAACGGAATATGATCTTGGTAATCAGTCAGGTGCAGTGGCCATTGACTGGTCTAACGGAAAATCCCAACACATGACTTTAGCTGGCAACGTTACTGGTTGGAGCTTCAGTAATGCAGTTAATGGTACATATGTATTAAGATTTACGCAAGGTGCCGGTGGTAATACAGTCGATATGACTGGTGGTGGGGATTGGTTATGGGAAGGTGGGGCCGCTGGAAGAATACAAGTGGCTCAAGGCAGTGCAGGCCAATCTCTATATGTTCTGTATTACAGTGAGGCAACAACTAAATATTACGTAAGTGCTTTAGTGGATTTTAGCTAATGTTATCAGGAATGCTACATAAGAAACCGTATATGACCTATGTGGTTATCAGTAGTGTCCAGCCCAATATGGGGACGTGGGATGTTTACACCTCGGCTCCAGGTCAGGCATTGGGTGGCGTAGAAACTGAATTGGATGCCGATGGTGGTGCCAATGTAAGTAACATATTGGCCACAAAATACATCGGAGTTTCTATCCCACAGATAGCATCGTCCACAACCCGCATTTCGTGGAATGCTCGCTATAATTATAGGTTAGGATTTGGTTCTCTTTACAGAGTGACCAATCTAGTTTTGTACAAAGATGGATCGCCCGAAGAGAATCAAATTTTTGAATACAATGAATCGAATGGATTAGGCTATAACTGGTATCTCTTTGGATTTAATATTAACCCATTCAATCGAAACTTTACGAGATCGGCGGGAACTGTGCCCACAGCTCCTGCGGCCTATTACCCAAAGGGTATAACTTGAATTACCCCTGCCACATGATCTTAACATTCAATTTCAATCTAAACACGGGGGACTCCAGCGGCCTCCCTACCGTACAATCTAATTTCCTTCAATGGTTTGCAGACAAAGATATTATCGACTTCTGCATAATTGCCGATCCGTCTAAACCTCTTGACCGCAAAATCTGGTCAGATGGCAAGCATCTTCACGTTGCTTGGATAATTCCCGACTATTTCGATGCTTTTCATCCAGAAGTAGCAAAGGATATTGCAGAGCTATCCCACGCCTATCAAGTAACCACCATTCTAAAACCAGACTATCTGGTAGAAGAGTATCTGCGAAGTATTCCTCTTCCCAAAAATTCGCGGGAAATCATGTTTATCCACATGCTATGGCGAGGGCTATTCAACTCATTGATGGACCAGCCTAACTTTATTGATGGCGGACTATGGCGTGGAGCAGAAGAGTATGCCAAGAAGGTCCACATGGAAGGCATCGCTATCCAAAATTCGCGGGAAATCATATGTAACTCACAATTCACCTATGACGATCTACACCGCTACTACACAATTTCGCGGAATCAAAAAGTCCATTGTTTGCCTTTGGGTATCTACAAAGAGAACTATCCCTACAAACCTTGCATTGGCAACAAGAAAGTATGCTACTTCGGACGCCTCGACAGCCAAAAAGGCATCCACTGGCTATTGAGAGACCTCGTGGACCGCAAGGACTGGTGGAAAGAAAACCCGCTCATCGTCCTTGGTGAAGGAGCCTATGAGCCAGTCATATGTCGAGCACAGAGAGACGGACTGGTAGATTTCCGATGGGCAGTATCCAAAGATGAAATGAAAGATATTCTCAGTGGGGTGAAGTATTGTGTCTTCCCGTCCATCTATGAGCCGTATTGTCTCGCTCTCAACGAGGCGCTATGTATGGGTAAGATATGTATTGTAGCAGCCACGGGTGGTGGAATGTTGGAACAAGTTGAAAATGGGAAGAATGGATTTGTCATTGATTTTTGGTATTCTTTCTTAGCAGACTATATCGACAACCTGGAAGAGAATGTATCTTCAGAGGATTTCACACAGATTTCCGAGGAGGCACATAAAAATTCGCGGGGAATTAAAGACCATTTGTTGGCATTGGGTGACGTTTTATGGTAAGTTGGTTACTCAAGATAGCAGCAGTAGAAGACTTCCTACAAGGCTTAGGCAGCAATCCAGAAGTGATCCAATGGATAAGCGGACTGGATGACAACTTGCAGGCTGGTATAGCAACCAAGTAAGAAAAAACCCCAGATTTTCTTACAAGACATGCAAGCCCTCAAACCACCTATGCCCAAAGAACCGCCATACACAGAATCGGAAATATCTAGAACATCATCATATTTGGGGGGACGATCCCATTTTCATGCAATGGGCTTTAGCTCAGTATAAAAAACACAGAGCTAAGCGTATTCAGGAAGCACCAACAGTGAATTACAGATATGATCCTGCCGCCGTTATTTTAGATAACATCATTAGACAGATATATGACTGGTATCAGGCAACCAACCCAGAAATCTCTTCTTATGATTTTAATACGGCTCGTGCGGCATATGACCAGTGGCATACTCAAATCGCCCTCGAAGGTGAAGGACGGGAATATGACGGCTCTCAAACGGATGTCTACACATATTCTAATGGCTGGAAAATGGTGCAAATACACTCTGATAATGACCTTCAAGTGGAAGGTAATCTGATGCATCATTGTGTCGGGTCGTATTGTGAGGATGTGAGTGCTGGATCAGCAATTATTTTATCATTAAGAGAGCCTCACGTCACCATTGAGATGGACCCTAGCGGTGGTATTGAGCAACTTCAAGGTAACTCGAATAGCACTCCGAAATCCGAGTATCAACAGATAATATGTCAATTCTGGAATACTCCTGAGGCTCAACAATGGTTAGCTTAAATTGCTATAAATAATCCAAGATTTCATAACTCCAGCTATTTCGATTCTGATGAAATTATGGAGCGTATACAGAATGCGTCGAATAGAGAGGAGATACTCAGGGCCATTCAGTCAATTAGTGGAGAGACGGATGAATACGGATTGACACATGAGACAACCGACGTAGATATTGCCGATTTGTATGTTGCCACAGTTGAATCAATGACCAAGGATGATAACGGATATTACCCGCAAGATCGTGATATAGCAATGGAATTTGCTAAAATGGCATACGAAGCAGATACTCTACTAGTCCAGGCAACACCACATATTCCGAAGGCTGATTACATTGATTCTAGCCGCATCAAAGACTTGATGAAGCATGTCAATATAATCAACAAACAGCATTTGTCGATGCTTGAGGAGACTCGGGATGTTTAATACGAGATAAACGACGACCCTGAGTTTAGTGAATTGCATGCCGATCCTCAGAGGGTGGAGAATACGATAGATGACTTGATGGAAGAAGTGCAGAGCACAATGCCTGTTGCTTTGGGCAATGACGTGATGGAATACTTGTTAAAACTGAAACAGGAGCGAGGTCCGATACAGAACGCAGACGGAGTCATATTGTACTGACCCGAGAAAACGAAAACAAAAACCGCGAAACAAGAGAAAAATAACGTTCGAGAAAAATAAAAACTCGTCGAATCAAACAAACAGGAAACTCCAACTTGTCTCTTGTATTTTATCCTTGGAGGATGCCCGATGAATTGGCTACAGAAAATCGCAAAACCCGTCTCAGTCGAGCAGACATGGAATGGCATAACTGCTACGCTGAACTATATATGCAACACTGCGACATGGAGAATGACCAGCATTAGGAAACTAGAAATGGTTCCAGGTTCCAACTGGTTTAGCATGTCATATGCAGGCACAAAGAAGTCTGGCGGTGGATTACAAGCCGATTTTCGACTCACGGTCAGTATGCGCTGGAGTGGTGAGATGGAAGAGCAATACAATACCACTGTCGGGTCAAACAAGTTAGAATTTGCTGCTCAGCTTTATGATGGAGATGGTGACCCAATTACTGATGAGGAGACGTTCGATACTGCGACCGAGGTTGCGATGTTTGTCAAGGGCAATATGGATGATGATAACAAGTTTACAGAGCCAGAGCCAACACCTGTAATGCCCCAAGAATCTGCTCCAACTACACCAGCTAGTCCGCAGTTAGAACCAGTATTAGTATGATCCGATGGCTTGTTAAAATTGCGACAAGTCCCATTCAGATAATCGAGGAGCTTTATAGGTAAGCGTCAAGAAAACCCCTTCCCTTGTGGAAGGGGATGAATTGACGCATACTCTACTACTACAAAATATTTCTTATTCCCTTGAAGGAGTTCGTAAACAAACGTATAATGTGAGTGTAAACCTAGTGAGACCATCAAGAAATATATAGAGAACCAAAAACACGATGACTAACAGAGTTT
>Ga0210057_1010052_pt1 | contig 10804 bp, 9 predicted proteins | sample CryGeyCG2114_010_2_FD_183968 | JGI IMG/M metagenome (GOLD analysis project Ga0210057, IMG submission 183968) | Groundwater microbial communities from aquifer - Crystal Geyser CG10_big_fil_rev_8/21/14_0.10 (SPAdes) (version 2) | ecosystem: Environmental > Aquatic > Deep subsurface > Groundwater ...
CACCATGACTCAAAAGGCCTAGATATGACTGTAGGCTATCTTCATTCGGGTTATCATATAATCTTCGTATCATTCTACGTTTTGTACTTGTACGCAAAACACGGTGCTTTGGGAAATGTACCCAACCAAGAAAATCTATACCAGAGTACAAAGTTTTCATATGTACTTTATTGGGATGCAAAGTAAGATTGAGTGTATCGAATAAGAATTGCTCCACTTGAGGCAGTAGCACTTCTAGATAATCACGATTGTGATGTAAAAATACAAAATCGTCAGCATAGCGAATGTAATACTTCGTTTTGAGTTTGCGTTTTACGAATTGATCAAAAATATTCATATACACATTGACCAATAATTGACTGGTTAAATTACCAAGCGGTAATCCAATATCAGTTTTTCTATGAACACTAAAGCTAGTAACAATAGATTGCAATAAACCTAGTGTAGCGTCATCTGTAATATGCCAATGAAGAATGCTTAGCAATATTTGATGATCAATACTATCAAAAAATTTACGAATATCACACTGTAATACCCAAGTGGTACGCGTATGATTTTGTGATACCTTGTTGCCAAAATCAGTAAAGCGCCTCAGGGCTTTATGTACCCCCTTACCTTTACGGCAAGCATACGAATCATGAATGAAAAAACGATCAAAGCCAGGGGCTAAAGTTCGATACACCGCATGATGCACAAGGCGATCACAGACTGATGTTTTATGAATAAGACGAGGTTTTGGATCGTTAAGACGAAAAGCATGATACTTACCGTGCACATATGTTTGATTCGATAGCCTTTCGTGTAATTCTGTGATATTACCTGTCAGACGCATCGAAAAATTGATAACATCGTGACGATGCCGCTTGCCACATAAAAATTCTTCCCAAGCAGCTAGTAAATTCTCTACTGAAATAATTTTCTGGTAACCATGAAAGATCTCTCTCTCAATTTTCCTTCAATTCCACTTCTGTTGTTCATAGAGTCAAACAGGGATACTTGTTGTGGTTGAGTATTGTGGTTCATATGCCAAAAGGAGCAAGGTATACACTGGGGGCAAGAATTGAAAATTATTGGCTCGATTTACTTGAACAATCTTTTCAAGCGTATTTTAGCGTGAAACATGAAAAATATGAACGGATTACACAATCTATTGCGTCGTTAGATCTGCTCAAGTTTTTGATTTCTGTAGCTTGGGAGGCAAAGTATATTTCTCATAAGCAATGTGAATCTTTAGTAGTGCAACTTGAAGAGATAGGAAAAATGCTTGGTGGTTGGCAAAAAAGCACAGCCAAACAAAAAAAGCCGTAGAGTATACTCTACGGAAAAGGGATAACTTGCGAATCCGCCACACGACACGGTTGGAAAGATTCCAATGATTGTGCGGCTTCGTCCAATTGCTGTTGAGCCACAGGCCATCCTCATTGTGCTTGCAGTTGAACACGTTCGGATTGCCATCGGAGTCTGATATGTACCTACAGTCATCTGAGCCACCACCCGTCTAGCCAAAAAGGAGAGAGTAGGTTGTATTGTTTGTGCAACTTTATTGCCAACCATAAGCACCAAGTCATTCTTTTTTTCATCATTATTACTACTCGTAGACAGTCGTAACCGTCTACCGATACGGAAATAACCATGCACATTGTGTTCATCAGCCGTAGCCGATGAATAACACGCAGCTATCTGTACAATACCCCACATGCATTATGAGAAGCAAAAACAAAAATGTGGCGACCGCTGCGCGGAAGATTCAAAGTGTCTAAGTCTCAAAAAAGTGTCTAAGTACTAAGTATCAGAGTCTGACTTGCGAAGCCGCCACACGACACGGAAGGAAAGATTCCAATGATCGCGCGGCTTCGTCCAAACGCTGTCGAGCCACAGGCCACCCCCATCGTGCTCGCAGCAGAACACGCGCGGACTGCCACCGGAGCCCGAGACTGTTTCAGATACAACGTAGTACCAATCCTCCAGTGGTTGCTCAGTGTCTTTCAGGCGTAGGTACGCCGCTGTTTCTTTAGGGCATAGTTCTAAACCAAGCTTGGCAGCTTTCTCAAAAAGCTCTGTGGTCGTTGGCTCTGAGTTAAAACCCAGGTCTTTTACTTGTAGTGTGACAAGATGTATTGTCTCACCCTTACCCCCAAGTGCTTCAAATCGCTTCTGCACTGGCTGCGCAAACTCTAATTCATTATCCAGCATGCTCTGGGAGAAGTCTGAAATGTTGATTTCTCCAGCATCTTTTGCCTGTGTAAGCTTTTGTAGCAATTCTTTTGTACTAAGAGTACTAATTTCTAGGTCTTGTAAGCGAATTGGCGCCTCAGGGAAGTTTGTATACACATGGTCAATACTAAACTGCTGAATCTTTTGTAGTGCCTCTTTATCTATTGCTCCAATATATACTTTTGTAGTTGTAGATATTTCTGTACCGCTGGTTGCGACTTGATCTTGGGTGCAATCAAATACTGTTAAAACATCTTTTTTAGCATCTCTTTGCTCTCGTAACTCCTTAATTCTTGGATCCTTATTATTGTATCCAAAGCCTTCAATAGAGCCATCTAACTCATACAAGAATCGTAGTTCTTGTGCTTTTAATTGTTCATTATCTGCTTGTTTGTGCACTAGTGTTGTCATCTGTTGCATATCACTCGCTTTCTTTTGGTATTGCTTACCTTCTGTACCAAACTCTTGCATTTTTGTTTGAATAACAGGAGTAATGTACGGGTCAACCTCTTGCGAAGCAGCAATGCCACGTACTTCAGCAATATTATCTTGCTCCATACGTATCGCTACCCGTGGAATCTTATGTTCTCCTTGGCTATTTTGACTGTAGTACACGTAAAAATCACCACCTTGTAATTGATCTTGTGCTGTTTGTTGATTAGCAGTACACCATTCTAAGGGGTACCCCTTGAGTGACTCTACTAGTCGTGCAGCATCACTATTCTGCATGTACTGAATCCATTCTCCTTGAATATTCTCTAAGCCTTCTTCGGTGTATTCTGGTAATTCTTTTAAGAATTGAGCGTAGATAGCACTAAAGCTTTTGGTAGCAATGAGTTGTATAAATTCTGTATCTGTTAATTGAGTACTGGTATTTTCTAGCTGTAAGCTGTCTTGTTTGCGCTTTGCTTTACTTAGTTTTTTACGACGATCTTGTTCCTGTAAGTAGAGATCTAGTGCACTAATGCTTTTTGCTAAAGCGGCTGCATTGCATACAGGGTACGGAGTAACAGTATCTTTGGTACGTTTAGCAAAATACACCTTTTCTGAACCATCTTCTTGTTCTTTTTTTACAAGTTTACCCATGGTTTGCATACCAGTAAATGCCCAATATTTTGCATAGTCAGGGTAATCTGCATCTGGTGAAGTAAGGTAGGTTACCCAAGAATTAATACTCTCTTGTTGATTATTTCTAATTTCTTGTGTTTTGCGTTGCTTGAATTCTTCGGTGATTTCTACGTCGCCATGGCCTAAGTTTCTGGCGATTTGTTGTTCTAGCTCAAACGCTGCGTAGGGAATATCTTGTGGCTCAATCACGAGTTGCTCATAGAGCTTAGGGAGTAACATCTGTAGATTACGCTCTTGTGTAGTTGTGTCTAATTCTTGCTTTGTAGCTTGTGGTTGTAGCACATGTTTATATCTTGCAAGAAAGCTGGCAATTTTTTGTGCAGGTTTTTGGCTTGATTCTTCTGCTTTTTGGTTAGTACGCTCTACTGGTGTACTTGTATGTAAAGTACCCTGTTGTTCGTGTAAGAACTGTGTGCCGTAATTATTTAAGTGTTTTGCCATCTATATATTATAGCAGAGTTAAGGTGTTTAGTCCATATTTGTCCTGTTGCATTTTATACTAGCAATATACTAATCACACTCAAGGAAAAAAAGGCCTGATCACTATAGGAAGCACTATTTTGGACTAATCTGCCTAAAACCTTGAATTGGTTGTGAATTTGCCGACTAGGGTTCGAATCCCCCTCTCTCCGCCAGATTTCCTACAAACCATCAATTCGCTCCTTCGGCTCATAAAAACGCAAACCCAACGCATCATAAATATCGTTTTCTTCTTTTGAAGCAATAACCTTCTCTCCCTCAAAAAGCCCATATTCATTGAGCTTCCATCCTTTTTTAATAGCAACTTTGCGAACAGCGATGTTGTGCTCCTTACTACCTGTAAAGTACATAAGAGCAGCCCCCCACTGGTCTGCTTTAACCAAACGAACATCTACCCGAAGTCCATTATGAAGATCAAACGAGATCTTCTTTTCTCCTTTTACTGCAATATCACGAACAATCGGAAGCGCTGCTATCGCATCAGACACTTCTTCTGCAGCAGTTGTCACAAGTAAGATATCGATATCACCAACTGTTTCTTTTTCCCGTCGAAAAGACCCCGCCACTGCACACCTCTGCACCTTCTGCACCTTCTGCAACGTCTTAATCAATAGATTAACATCTTCTTTTACTTCTTCTCTTGGGAAACGTTTGACGCGCTCTTGTACTCTACCCGCATTTTCAATCATTTTCTTTTCGAGGATCTCATCCCATAAAGGAAGATCTCGCAGTTTTCCCTGTTTCGCTGCATTAACAAGCTGAGCAACAGATGCAATGCCAAGTTCTGACTGCAGTTGCCGAACACGTTTTGGACCCAGGCCTTCGATATCCATCAGTTCCCCTGAAATACCACCTTGTTCTGCTTGAAGTAATACCAAAAACTGCATCTCACCAGTTTCTAAGTACTCAAGTATTTTTTTTGCTATCGCCTCACCAATACCAGGCAACTTTTTCAATTCTTTTTCATCACCATACGTTGAAACATCACGAGGCAATTCCTCTATGACTGTCGCTGCTTTTCTATATGCAGCAGGCTTAAAAGCAACGTTCTGCTCTTGGAGTAGAGCAGCAATTTGATTCAATTTAGAGGCAATAGCCTGATTATTTCCTGTGTCCGACATAATGCTAGTTTAGCACAGCCCGTTGTAAATTATTCTCATATCGGACAATGATAGACTCAAGCATCTTAAATATCTTTTCTGCTGTCTCTACTTTCCATGCCACAATATCCTTGTCACAAAACGGATCGAAATATCCATGCGTATCATTTTCTTCTTGAAGCATTGAAACACCTGTAACAAAACTTATGATCTCATATGTAACATATCGCTGGTATTGAGCATGATATGCCAATGGGCATTCTGACAGTAGCTCTTGAGCAAACGACACAAGTTCGTTTTCAGATTCTTTTGCAGTAGACAACTTCATAAAAATTGTGGAATTAAAGGAAACAAAACATAATCTGGTCTTTTGAAAATTGTCAGAGCCGTTGCAGAAAAGCAACGACTCTGACGGGTCGGATGAGGATCATCCTATGGAGGGTTCTTCAAATGCTAGCTCTGCTGCTTCTGCCGCTTGGCCCGCATCTCGGCCTTCCGCTGGTGAACAGCGTAATTCTCGGCGCTCGAGAGTGACACCTCACCGTCATGCAGGATACACCCGGAACAACTGTACTCAGTCGAGACCTCCTCGACTGTAGTATGGCCCTTCGAAGAACGGCGATTGTGTGGGTGTGGTGTGTGCGGGGTTCGATTGCGGGTCTGACGACCCTGAGTAGCAACTTGCGTCATCTGTCGTAACTCCAATTTCTGTTCTTTCACAATGCATTCCATACTTTAGATTTCAGGAATGGGTCATATTGATAGCGTCGACTCCGTCGAACTTGGAACTATCAAAACACAAAGAACAGGTTACGTATTGTTAATTCGTGGTGTAAAAGACCAATTTCGTGCTCAAAATTTGTTCTATACTACTCTGAAATTGAAATACGTCAAGAATCCCCAGAAATCAAAAAAAAAGCTCCTGAGAGCCATTTTATACATCAATTTCTAGTATCGATAATGATCTGGCTTATACGGACCTTCTATCGGGACACCCATATAATCTGCTTGATCCTGAGACAATGTCGTAAGCTTGACCCCAAGCTTATCAAGGTGCAAACGAGCAACTTCTTCGTCGAGCCTCTTCGGTAAGCGATACACTCCAACTGGGTAATTAGCGGTATGTTGCCACAGCTCTATTTGCGCAAGAACTTGGTTCGTAAATGACGTACTCATCACAAAGCTTGGGTGCCCAGTCGCACAACCAAGGTTCACGAGTCGACCCTTTGCAAGTATCAAGATAGATCGACCGCTATCTTTAAATGTGTAGCGATCCACTGCACCTTCTTTTTCCCCTTTAATCTCATCTTTTGTAATTCGACCTGCAGCAACTTCGGAGTCGAGCCACGCAACATCAATCTCTGTATCAAAGTGTCCGATGTTACAGAGGATTGCATCTTCAGACATGTGCACCATGTGCTGCCCTGTAATAATATCTTTGTTTCCTGTCGTTGTGACAAACAAGTTTCCTTCCTTACAGGCCTGTTCCATTGTTGTGACCTCAAAACCTTCCATTGCAGCTTGGAGTGCATTGATCGGGTCGATCTCTGTAACAAGGACACGGCAACCGTAACGTTGCAAACTATGAGAACACCCTTTACCCACATCTCCATATCCACACACGACAGCTACTTTACCTGCAAGCATAATATCGGTTGCACGCTTTACACCGTCTGCAAGTGACTCACGACATCCGTACAAATTATCAAACTTACTTTTCGTTGCAGAGTCATTCACATTAATAGCTGGCACTTGCAAACCACCTTTTTGGCTTAGCACTTCTAAACGGTGAATTCCCGCTGTTGTCTCTTCACTGAGACCCTTAATATCTGCCAAAAGCTCTGGGAACTTTTCGTGCACCATTGCTGTTAAATCTCCACCATCATCAAGGATCATATTGAGCGCCTTACCATCCTTAAAAGTTGTAAGAGTTTGTTCTATACACCAATCAAACTCTTCGTCAGAAAGTCCTTTCCATGCAAACACAGAAAACCCTGCCTTCGCAATTGCACATGCTGCATGGTCTTGTGTACTGAAAATATTACAACTACTCCACGTTACCTCTGCACCTAGTATCGCTAGTGTTTCGATGAGCACAGCTGTCTGAATAGTCATATGCAAACAACCAGCAATACGAGCGCCAGCTAGCGGTTTCAATGGTCCATACTTTTCCCGCAATGCCATGAGTCCTGGCATTTCATTCTCTGCGAGTGATATTTCTTTACGACCAAATGAAGCTAATCTTTCAAACTCTTCAGGTGAGCAATCTAAAACCTTATAAGGGGCAGACATAATGCAAAATAGGGAAAATTCGAGTTGAATTGTACGCAATACCCCCTGCTTTACCCAATGAATACTGGTAGTTTTTCACCGTAAGCCATTTCTGCCCTTGCAAGAACCGCATCGAGGTCCACGTGATCGATAAGTGTTCCCTCAAGCTCCACTGCAAGTGAGCCCATTGCATTCCCAAGCCTCAAACAATCAATGCGAGACCAGCCAGCCTGCATACCTGCAAGAAGTCCTGCTCTAAACGCATCACCCGCACCTGTCGGGTTTACCACTTTGTCTGGGGTACACGGCCCAACGTTTAGTGCCCCTTCTTCACAAAAACACGTCACACCATTCTCACCACGAGTCACAATCACCATCGGAGTTTTTAAAAGTGCATTCTCCTCTGTCATATGCAAACGCTCAGAAATGAGCCCCCATTCGTATTCATTAGCAATAAGCCCTGCACTGTTCTCTATGCCAAAACGTAGCTCATCATCACTAAGCGATATCACCTGTTGTCCGGGATCAAACACATACGGAACTATATTCTTCGCACACCAGTGTACTGCCTCATTCATGAGCACTGCATTACGAGGGCTAATGATTGCATGGGAAATTTCCTCTCGTCGATCAATAATTTCTGGCCATGAACCATCTGCATCTGCACCTGGATGAAAGAATGTAATTTGACGCTCTCCTGTATCTGTTCCAATAATAGCTGTTGCAGTCACATGACTATCTAGCTTTTCAACAAACTCAGTAGCAATACCACGTTCTTCAAGAAGTGCTGTATACGCTCCGCCGTCAGTACCAACTGTTGAAACAAGAAGCGGATCTACTCCGAGTAGTTTTAGGTTCCACGCAATGTTTGCCCCAGTCCCTCCATGATGACGTGCATAATGTGGAGAGAAGAAGCTCACAGAAAGCTCTGAAAGTGCCTTAGGATCAATAGCATCGGCAAAAGAGCCATTATACCCAAGCATAACATCGTACGCCGTTGAACCTGTTACAAGAATTTTCATTGCAGAAATACTAACACTTTTTTCTCTAACCGCTTAATACTTACCTAGTAATACTGTTACAATTTGACTGATGAAGATCACCGTCATTGGTACCGGCTACGTAGGACTCGTTTCAGCAGTCTGTTTCGCAGAACTTGGACATACTGTTATCGGGGTTGATATTGATGAAGCAAAAGTTGCAAAACTTAAAGAGGGAGTAAGTCCGATCTACGAACCAGAACTCGACGACCTACTACGAAAAAATATTGCTGCTGGCCGTATCACCTTTACATCAGATATCACAGAAGCACTCCCTGACACTCAGGTTGTATTCTCTGCTGTAGCAACTCCACCAAATGAAGACTTTAGTGCAGACCTCCGTGCTGTGTTCATTGTGGCAGAAACTGTTGCAACACACGCGGATCACAACATTGTCTTTGTTAACAAATCCACAGTTCCAGTAGGAACAGGTGAAAAGTGTGAAGATATTATTCGAAAGAAACTTACAGAACGTGGAGTAGATATCGAAATCGCTGTTGTCAGTAATCCTGAATTCCTCCGAGAGGGTCATGCAATTCACGACACCATGCAACCAGACCGCATTGTTGTTGGCATTCCACAGAACGCAGACTGGGCAAAAAAAATCATGGAAGATATTTACAAGCCACTCACAAGAACTGGAAAACCAATCCTATGGATGAAGCGTGAAAGTGCAGAGATTGTGAAGTATGCAAGTAATGGATTTCTCGCGAATAAGATTTCTTTTATTAATATGCTTTCAGAACTCTGTGAAGCAACTGGAGGAAATATTAGAGATATTGCAAAGGGAATGGGAATGGACGACCGAATCGGTCCGCGGTTTTTACAATCTGGTATTGGATACGGTGGAAGCTGTTTTCCAAAAGACGTTAAAGCACTCATTGCACTCAGCAGAGAAACAGGTGTGCCACTTCCTCTTATTGAAGCGACGCATAACATCAACCAGCATCAACGTGACCGGTACTTTAAAAAGATTCTTACCGCTCTGCCTACAAACGCAACTGTTGGAATCTGGGGACTCTCATTTAAACCTCGTACAGATGACATGCGCGAAGCACCAAGCTTAGACCTCATTCCTCTTCTTCTCGAGGCAGGACACATCGTTCGTGTGTTCGATCCTATCGCTATGGATAACGCCAAAAGCATGATCAAGGGTGAAGTCACATGGTCTGCAAATATGACAGATGCAGTAACTGGTGCAGATGCAACTATTCTTCTCACAGAGTGGGATGAATTCCGAGGAGTTGATTTCACAAAACTTAAAACAGCAATGAAGGGACCAGACCTCTTCGATGGAAGAAATATTTATGACCCAGAAGAAGTAAAAGCGGCAGGACTTATGTACCATGGTATCGGAATAGTATGAAAATTCTCCTCACAGGATCGGCAGGTTTTATAGGGTTTCACACAGCCAAGAAGCTCCTCGCACGTGGAGACACGGTTGTTGGTTTTGATAACTTTAATGAATACTACGACCCAACGCTCAAAGCTGCCAGAAACGCGATTCTTGAAGAGAATAGTAATTTCCAAGTCATCCGTGGAGACCTAAAAAATACAGATGATCTCCGTAAAGCATTCGACCTCATTGGTGGAGGAGACGACACACGTGTTTGCCACCTCGCTGCCCAAGCAGGTGTGAGGCATTCTATCGAGAATCCAGACGAGTTTATTCAAGATAACATCCAAGGAACAAACAACGTGATGGAGCTCTGCAAAGAGTACGGCATTGGCGGTTTAACATACGCGAGTAGTAGCTCTATTTATGGAGACAACGAACAAAGCCCATTTAACGAAGAACATAAAACAGATGCACCGTTGTCTTTGTATGGAATGACAAAAAAATGCAACGAACTCCAAGCATATACCTACTACAAACTCCACGGACTCAAGAGCACAGGACTTCGGTTCTTTACGGTGTATGGCCCATACGGACGACCAGACATGGCACTTTTCCTCTTTGCAAACTGGATTACAAAAGGAGAGTCAATGCAGGTATTCGGCGAAGGAAAAATGCAGCGCGACTTCACCTATGTCGATGACATTGCAGACGGAATCATTGCAGCACTAGACAAAAACTACGACTACGAAGTATTCAACCTTGGTGGAGGACACACAGAAGAACTGATGGACTACATCAAAACACTAGAAGAATCACTTGGTAAAGTTGGTGAAAAAGAAATGCTTCCAATGCAACAAGGAGACGTCGTCGCAACATCAGCAGATATCTCTAAAGCTGCACGCATGCTTGGCTATAACCCAAAGACACAAATCAAAGAAGGTATTCCAAAATTCGTAGAGTGGTACAAAGAATATTACTGTTGACGCACCCACACCTCTGTCGCTGTATTTTCTATAGGATAAAACCCGTACAAACGTACTCCTGGACAACTATCTAAGCACACGACAGCTTTTGCTTTTGATAAAAGCACTGGGCTGTATCTGTACAACGGTGATGAGCTTTCATACTGCCATTGATGTCCAAAGGTTCCACTCACAAGCACAACACCATCATGAGGTAACTGATTCAACTGCTGCATAACAGTACGAGCAGGAGAAGGATAAAAAGACAAT
>Ga0210057_1010055_pt1 | contig 10801 bp, 9 predicted proteins | sample CryGeyCG2114_010_2_FD_183968 | JGI IMG/M metagenome (GOLD analysis project Ga0210057, IMG submission 183968) | Groundwater microbial communities from aquifer - Crystal Geyser CG10_big_fil_rev_8/21/14_0.10 (SPAdes) (version 2) | ecosystem: Environmental > Aquatic > Deep subsurface > Groundwater ...
GGTTTTTAACTAAACAGGATTTAGGAATGGAAACTCAAGAAAAGGTTGTGATGTCCAAGAAATCTACTTCAAACTCTCCTCGACAATTTTAATTTCTTCTTTTGTTAATCCCTAAAGTTTGTAAACTTCTTGGTCAATTTCATGATTAACTTTTTTAACTTGTTAGCTTATGATTCAGCAGTCTTTTGAAAAAGAGATTTTCTTTTTCACCACTACTCATTTTTTCTAATTCATAGTCTTTTAGAATAGCTATTAATTTCCCCTCAATTTTTCTAATTATTTCTCCTGCAGAACCCATCCCAGAAACAATAAAAATCATAGAAAGGTTGGAAGTTGTTGTTCTTAAAGAAGTATCTAAAATAAATCTTTCAGTATCAGTATTTTTAACAAATAAAACATATTTTTCTATATGATTAATGATTTCGTTTATTTTTTCTTTAAATTTTTCAATAGAGCTTATATCATCTAATAAAATCCCAATGTATCTATTTAAAACTCCATTCTCAACAAATTGAGCAGTATGAAGTCCTTTAATTTCATATTTTTTCATAATATCTTCTCTTAATTTTTGCTTTCTATCTTTTTCTCCTTTTTTCTCCAATTTTCTTAAAACCAAACCCATTCGTAGAATCATTAATTTGTTTTTGTCTTCTATATAGTGTTTATATATTTGTAATTCCCCAGAACTATATTGCTCCCTTGCAATCTCTAAAGTGTTCTTATCTTCAATAAAATTTATTTCTTTTTCTTTAAATTTCTTAACCAAATTCTTAATAAAATCCTCTCCCCATTCTAGCACACCCTTAACTGCTCCTTTCCCAAATCCTTCTCCTAAATCTTTTATAGGTTCAGAACTCATCTCCGAATTCCTCTAAATATAAGGATATGGATAATTCATTATTATCTAAAATTATTGTGCTTCCGGGAAAAATAGCCATATTGTTAACCTTCACGGGAACCTCTATATATTTGTCTAAAACTTTATTCCCTTCAGAATCTAAAACATATTCTCCGTCAGAATTAAATCCCAATTCCTTAAGGAGTGCAATTTTAGAATTTACAGAAACTTCTTTTAATGATATTAACTCCATATTAGCTTTAATTCTTCATCCTATTTAAACATTTAGTTAATTTTAATTAGCACTTTTTTGCCTTGCAAAAAAGTAGTAAATAAACCTTATAAATTTTACTTCAAACTCTCCTCAACAATCTTAATCTCTTCTTTTGTTAATTCATATAAACCATAAACCATCTGGTCAATTCTCTTCTCGTATGCTTTAACTTTTGCTTGTTTTTCTGGATTTTTTAGATAATCTTCATCCTTTGTAATATCAAGGATTTTATCTACGATTTCAATGAAGGGTTTTTGATCAGTAGGAGAGATTTTGGGAACGGGTATTCTCTCCATGACAAACTTTTTCCATTGTGTAGTATCCATTCCCGAACTGTTACAGATTAGATTAAAGTAAAACAAACAGGGGTTGGAATTAAGAACGCCCAAAAGATATTTTAATGCTTCTCCCGTCATTAAGAATCCTCCTGCTAAGATATATTCTTCATCATCCGAATAAGTAAATTTATTCTTATCTGAAAGCTCTATCCAAATAATCTTCTTTTTCTTAAAATCATTGTAATAAGTACAATCTCTTAATTCCCACCAATATTCTCCCTTATTATCTCTAGTATAAAGTCCCTTTCCTTTAGCTTTTATTTCTCCAGATTGAAATAGTTCATGGACCTTCTCCATATGATCTGTAATTCCTGGAAATCTTTTATCAATAAATCTTTTTGCTTCAGTTTCAGTTAAATTTTCTTTATTATAATTTTTTCTTGTCCATCCTGAGGGGATTACTATTAAATATTTATCTTTTAATTGGTGATAATATCTTCCTATATCTCTGCCTCTCACCAAGGGTTTTATGATTTTTTCATTTTGAGGAGAGATATTAATTAATTTATTTCTTGCGTCTTTATCAATAACAAACGCTTCATTAAAACCACTAATTAAACCATAGTTTATTTTCACATTCCACTTTGATAGAGGCTCTCCCATATATTCTATTTTTTTCTTAATTTTCATTGTTTGCTTATCAAAAATAGACCATGCTTCTTCCATTAAATCAATTTGGTTAAATTCTATCGACTCAGCCATTAGATTATTTTTAAGAATAAAGATATTATCTTCTTTTACCTCTTTTTTTAAGATTAATATTAAAGTATTTGTAACGGCTTCAAATAAATGAATAGACTCAAAATTAATTATTTCCTTGATAGAAGTATTTTCTTTGATAAAATTCCTAATTTTTAAACCATATTTAGCCCTCATAAACTTATTTGAAGAAATGTATGTTAAAACTCCCCTTCCCTTCAAAATCGAGATACCCTTTTCATAAAAATAAGTGTATATGTCTGAGTTTCCTGTAAATGTAGAATAACTTCTTTTTAATGATTCTTTTAATTCCATAATTTCTTCATCTCTAATGTAAGGGGGATTAGCAATAACAACATCAAAGCCAGGATTCTCACGAGGCTTTCCCCTCTCATCGAAAAAGGCATCATTAAAATACAACTTCCAGAGAAAGAAAGGTTTAGATTTGTTCTTTTTATATTCTTCAAGTTTTTTCATGTTTTCTCCATCACCTTGCTCTCTTAAAGTTTCCTCGATAAACTCCCATTCAATTTTATCTACCTCATTTCTTAGTTTATTTTTTTGTGTCCTATTTTCTACATCAAAAAACTCTTTTTGCTTTTGTCTTAATTCCTTTAATTTCTGTTCAGATCTCTTTACTTTTTTGGATATTGCTTGATCTAATGTAGATTGAGTATCCTTACTTGCTTTAATATCAGATGGATCAATATAGAGCTTAATTCCTTCAAACTCTTCAATCAAACTATTACCACACATAATTTTGTTTTCGAGATTTGGAAGTGGTTTAATATTATTCATATCCTCTTCGTCTACAATAAGAGATAACCAAAATCTTAACTTAGTGATTTCAACAGCAGAAGGTTCAATATCCACTCCATAAAGTGAATTTTCAATAGTTTCTCTTTTTAATTCATAATCTGTTTTGGGTTGTTTAAGAATGTAAGATAAAATAGTCCTTGCCTTAATAATCTCATTCATCATACCTACTGGAAAAGCTCCAGAACCGACAGCAGGGTCACAAATCTTAATTTCTACTAATAGCTTATTCAATTGTTTAGCATCCTTTTTTATTGAATCTGGAAGAACAAATTCTTCTTTCACTCCTCTACCCACTTCTTGCCTTTTCAAATACTCCAAAGCCAAGTCCCCCTTTTGAATAAAAAACTCTAAATCTTTTCTTGGAATAGGGGTGTTTGTTTCTAAATAATTTATAATACTCTGTTGACACATATAATGGACAATTTCTCTAGGAGTATAAAATGCCCCTTTAGATTTTCTATCTTCAACATCCAAAAGATTTTCAAAAACTTTTCCTAACATTTCTGGGTCAACAGCAACTTCTTTTTCTAAGGGTTCATCTTCTTTAATTGTAAAATTAAATTCATCAAATACATCAAAAATTCCATTGTTGTCTAAATTAGAAAATAATTCATTTGGAAGTAAAATGTCTGTTTCTGCCCACTTGTATTCATTTATTGGTTCAAATAATCCTCCATTAAGAAAAGGAATTCTATAATCAATTCCATCTAATCTGAATAGGTCTTCAGGTCTTCTGTCTGTAGCTAATGCAGAATAAAATAAATGTTCTAAATAATCATTAAAAAAATTCTTTTTTTCTTTTTGAGATTTATAAAATAAATCCTGAATAAATCTTCTGGAACCTTCTCCCCATTGTTCAAATTTACCTTTTTCTCCTCTTCTTACCCCCAACCAACCTTTTTTCTGTAGGAAATAAAGAAAGACTATTTGTCCCAAAAGTTTTTTAGAAAAATCTATCGTTGAAATTTGTTTATCTTCAAATTCTTCAGATAAGTTTTTATCTTTTTTTACTAATTTATCTAAGTTATTCTTAAGATTATAATAAAGGTTCTTATATTTTTCAAAGAATTCCTTTGTTACCCTCTCTATACTAAATGCATTCTCTATTTCATCAACAGAGGGTTTATGAGATTCGGTTTTTATTAGTTCTATAAACTGGCTCCTACAAGTATGATTTGGTTCATTCGGACCAACTAAAAAAGAATATCTTTTTGCAGGAGTTAACTCTTCTGAAACTTTTCCATCTTCTGTAAGTTTATAATCCATTTTAACAAATGAAAACCTCCAATCAAGAGAACCTTCAGAAGTAAATGCTACAAGAGAAGAATCAATATTGAAATTTTTTAGTAATTTAGCGATAACATTTCTTTGCATTGTTCTTGCTCGGTCTAAGGAATTTCCCTTTTTTAGTTTAACAACCATTATCTCCATAGATTTGTTATCTTGCTTATAATTTCCTAACTTACTTATCGAAACAATATGCTGTTCGTATTCTTTATGAATTCCAATAGACTTCGGTTGGGGATAAAATCCATTAAACAATTCGCTTAAGAAATTTGTAAATTTTCCAAGATTAAATTCTTTATTAAAGGTCTCATTCAGCAGTTTTATTGCTTCTTGGTTATTCATTTTGGAGTGTGAGTTTAATTTATTAAATACTCTGATAATATAACCTCTTTAGGTCCAGATGTATCTGCAGAGTTAACAGGATTTTTTTTAAAATATTCTTCAGGAACATTAAATTTAATTTTAGCTAATATCTTAATAGGGTTAATCTCCTTTTTTACTTCATTCCAAGTTTTTTTCACAGTTGGTTTTGCCATACCTCCATCTATTAACAACTGAACGATATCTTGAAGATAGTCCTTATCTTCATCAGTAAATTCTGGACTTTTCCAAATAGCTTTAACTTTTTTTACAAGTCTAAAATCATTACCCATTCCCCTTCCACCAACCCCCATATCTTCAATATCAAAAACAGCATCAAACGCTTCTTTATTTTTTTCAAGATGATCATAGAATTTTTTATCAAGACTATAAGATTTTGCATCTTTATTGCATTCAAATAACTTAATGGCTTCTGCTAAATCTAATTCTTCAGCGACAAGAGTTTTATTTGTTACAAATATTTTTCTCAGCATCCCCTTTTTGAAAAAGGTAACTACAGAATCTCCTTTTCCTGAAAATTTCCGGGAGGTTCTTGATTTCTTAGGTAATCTTTTTATTTTATTATAAAATTCCAGGTCTTCATCTCTAATTTTTCTAAGTTGAGCTAAATATTTTAATTCAATATCTTCAGACTCATGTTCATCTCCAATTAATGTTTTCTTAGAGTTTAATCGGACAAATAAATCATGAGATTTTATTTCTTCATCTGTTAGAATTTTTGCATCGTTGCCCAACATCTCAATAAAAGCATTTATTTTATATTCTGCAGCTTCTTTTAATTTTAATGGGTCATTAATTGGTCCAGCAGGAAAGAAATTATAAGTATATATCTTGTCGTGTTTAGAATCTACCCTATTTATCCTTCCTACCCTTTGCATCATTTTGGTCGGATTCCAAGGAATATCATAATTTATTACAACATTAGAATTATGCAAATTGATTCCCTCTGAAAGTATATCTGTGGTAACTAAAAGTGAAATAGTATCTTTTTTCTTCTTTCTAGCATCAAAATTATCAATAATCTCTCTCCTTAACGAATCATCTGAATGGCTCGAAAATGCTCTAACTTTATTTTTTAAGGTGGGGGTTAGCTTTTCTTCTAAATATTCTGCAGTTTCCCTAGATTCAGTGAAAACTATAATTTTGTTTTTCTTGAGAATGGGGTCTTTTGAAAGCCTTCTTTCAAACTCTTCCAACTTAGGGTCATAGTTAATATCTTTCCACATATGTTGTATTTCTCCCAATGTTTTAAGGTCATCTTTTAAATCAGCAATAAAATCATCTTTGAAATCTTTCGATACATATTCTTTAGCTTTTTCATCATCAATTAATCTTTGAATAGATTCGTAATCTTCAGAATCTAAGTGTTCCAATATTTTGTTTATATATTTTTTACTGATGTATACTCTGCCTTTATCATAAGCTTCCAGAAATTTTGTATGCGAATCAATAAATCGGTCTATGGTTTTTTTAAATGCAAAGAAACTGCTCTCTAATCTTTTAAGCAAAACACCCTTCATAAAAGCCCCCATATTTCTCTGAGAACCTTTTTCTAAATTTGATAATTGTTTTTGGTTTTTAAGATATAATAAAGGAGTATATCTGGCATATGAGAATTTATTGATGACTAAATCTAATGTTTTATTAAATATTTTATCCAGTTCTTTATCAAACTTATATATAATTGGTTCTGGGTCAGCTACTTCTGGAAATTTTAAGTTTTGGTTTTTTAAGTCATCCCTATAATATTTTTCTATACTACTTCTGGTTCTTCTAACCATCAAATATTTCAAAATCTTTTCTCTTATTTCGTTTGCATTCTCCTTAACAATTTCAAGATACTTATCTCTATGTTCTAATCTATCAAATCCCTTTAATCTTGCCTGCAATTTTTTAAAAAAAGCCTCCAAATCCCTTACCTCTGGATTTGGTAATGTGGACTTCCTTGACTTTTGGAAAAGTTTTATTTGAGACAATAAATCGATAGGGGTATTATTAAGGGGTGTTGCCGAAACTAAAATAACTCTTTTCCCCTTACAGATTCTAAACAAATCTTCATAACGTCCCGTAGCCTCATTTCTAAAACCATGGGCTTCATCAATTATAACGGTTTTATATTTTTCTATATCTTCTTTGCTAATTTTATCAAGCCCGCCTCTCGAGAGGAATTTTCTTCTTCTAATCCCAAAATCTTCAAAGGCATTATTCCAAGAACCAGGATTATTTTCATCAAGCAAAACAGGGGACGCAATAACGAGAGTTCCAGCAGAAGGACCTTCAATAAATTCTAATTCTTTAGCTAACATTGTAGCAATATATGTTTTTCCAAGTCCGACAACATCAGAAAGAAATACTCCCCCATATTGAAGAAGTTTATTTTTAGCATCTTTTACAGCATCAAATTGATACCTTAAATCCATAAAACTTTCCGGTTTATAACCATCGTCTCCAAGTTGTTCAAGGTCTTCGTCAATCCTCTCTTTCAAATATTCATAAATAAATTTAAGGAATAGATAATAGGGAGAAATTTCACTATTTATCCAGGTTTTTGTTTTTATCGTTTGGACATATTTTTCTGAAATATCAATTGCAGATTCCCAAATATTATTGAAAAAATTTAAAGCCCATTCATAATCTTCTTTTCTCTTTTCAACTTTATTTATTTCATTGCCTCTATTTAATCCAGCATCAGTTAAATTACTTGAACCAGTAATTACTCTTCCTTCATCACCAAAACCCCCACCTTTAGAAGTAAAAATATATATTTTTCCGTGCATATCTTGATTAGGTGATGCTCTAATTTTTAGCTTTCCAGATTGTATCCACTCTACAAATTTTTTTGTTCCTTCTTCAACTTCAATAGTATCTTTAGATTCTTCATATTCCTTAATAAGTTTATTTTCTATTTCTTTTTTTATTTCCGTTGTTGAATCTTTTAGTTTTAATTGATTTTCTCTTGCAGCACTTAACATATCAAAAGTTTGTTTGTCCGTGCTTATCCCCACTAAAATTCTAATATCTTCGACATCTTCCAGTTCCTTGTATATCCTAAAAAAACCACTAGCAAAGAAATAACCAACTAAACAGCTAAATGCTTTAGTATTCTTCATAAATATCTTAAAATGACTTTCTAATGTGTCTGTTCCTTGATTGGTTATAAATGTTGTATCTCCCATTCTAATCCAATAAAACCCACATATAAAAAGTTATACATATTGGCTCTGTCCATTTACATCCCCCGAATATATTTTATCTCTGGAACCTTTTTGTATTTCTTTTTTCTTTTCTTTCTTTTTATTTTTTCCTTTTCAGTTAAATAGTTTTCATCAGTTACAATACTTTCCCCTGTTTCTTTTTCTAATTCTTCTCTTGCATTTTTTGCAATTTCCCCACCTTTTTTTGAAACTAAAATATGCTCTTGAAAATGTTGTGGATTTTGAGTTTTTTCAATTTCAGAAGTTGAAGCTTCCCCAAGCATATTAAAAATTAATTCTAAATCAGTCATATGGTCTCGAAGATTCTCTTTTTCTAATTTTTTAAATTTCTTATATTCTCCAATACCCATTCCAAAAGTTGCTTTGCTAATTTCATTTGTTAAAATTGCAAAATCTCTATCTTCTTTAATTCCTCTTTTTTTCCATTCATCTGTTAAATCTTGTCTAACAGCAATACCTCTTAATCTTTTATCAATCCATTCTTTTGAATATCCTTTTTTCTCATAAATAGATTTCATTCTTTCCTGAGCCAGTTCAGGATTTTCTATTTCATCAATTCTTTCACTTCCAACTTTTGCAAGCCATAGCTTAAATGGTTCTGCCCGTTTAGAAGGAATTGATTGTATAATTCTAAAAATAGTTTCCTTATTTGCACAATCTGTTTCTCTTAATTTACCATCTTCTGCTAATAATTTCAACTGGTGACAAAATGTCACCACTTCACTTCCTTCTGCCCTTAATCTTTCAGATAACTTATTCCAATATTTCCTTGCTTTTTGAAAATCTTCCTGCTCGGTTAATATTGCAACAATATCTACAACAGAATAAAACCATTCTCTGTTTAGTTCCTTTCTTCTTATTTTTTTGTTGTTGAATACTATTGTTGACATTTTTTATTTTCCTTGTTTATTCTCCTTCTGTTTCTTTAATATCCGGGTCTTTAGATAAATTAACATAACTTTTCTTTTGTCTTCTTTTAATTTCTTGTTCTTCTCCTTCTTCATCATCCCCTCTATTTTTAGTATCTTCTTTCGTCATTAAAATTTTACTCCGAATTTAATTAAGATAATAATAAAAATTCCGGCAACAGTAAAGATAGATGCCCCCTTAACTCCCTGTCCTGTAAAATTAAATAAACCGCCTTTTGCTTTTGTTGGAAGAACTAATTCATTAGTTTGTAAAGTGATTTTATTTTTCTTGGAAAGACCATCTAAAATCCTTTCAGCTTCCTTTTTTCCTCTTTCTATAATTTTTGGTAATTCTGTGATTAAAGATTTTTGTTCTGTCATATTAGTTTAATAAAACCTACATATAAAAAGTTATCCTAATTAACTTATCAAACAAAGCCAAATGCTACTCACATCCTCTCCAAAATCGCAATTCTTTTTTCAAGCGAAGGATGTGTCTGAAAAAATTCTTTTTTGCGATTCGGTTTTGCCAGGAAAAGTGGAGCAACTGCTCCTGAAACTTTCATTTCAGAATTATTTTTTATTTTTTTTAAAGCACCAATTAACCCGGTAGGCGTTCTCATAAACTTAACAGCAGATGAGTCGGCGGCATATTCTCTCTTCCGTGAAATTGCTAATTGAACAAGAATGACCAATATCGGTGCAATAATTGCAAGCAAAATTCCAATAATCATAAAAATTGCACTATTTTTATTTCGGTTATTTCCACCACCCATCGAACTCCAAAACAAACTTCTTAAAAACATTTGTGCAATTATTGAAACCATCCCGACGAGAACCGCAGTCATCGTCATGAAGCGAATGTCATAATTTGCGACGTGTGACATCTCGTGAGCCAAAACACCCTCGAGTTCCTGTTTTGATAATTTTTCCAAAGTTCCGGTTGTAACGCAAATAACAGCATGTTGAGGGTCCCGACCGGAAGCAAAAGCATTAATTTGCGGATTATCCATAACATAAAGTTTTGGTTTAGGAAGTCCGGAAGCCAAAGACAATCCTTCGACTAAATTATGATATAATCTAAATTCCATTCCATCGGCTTTCTTTGCACCAACAGAAGCAATTGCTAAATCTGCAGATTTATAGTACCCTGCAACAACATAAATTAAAGAAAAAATCGTCCCAAAAATTAATATAAAAAATAAGTAATCGCCTCCAAGAGCAAAACCAATTGAATAAACCAAAGCCAACAAAACTATCAAAACAATAGAAATTAAAAAAAACGAATTTCTTTTATTCCTCTTTATTTCTTTGTAAAATGAAACTCTTTCCATCTTCTAGAAAAATAAAATGGGTTTTTATTTGTTTTGGAAGAATTTAAAAGGAAGATGGGATGAAGCATTCGAGAAAATGCGTCGTCATCATTATACTACTCTCCTTAATTATTTAAAAAGATTGTAATAAAATTGTAATAAAAGTTTATTGATATAAATTAACATAATTTTTTCCTAATAAGGTATTCCTTTTTGACAATTAATTAAAAATCAGTGCAAGACACCAACTCGTCCTGCTACGAGCCAAGTAACCCTAACATTCCTAAAAAAACCCAACCAATAAAAAATAAAAATAAATTATTTTATTACTTCTTTCTTGAAGCACCTGCCATTGCTCTGCAATCAGCACAATGTCCTTTTCCCCACATGGATAGCCCGATTATCAAGAACAAAGCAGTCCAAGGTTGAATATTCCACCAACTCCAGACGCTCAAGTCCTGCAGAAGCATTATAAGACCTACAATCAAAAAAAGCCACGCAGAAATTCCACTACATTTTCCACACATCATTATCATACACCTCCTTATAGGAATTTCAAAGATTAAAAACTTTATAAATCTGTTGAAAACGAATTCCGGGGTTTTTACTCAAAACTAACCTTCGGAACTGCCTTCGCTTCCTCAGGGATTTTCAGATATTCTTTGGTGCTGTACCCATACATTGAGCCAAACCACTTTCCAGGAACCATTTGGAGCATAGTGTTGTAAG
>Ga0210057_1010056_pt1 | contig 10801 bp, 5 predicted proteins | sample CryGeyCG2114_010_2_FD_183968 | JGI IMG/M metagenome (GOLD analysis project Ga0210057, IMG submission 183968) | Groundwater microbial communities from aquifer - Crystal Geyser CG10_big_fil_rev_8/21/14_0.10 (SPAdes) (version 2) | ecosystem: Environmental > Aquatic > Deep subsurface > Groundwater ...
AAAAAAGAAAAATAATTGCTATCCAAGGAGGAATTAAGGGCGTTATCATCAATATTTCTGTTACCAAAAAACTTATCGGTAGATAAAATAGGCAGTATAAAGACAAGGTTAAAAAAGAAGGGGTTAAAAAATTAACAATCGGTTTAACAAAAAAAATAAATTCAGGAGAATCTTTTTTTTGCCATATTTTATTAGCTAACAATACCAACAGAATATATAAAAATCCTAAAACCGAAGAATAAAAAATTGATCTTAAAATATAGAGGCCGGCAAAAAATACTCCGCTGAAAATAAGTGTCAATATTGTTTTTTTCATAAAAACTTATTAAAAATTCACCGGGTTAATTCAATTTCGTCAACCGTAAATACGGATCCGTCAAGGCCGCAAAAACCTACCCCGCCCGAAGAAAAAGTCTTATCAACGACGCTTGCTATTTTAATAAAGTCTTTTCCGTCAATTGAGAGATATAACACAAAGATTGATCCTGAAGCATTTGCCTTAAGCCAAATACTTTCGTTCTTCTTAAACATAAAGTTTCTAATTTCCCCTCTTTTCAATTCTTTAATTTTTTCTTTGTGGACAAAAAATTGCCAAAAATTATTACTAATCCCGTTTAGAACAAAGCAATAACCTTTTCCTGAACTGTAATCTCCTCTTAAAAAAAGCCCGAAGGAGCCTGGTTTGATTGGGGTAATCTTTGTTTTGAAGGTAAAATTTTTAACAGAGGTTACATCTTTTAAGGTAATTATCTGATTAAAATCACTGATTATAAGTGGGAGATCTTTTGAATCAAACTTTGAATAAATCAAAGCGTTGGAATTATTTGCGTTAAACAGATTAATTTCATTTTTTTCCTTTGAAAGTGTCAATAGATCAAAGTTTAGAGAACTGATTGTTTTTGGACGCGATTTCAAATGAATTTTTATTTTTTTTATCGATTTTTCGTTACTATCAAAAAAAGGAATTTCTTTCGTAAAAAAAGTACATAAATTCCAACCGTTTTTAAGATTTTCAATTGGAAGTAAGACTAATTCCCCCTTGATATTCTCTAATTCCAAGTTTAATTTTTCGATGTTTTCAGGAATAGTTTTAACCATAATAAAAAAAGATATTTGACCATATTCCTCAAAGTTAATCGCCTCTTCCAAAACAACAGACGCATCAGCTTCAAGCCAATCTTGAGAGTTTAAATAAAGAGAACTTTCCCCTTCAATAAAATTATTGAAATCAAAACCTCCATCTCCCTCCCATTTTTCGTTTTCCTCAAATTTGACCAAATTAACTATTCCTAGAGAATCTTGTTTTTTAAAAGATAATTTGTACTCTTTTTCCAAAAATGGAATTTCAACAGAAAGTGCCCCTTTTCCTTCCGGCTTGTTAAATAAGCTAACTTCTCCTTTTTTGTAAAGATGATAGGTAATAAAACAAGTTATAACGACAGATCCGAAAACAAAAATTTTTTCAAAATTCAGTTTCTTCATTTTTTCTTTTCGAGAATAATCCTTACAGCTATTATAACTAATAAAATAAGAAAAGTGGTGACCGTAACAATTGCTGAAAAATAAAATATTTTTTGAAGATTAAATTCCATAATCATCTCGTAATTTTCTTTCTCATTTGTGTCTGCCGGCAGTACCAGCCAATTATTGGCAAAACCATTTATTTTTGAATGCCTTTCTTCAGGGATTGGTTTAGCTCCCCATGTTTCAAAAGTTGATGGCTCCATAAAGATTAAGCGAGGTGTATATTCCTTGATCTCTCCTTCAAAATATTCAGCTCCAATTACCTCGGAGACTTTTTCTTTTAAAAATAAAGAGGTTGTTGTTTTCCCTAACTCTCCGAATTTTTGCCAAACCGAATCGGACAATTTTTCATTTCCGTTTGACTCAACCACGGGATATAACTTCCAGTCGGAATGATATGTTTCCAAAAAAATCAATTGGTAAGGATTTTTCGCCCCAACGACTTTAATTTTATATTTTGTGGGGTTAATTCTTTGAAATGATATTTCAGGTAAAATTGTCTCCATTGCTGGCACCCATTGACTTTGTATTAGCTTAGCAACAAGCTTTGGCTGAAGAATCTTTACTACTTTTATCTCGGAACAATTTTGAGAGGAAATTGTAATTGAAGCCTTTTCACCATCATCCGAAGATTTGAAATAATATTCGACAGCTTGATACTTCCCCCCTGTAGGAAAAAGCCGCCTTTTTAACAAATCATTAGGAGTACCTTCGTTCACAATTAAAAAACCTGGGTCGGTTGATTGATAAGAAAAGCTTATTTTATAAAAAGTTTCGGGGCAATAATCTTTAATCTTTAAGTTTTCATCAAGTAAATTTTCTTCTGGATAATAATTTTCTAAAACAAACATATTAATTCCTTCGTTAAATTCTTTTATGGCAATGGTTTGCCAAGAATCTTTTTTTTCATCGGAATTAAGATAAATTTCATAAGAACCTGGCTGGAAAACATCAAACCGATAAACCAATCTTGACGGATCAATGTCGATTTTCAATTTTTCAATTTTGTTTTCTAAAAGCTCAAAATCTTGATTAAATTTCTCTACTTCTTCACTCCCAATTTCCAAGTTGTAAACTTTATCTCTCAAGTTCGCAAAAAAACCAATTACTCTAAAATATTTTTCAGGCCAATTTCTGGTACCATCGCTACAAATCTTTGTCAACAGGTTACTAATATCTATTATTTCTTTTTTAAACCTTTCTCTGTCTTCATTAAGAAGAGTGTCTCTTAAACCAAACTCTTGGATTTCGGCAATTCTTTTCTCGGCATAATAAAGATGTTTTTCCAAAAGTTGAGGAGTGTTTTTTTGAGAAATAGCTTTATCGCGATCTTCTTTTATTAAGGACCAAAAATAGAACCTTGATCCTGGTATTGTTAAAAAATTTTCTCTATCTAAAGGAAACATTTTAGGATTGTTTAAATTTTTGATATAAGAATCTGTTAAACTATTTTCCAGCTCACCTCGAATAAAAATTTCCTTTGTTTTTGATAAATTTTGGCCATTATTATTGGTTAATAAAATCCCTATTCTTGGATCTTGGGCCATTTCTTCATTTAGATGAAACAAATCTAATCCCGTCTCTAAATCCCCTTTAAGGTTAATCGTCTCGTTAGGAATATAAATTCTTGGTAAAAATTTTCCTTCAGTTTTATATATTTTAAAAAATCCGATCTGGTTTTCTAACTGATAATTTTCCAAAAAAGAGAGGATTTTTTCTCTGTCGGGAGTAAGCAAGTTAGAAGAATGCCAATTATAATCCTCTCTGAAAACAATTTTTTTAATATTCAACAGGGTTAGAAAGGTGTTAACTTTCGAAAAATCTTCCTTGTTAATCGCCGAGGCTAAAATTTTGACCATTTCAGGATTATTCAAATTTAATATCGACTTTTGGGAAAATTGTCTCAAATAATCGGTACCTTGATATCCATGCTCCCACTTAAACGAAAAGGTGTCTGAGCTAGAAATAGGCAAAACCAAATAACGGGCTGTTGTCCTGTCCTTGGCGTCCCATTCTTTAAATTTATAATACGAGTCCGGAATTTTGATTAAGTATGACCGCAAATACTCTCCCCCTTTGCTTATAACACTGCCGTCAAAGAAAGGAAAGCCAATTAGCAAAACAAGTATTAGAAAAAACACGGTAAGCCATTTTAATTTTTTTTGCAAAAAATCAATTCCGAAAGTGAATAAAACTGTATAAGGAATTACATAAATAAAACCGTATTTTGTAAATCCTCCCCGAAAGGCTCTTAAAACATAAGGAAATTTTTGATAAAAATCGTTTAAAACAGAATAGATTGGCAAATAAAAACCTGAAACGGAAAGCACTCCAATTAAAAACAAAAATAGCCAAAAGAAACCATTAGTGTTCTTCTCTTTAATAAGTTTTAAGGATCCCAATAAAGCCGTAACCCCAATAATTGAAGTAATCATAATATATAAGGGAGAATAAAAAAATTCATTCCAGGGATAATAAAGATCGCCCATCTCTCCTTTGTCAAAACTCCAAAGCCCCAAAAGACGAAAAATTCCGGTAAACTTAACGCTATTTAATCTTACTGTCGGTAAATCTTCCATGAGGCCAATGGAAACATTGTCGGCTGACTCATATTGACTTTGTATATCGGAAACAAACGGAAAAATCCAGTAAGCATTCAGAAGCAAGAGAATAAACGAGAAGATGCTAAATCTTAAAAGAAGCCTCTTTGCTTTTTTAAACTCTTTTCTGAAAATATTCAAAATAAAATTAACAATGAAATACGAAAAAAGAATAAAGTAATAGATGGCAAACATAACCGGACTGGCAAAAGTGACACTCAGTGGAAAAATAAAAATTAAAAAACTTGCCAGACTTAAACTGATTTTCCCCTCCATTGATTTAATAAATAAAGCCAGCGCCAATGGCAAAAAAGAATAAAAGGGAAAATACAAACCAATCGACAAAAACCAAACAACAACTGAAGCAAATGGATTTAATGTATAAAATAAAGCTCCAATAAAAGAAGGAAATCTTTTAATCCCAAACACTTTCAGAAGATAATAAGTTCCCGCCCCGGAAATAGAAAAACAGATATAAAATAAAAATTTCTCATAAAAAAGACTGTTATTGGAAAAAAATTGAAAAATTCTTCCATATATGGCGTAAGGGAAAAACAAAGGTGGGTTTCGCGCCAGAGAGTATCCCGTTGAAACAGACTTTTCCCAAAGAAAAGCCAATGTAGATAAATATTCTTTAAAATCTGGATGCCAAGCAAAACAGCCTCCGGAAATAAAAAAATCTTCTTTAAACCAAGTCAGAGAAAACAGCCCTATTAAAAAAAATACAAAATAATCAACCTTAGGGTATTTTTTAATAAAAAACCAAATTTTTTTCATTAATTCTTACCGCCCTGTTTCCACAAAGAAACGATTCCTTTACTTTTAATAGCGGCGCTATTTGCAAGAATATTAAAATAATTTTTCCCTAATTTTAAAGTGTAAAGCAAGTCTTCTGGTGATTTTATTTTTGAAAAAATTTTCCAAATTTTTTTCAATCTGCTTTTTAAAAAACGGTTGAACGCTTCCGATTGCAAACTGATTAGTTCCTCGTGAGAAAAATTTTTTGTTTTAGTACCCCTAATAATCGAGGTATCGCCTTCTTTTGGAAGTAGTCCCTCTTTCTTATATATTTCATACATTGCGGTCCCTTTTCGCGGATTGGCAATATAGAAAACCGCAAAATCCAAATCAGTAGAGATGGCATAATTTATAGTATCTTCTATTTGATTTTTAGTTTCATAAGGAAAACCAATAATAAAAGTACCGATTGTCCAAAGCCCTATTTTTGAACAATAACTTATTAATTCTCTCGCCTTTTGGTAATCATAATATTTCCCAATAAAATTATTTAAAATTTCTTTATTTCCCGATTCAAGTCCAAAAGTTAACCGATAACAGCCGGATTTCTTCATCTTATCGATTATTTTTTTGTCCAAGAGCCAAATTGCAATCCCGTTCGGGGTTGTCCACTTAATATCAAGTTTTCTTTTTATAATCTCGTCGCAAATTTTTTCCAAACGACTGGCATCAACAGAAATACTATCATCAAGAAAACTGATTCCGTTCACCTTATAATTCTTGATTAGACTTTCAATCTCATCAACCACATTTTTAGGAGACCTCCCGCGCCAGAGTCTGCCCCAAATTACCTTAACTGAACAATAAATACAATTTCCCGGACATCCCCGCGAGGTAATCATACTGGTAACCCGATCCCTCATTTCATATTGGCTGTTTTTTCTATCTTCCTCAAAATATGCCTCCATTGGCAAAAGGTCTCTTGCAGGAAAATCCAAACTGTCAATGTTTTTGATATAAGGACGAGGTAAATTTTCGATTATTTTATTGTCCTTGCGTATAAATGTCCCTAAAATATTATCCAATTTTTCACCCTTTTCAAATTTTTTAATTATTTCTAAAAAAGTAATTTCCCCTTCCCCCCTTACAACAATATCGACATGTTTGTCTTTTAAAACATCCCAAGGGTTAGATGACGGATGAGCCCCCCCCATCACAACCAATATATGAGGATCAACTTCTTTTACTATTCTCGCAGCCTCGTGTGCATCTGAAGAATGAGGAGTAGAAATGCAAGTAATTCCTATTATGTCAGGCGAAAAACCTTTAATTCTCTTTTTAATTTCTTCCTCTGAAAGTCCAAACCGGATTTTGTTTCCAATTTGTATTTTATTATTAATCCCTTCTGCCGCCGCATCAATAATTTTTACTTCAACCCCGTTTTTTTCTAAATAGGAGGCAATATAGGCCAATCCCAAAACAGGTGAAATTCCGGTTGGGTCGTCTTGGGAAACAGTTAAAAATGAATGAAGAAGCAAGACTTTCATTGTAATATTATTGCAATATAAGCGGGATTGTTGCTTTTGCTAATGAGCCATCAGAATAAATAATATGTAATTCATATTCTTTCTTTTCCCATTCCGAAGGAGCCTCAAAATATAAGTCAACCTCTCCCCCTTCCTGAAAAACCTTAATTGGGGAATAAACCCCATAAGGTCGGTTACTCCAAATTATATCACCTGATCTCACTCGTAAAAATGATATTGGCTGATTTTCGCTCAAAACTCTGATATGGAGATCAATTTCCCCCGACGGCTTTACTAAAGAATTTCCCACAAAGTCTTTCCCATCCTTACCCAAAAGCTCCGCCGAAATAGAGTGATACTTTATATCAACTTCCCCTGAATAAGATATTTGGTATTGAGGTACTGTTCCCGCAGTGTAAACCATTGGCTCAAAAATTAGTTTTGTTCCTTCGGTATTTTCCAATCTCGTTATAGCACTATATCTTTTTACTAATTCAATTGGAATTTCCAGGTAATCTCCAGTAATAAAATCCTTATTTATTGGAACATCTTCTTTAAATTTAAAAATCATCAGATTGCCAAATTGCCTCTCAAAAAGATAGCAGCGGCTTATAAAGTTGCTTAGTTCTTTGAAAATGAGCATTTGATCAAAAACTTGCCGCGGATGAACATCAAATAATATATAAGCCGGAGGTGAATTTATTAACTCAGTAATCAGCTTCCTTCTGTTGCTTTCAAAATCAATCTTCCATCCCTGAGAAGTAGCAAGCATGAATTGATAATCCAAAACACTATAGTTCTTCTCAAATGAATAGATCGGCCGTTTCCTAATCAGATAATAAGGAAGAGGATTAGTACTCCAGACATACAGGTTTTCACTAGGTTTAATTTTCTTTTCCAAATATTCTGAAGCTGAATAAAAAGGCAGCCAGCCATCATCTGTTATATCAACACCAATTTTTTGATAATATTCCATTTGGGTTATCTTTTTGCTCAATAAATTATAAAAACTTGTTATATAAATATATTGATCTTTTAAGGTCAGATGAATGAATAAAAATAGGAATAGCAAAAACAAATTGTTCATGAACAGTTTTTTACATTTTAATTTACTGGCGGTAAAATCATAAAATAAAACAAATAAATAACCAATAATAATCGAGACGGCAGGAACAATTTGGATAAAATAATGTAAAAAAAACCAGCCATTAAAACAGGCTCCCAGTAAAGCGAAAAAAAACCAGCCAAAAATAAAAATTTCTTCTCTCTTTTTCCTTTTAATAATTTTTGAAGAAATAAATATTAATCCGATTAAACCGGCAAGAACTATCGGCCATAACTGCTCCCAAAAATAAACACATAAATTTTTTAATCTGATAGCCCAGCCAAAACCAGCCCAGGCAATAGAAACATAAGAAGAACCGCTTTTAAAAGAATGCCATAAAAAATCATGAAATTCCCCTCTGCCAATGAAATAAATAACAGAAAAAATTAAAGGCAAAAAGGCAAAAATCCCAAATATCAACCCTTCCTTAATAACTGATTTTATGTTTAATTTCTTTTTCTTTAGATTAAGATTTTTTAACAAAATCCAAATACATAAAAACAGACCCTCAAAAAAAGCAGGCTGTTTAAAAAAAACAGCAACTCCCAGACACAGCCCGGATAACGCTAATAAATATTCTTTTTCTTTCTTTAAATATAATAAAAATAGGAAATAGGAAAAAACAGTAAATGGCATCATAAAATATTCTGTATTTGCTGGAGACCGAAGAGAAAATAAATTAGGGAGGAAGCTAAAAATAACTGCCGATAATATTCCCACCCTCCTATCAAGCAGCAAATTTCCAAAACCATACAAAGACAAAATCGCCATAAAAAGCAAAAAAGTACCGGCCGCCCTAAAAGAAATAATACTTCCCGGAAAGAAATTATCTAAAAATCTATAAATAAAGATTATCCCTGGCAGTTTTAAAAAGGGAGTGTCTGCATAAAATCTTTCGCCTTTCGAGTAAAAGGCAAAATAGGCAAACATTCCTTCATCGTTATCAAGAGGTTGAAAATGCAAAGGCAGACGAACAATAAATCCAAAAAGCAGAACCAAGAAAAGTAGGAATATATATTTTTTTCTCATATTAAATACTCTTTAAACAAAACAAATTGTACCAAACCAAGAATTCAATTACTGAAAAAAAGGCAAAATCAAAACGGCTGTTTTTGGTATAACTTAATATTTTCTCTTTATCAACATAGTCGGGTATTTCTAACTTGTCAACAAGTGATTTTATGTATAAAATGTCTGATTGTTTAAAAGTAAAATACTTGGCAAAGAAAAAATTTTTAAAAACCGTTCTGGAAAAACTGTATAATCCGGTCTTTATCATCAAATCTTCAAAAATTATATTTATTTTTTCGGATTTTCTTTTATCGTTTGTCGAAGACAGCTTCATTATTTCAGGAAAACTATTTTGCAGAATTTTTAAATAAATATGGTCTTTAACTTTAATTTCCGGCGGAATGGAAAGTGAAAATTCCACCAGCTTACTTTCCAAAAAGGGAAATCTTTTTATTTGATTAGCAAAAATATCCCCCGATATCAAAGAAAGACAATTGCGTGTTCGATTGGCGGCAAAAAAAATACTGACTTTATTATCGTTTTTTGGTATTTTATCCAATTCATCTTTCAACGATCTTTTTCCGCCTTTCAATTCTTTTTGAATCTTTTTGTTAAAAAATTGTTTTATAAAAAAACTGCTGCAGCCGCACTGATTAAAAATAATTTGGGCTAACTTATTAGGTCTATTTATATATTTGTAATTATCGTTGTCAAGAAATAACCCTTTTAGCAATAAATCCCCCGCCAGACCATCAAAGATTGTTTCTTCTCCCTTCAGATATTCTGCTAAAGGAAGAGACCAAATATGCTCCGAACTCATGCCTTCTGTCAATTCGATTTTCTTAACAAAATATTTTTTGTAAAAATCTGCCGGATGTTTTACAAAAATATTTTTTACTCCGAGCTTGTCCGCCACCTGCTTCGCAATAATCGGATCATTTTCGCCAGTCGGATGTTCCGTTGTGTATGTCGTATAGTCTATATCGGTATAATTGGTTAGCGATGACGCAAGGCACCGCGAATCATATCCGCCGGACAAAAAACAAACAGGACTGCTTACGCCCCTTGCGGTCTTCTGGACAGCTTGTTTTATCAAATTTGCCCCCTCGTTGACAAAATAGCTAATATCATGCTTCCGATCAATTTTGACGCTGTTATAATCCCAGTAATTTTCAATTTTTATCTCGCCTTTGCAGAATGCAAGAATCGAAGCATTTGACAGAGATTTTATATTTTTAAAAAATGTTTTTTCTCCCAAAATATACCGAAAGGAAAAATAATCTCTCCACGCTTCCCAATTTATTCCTCTTGAGACACTATCGTCTTGAATGATGCTTTTAACTTCCGAAGCAAAAATAAGTCTTTTATGGTTACTTGAATAATAAAGACTGCTAACGCCGCAACGGTCATTAATCAAATAGCCTGTTTGATTATTTTTATCGTAAATCGCAATATTAAAAACTCCATTTAATTCCTTAATAAAATCAGTTTTTCTTTCCGAAAATAATTTTAAAATTTCGCCGGCAGTGTTTGTTTCTTTCTTAAAGTCTAAAAGATAACCGGAAAAGACAACCGTAAAATTATCATTTTCAGCTATTTCGCTGGTTTCATTTTTTAAAAACAACCTGCAAATTCCAAAGTTTTCTCTTAAAAAATACTCTTTTTGGTAATTTCGAAACTTCTCCATCGGAGAAACTAAAACATCAAGATCGTCTTTTTTAACTTCGTCTTCGATTACACCACAAATTTTAGACATTTTGTTTAGACAAAAACGGCAGAGAATTTTTTAGCTGACCGGTTAAAAAATAAATTAATCCATCTTTGAATCCAAATAAATAATATTTAACTAAATCGAATCTTTTATACTTTATGGATAAAATAGAATAAAACAAAGGCCATAACCAGCTGAAAAAAATTAAATAAATAATCTTTTGAAGAAATTTTCCGTATCTTTTGATTAAAACCATTCTATTTCTTATTAAACAATATGATTTTTGATTAAATATTCCTCCCATAAATCTTGGTTTTAAATTATCCTCCATTTTTACTTTATGATAAGTAACAGCATCTTGGCAAATACCGCTTTTTAATCCTAGCTTTTTAACTGAAAAAACAAAATCAATATCCGTTAATGACTGAATCAATGAAGGATCAAAATAATTCGTTTTTTTAAGAAGGTCTTTTCTTGTCATAAAAATATTTGGGACGGCATCGCTTTCAATAATTTCTTTATTTTTTACATTATCTATTATTGTTTTGCTTGATCCAGTAATGAAGCTAAACTTTTGACCGGAAAA
>Ga0210057_1010059_pt1 | contig 10799 bp, 12 predicted proteins | sample CryGeyCG2114_010_2_FD_183968 | JGI IMG/M metagenome (GOLD analysis project Ga0210057, IMG submission 183968) | Groundwater microbial communities from aquifer - Crystal Geyser CG10_big_fil_rev_8/21/14_0.10 (SPAdes) (version 2) | ecosystem: Environmental > Aquatic > Deep subsurface > Groundwater ...
TTTTGTTGAGATGATTTTTTCTGAATCCTCTTTTTCTTACATCTTTTGATTTACAATGTGGACACTTCATTTTCGCCTCCTTTATAGAGGCGAAGATGTTTGATTATATAAATGTGACTCTAAATTGACAATATCATATATACATAAGATTTAAAAATTGTTGGAGATTTTAGTATTGATGAAACAAAGGACCCTACAACTCGAAGAAAGTCTTAGTTATGTGCCAAGACAGCAAGTTTTTGGAATTTCTATGTATGGACTTGAAAGAGAAGTATCGGTTTTTTATACTGGTGATGCAGCAAGACCGATGATTAGGGTGTCTGGTGGAGGCAAGGGAGTAGTCTTTCCTTTAGGCAGTTTAGGGTTGTGCCTTGTAAAAAATATACATGAAACGTATTTTATCGATGAAAATGGAAAACTCTCTAAAGGACACACCACTTTTACATCTAATGACAATAGAAAGAAAAGAATTTCCCACGATTGATTATCTATACAATAATGAAAAAGCTAAATTTAGTTGGATTAGGAACTGCTGGAAAGCGGAGTTATTTTGTTTTAGAAAAGAAAAACATATTTAGTAGGTACTTTAATGAAATTCTGGAGAAATTAGGAATAGAAGAAAGAGTATATGACAAAGAATATGACTCTGTTTTAGAATCAATCGAAGAGAAAAATAATGAAATAGAACATTTCAAAAATGAGTATTTTGATATTGATGTTATTTACACCGCTGACAGGATTATAGTCATAACAAGAGCTGAGGATTACAAACTAAAAGAGTTTAAATCTTTAATGCTTTCATGCTCCATAATGAACAAAGAATGAGTTCTATATCAGTCGAAAACATATCTAAACATTTAAATTCAGAAATTGGATTTTATCCAGTTAGAACGAAGATTGTTAAAGTTCCTAATGAAGGATGGGAAGAATTTTGTAAGTCTAATAACTGGGATTCTACTTCTTCAGGAGCGTTTTCTCCGAGAACACTAACAGCTTACTTAAGGGAAGAGGGAGAATTTGGAGATTTAAATCTAATTCATGAATTCTTTGGGCACGGCATTTTTATGGAATATCACCCATTAGAGAAGAGAATAACTGCTCGTGGAAGTGTCACAAAAGAAATAAAAAGTTTCTCAGAATTATTCGCAATTTGGTTAGAATTTTATTTTTCAAAAAGATTTGAATTGAAAAAAACCTTCTGAAAAAAGCACCGTCAGTATGAAAATAAAAAAGAGTTATTCAGGTTAGAGGAAACAGCAGAAAATCTTGGATTATTTGCTTTATTTTCAATGCTCGGTTTTCCCAAATATTATGGCGGAGATAAAGTAAAAGAATTGCTGGAAAAGGTTTATGGAGAAGAAAAGATTCTCTCATGCTCAATAGGAGTTATATATGGTTCACGAAAACCTTATTCTGACATAGATTTATTTGTGGTATCAGAAGATATAATAGATTACAAGAATGAATGGATTAATATTTTTACACAAACCAAAAGAGAATTTGAAGAGCAATTAAAATTATTTGCGGTTTCTTTAAGAGATCCGTTACTCCACGGGGAGTTAATCTTTGGAGACAGGAGTTATTTTGGATTAAAAAAACAACAATGGTTAGCCCAACCAATAACAGAAAATGCTATTAGGTATAACATCCAAAGGCACAAAGAACTAAAAGAAATTGCTAAAACTTACCCGTTAGGGCACAAGAAAAGGAGACTTACAGAAAGTTATTCTGCATCTTATCTGCAAAATGCCTTAAAGTTAAAAAGAGGAATAAGGATTTAAAAAATATCTAACACATTTTCATCTTCGGCGTCTTCTTCAATTGCTTCTTCGGGAATATCAATATCTTCTTCGTCTGTTTTGCCCTGCAGTTCTTCTATAACTTCTTTTAATTCCTCATCTTCCTTGTTCTCTTCTGCATTTTCCTCTTGTTTTACAATTGCCCCTGAAATTGGCTGATTTTTAAAATCTAAGAAATCTAAATTCATATCCAAAATAGGATATTCTTCTTTTTTGCTTTTGGGTTCTGATTTTGTGACTAAAGAGCCAGCTATTTCTTTTTGCTCTGCAGGACTTCCAGCTACCATAAACTTCGGACTAAAAACATCAAATCCTATGTCAACATCAGGAAATTCTTCTTTGCCTTCATAAGTTTCTTCTCTTTTTTTTGCTTCTTTCTCTATTTCCTCTACTCTTTCTTTGTCCTGCTTTTCTTCGTCTTCTATTGCTTCCTGCTGTTCTTTTTCAAATTGTTTTTTTATTTTTTCTTCTTGTTCTTCTTCTGGAAGAGCTTTTTCTTCAACTTCCTGCACAACTTTGCTTATTTCATAGGCGGCATCTGCATTTACAGAAATGCTGTCAATGCCTCTTTTAACAAGGAATTTAGCCATTTCTGGCTTGCTTGCAGCTTGCCCGCAGATGCTTGTTTTCACATTATTTTCTCTGCAAATTTTAATTACTTGCTCTATTTCTTTTAAAACAGCAGGATGCATTTCATTATACAAAAATTGGACATTTTTATTTCCTCTGTCTACTGCAAGTGTAAATTGTGTCAAGTCATTTGTTCCAAAACTTATGAAATTTATTCCTTCTTTGCATAATTCCTCTATTAGTATGCAGGCGGCGGGGGTTTCAACCATAATTCCAAATTCCATATTTTTTGTTTTAAATTTTTCAAATATCTTTTTAGCTTGTTTCACTTCTTCAACTGAAATAATCTGTGGAAACATAACTCCCATTTTCTTTTCTGGAAATTTTTCAGCAATTTTTTTTGCTGCCTGCAACTCAGCTTCTAAAATTGCTTTATTCTTCAAGGAAAATCTAATGCCATGGAATCCAAGCATTGGGTTTAACTCTATTTGCTTTGGCGAGCCATTTAAAGTTCTAAACTCATCGCTTCTTATGTCAGAAGTTCTTATCCAGACACTTTCAAAATGCTCAGCTATTTTTTCTATTCCTTTTTTAATAATTTCAGAATAAGCTTCTATTCTATTTTCAGCCAGAAACATTAAAGGATGTTTTCCTGATTCTGCTATTATCCCCTCTAATCTTAACAAGCCAACTTCCTTGCATCCGCTTTTAGCAGCTCTTTTTGCATAATCAGGCAAATCCAAGATAACCTTAATTTTTGTTTTTGTTTCTAAAATTTTCTGAATTTCTTCTTTTTTTTCTTCGCCGGCTTTTCCTTCATAAACTTTTCCGCTGCTTCCATCAACAGTTACAATCTGTTCTTCCTTTAGGAAAGAAGTGGCGTTTTTTGTTCCGACCACGCACGGAATTCCCATTTCTCTGCTTACTATGGCGGCGTGACTCGTTGCTCCTCCTTCATCAGTTATTATGGCAGAAGATTTTTGCATTGTTACAACCATGTCCGGATTTGTCATTTCTGTAACTAATATATCTCCTTTTTTTACTTTGTCTAAATCAGCCATGTTTTTTACTATCTTTACTTTTCCAAAAGCAATTCCAGGACTTGCAGGCGATCCTTGCAGTAAAACTTTCCCCTCTATTTCCCTGCCTTTTGCTCTCGCTTTGGTTGTTATTGGGCGAGACTGAACAATGTAGATATTGTGAGCTTCAATTGCAAATTCTATATCTTGTGGCTTTTTGTAATGCTTTTCCAACTGCAAACTTATATCAGCCAGCCTTGAAATTTCACCTTCTGTTAAGACTTGCTGGCTGCTTTTTTCTTCTGTTAATTTTATCTCTTCTATTTCCCCTGAACTTCTTCTTATCAGGGCTTTTTTCTTATCTGCTGTTTTCTTGCCTAAAATTTCTAATTCTCTATTAACAAGATAATTATCTGGCTTTATTTTTCCTGAAACAATTCCCTCTCCTAACCCAAAAACCGCTTCTATCATAACATTATCATCTTCATGAATTGGATTTTTTGTGAAAATAACTCCGGATTTTTCTGAGTTAATCATTTTCTGAACCACAACAGACAACAAAACTTCTGTGTGCTTGAATCCTTTTCTTTCTCTGTAGTAGATTGCCCTTGGTGTGTAAAGAGAAGAAAAACATTTTTTAATTGCCTCTAGCAATTTAGAATTTCCTTTTATTCCCAAGAAACTTTCCTGCTGTCCTGCAAAACTTGCTGTTGCTAAATCCTCAGCAGTTGCAGAGCTTCTGACTGCAACAAAAATCGGCTCTTTTCCTATTTTTAAAATGCTTAAAGCATCTTCTCCTATTTTGGCATCTTGTTTTTCTGCGCCCAAAATTTCATACGCCTCAAGAATTTCTTTTTCCATTTCCTCTGGAAAAGCTTGTTTTTCAATTAACTCTCGAATTTTTTTGCTTGCTTCATTTAAATCTTTTGTGTTCTCGATGTCTGTTTTTTCTATAATGCTATTTATTTCACTTTTTATGTTTTCTATGAATTTTCCAAAAGCCTGGGCAGTTATAATAAAAGCAGGAGGAACAGGAAACTTGTTGTTGAACATTTCCGCCAAGCTTGCGCCTTTCCCTCCGGCAATAGAAATATCTTTGTTAGATAATTCAAAAAGCCATTTTACATATCCAAACTCCTGATCTGATTTCGCCTCTTTTTTCATACAGATAATATAAAAGAAGATTATTTAATCTTTTCCTTTGAGAAAAACTTTACTTTTTCACTTCAAGCACAATCTTTGTTGCGCATGGCAGTTTAGGCTTGATTTTTTGTAAAGCATATCTTGCCATAGCAATAGATTTTTTTTCTGAGAAAGCGACAACAAAAACAGCCTCTCCCACATCAATAAAAGCTGCTCTGCCGATAGCAGCACCAAAAGACATCTGCATTCCCTGATTAACTCTCTCTCCTTTGCTGCCTCCGCTGTAAACTTTATTTTCTCTTAGAATATGGTGAGGATATTTTCTTACAGAGAAATAATAATTTCCAGGAAGAAAAGTTTCTAAATCGTGATGAACAACCTGCCTGCATGCTTCAAGTGAATTGTCCCTTGCCATTACTTTTTCCTTGCTTATAAGCCTTAAAACAAAATTGTACTTTCCTTCTTTAAATGCGTTAATATTTCCCATTTCAAATTTAACTACTTTTTGCGGTGGGATGGTTTTAATATACGCTTTGCTCTTAACTTTGCTTTTTCTTGTATACGGCCTTGCATATTTTTTTGAATAAGCGCATGCTTTTCTAAGTCCCATTTTATCTTAATGAATAATCCCTCTCATCATTGTCTAATTTAGTTAAGTATAAGTAAGTAATTGAATTAATGAATATAAACTCCCTATCACAATCCATATCACTTCTTCCATTTTTACGGGCATTAGCTATTCTGTCTGCTGGAGAGAGAATTTTATTTTTTTGTACTTTTGAGCTTAGACTTTCCATTTTTACCCTACCTCCGCTTCTGTTGCTATCGCCTGTCCTGGCAGACCTTTTTCAAATATAGCTCTGACAAGCCCCTTATTTCCATGTGGAGAAGCAATTTTTCCATTAATTATTTTTCCTGCTGGGCTTGTCCATGAAACTTTTTTTCCAACAAATTTCTCAGCTTCTTCTCGTTTTTTTGTTCCAACATCTAAGATAAAATGTCTTGGCTTGTAAGTTTTCCTTCCTCTCCTGAATTGAATAACTAAAGCTTTTGCCATTTTAGCATAAAAAGTTAATAAAACTTAGAGAAGAAAGGGGTTTTTAAATCTTGTTGAGATGTTTTTAAAAGACTTCTCTTTCATATCTCTGTAGTAAATAATCAACTTCTTTTAATTCAGCTGTTATTTCTGATTCTCTGTCTCTTAAGCCAGCAGGGAGTCTTGTGATTATATCTGGTGGAAAAGCAGCATGTTTATGATTAATGTTTTCTTCAACATACCTCACAAAGTAGGTTTTAGGCGGGCCTGGGAAATATTTAACTCTATTAACCAAAGTTGTTTGTTGGCTGATTGGCCTGACAATCAAATGTTCTTCAGGCTCTGTTGCTTTATAAACACTAAACCTTGCTGAGCTCATAGTTGTTGGAGGATGATAAGGTTCTTCAGGGTGACCTTGTTCAAAAGCCCTCAAGTTTTCTGCTTCCAGTCTCCTTTTCATTCTTTCAAGCTGTTTTGCACCAACATACCCTTCTCCCCTGAATCCATGAATATCTATTCCCTCAATAGAAGTTCTTCCTTGGCCGCAATCTCTTCTTGCCCTTCTTGTCATTTTATAATTTAATTAATTTAAAAGAGTTTATGTTGTAGAAAAGATATATTAAAATATTGTCCTATAAATTTTCTAATATGTTATCCACAAATCTTCTTGCTTTTCTTTCAGTAAAAAAGGTCTTTCTTTTTTCTACATGATTTCCATCTTCAGTGTAAACTTGCCCTATATATTTTGGAATTGGATTTCTAAATCTGACCTTTCCAAAAGGGTGAAAACAATCTTCTTGCTTTATAATATGAGCCGCTTTTCCATTATTTTCTATTCTATCAACAAAGGTTTGAGAAACCATTTCTTTTGTTTTTCCAAGATAGTAAGATGCTCCTATAACCAATAAACATGCTGTGTAAAGGATTTTATCTTTAATGTTCATTTTAATTTTATCAGAACTCTCTTCCCCTAAAAGCTAATTTCAAACCTTCAGAAATTTCCTCCCTTAAGTTTAATTTCTGATAGCTATCGAAATCAGAAACTGATTTCGAAGTCTCCAAGTTCTTTCTTCAAAAGAGCGAGAATTTCTGCTGTAAGCTTGCCTGGCTTGCCTTTTTGCTCTCTGACTATTTTTTCAAATTCGTCTTGGTTTGCGTCCTCTATTTTATCTGCAACTTTCTTTATTTTTCCTTCTTGTATTAAAAATGCTGGATTTGTCAGGAATAAATCAGCATGTTTGCCTTTATATGAGATTATTATCTTGCTTCTCTGCAGCTCAGCTATTTCGCATCTTTGCCCGTATTCTATAAGACTATTAATGAGCTGGACTGAATTTTTTCTTATTTCTTCTACTTCATGAAAAGTTGGCTTTTTCTTGCTTTTGTATTTTCTCTTGCTGTCAATAAGCTCGTTTAAAACATGCAAAAATCGAGGGTCTGTGCGGCCTTTGTTGACAAGCTCTTTTTCAAATTCTTTAACAAGCTCAGCTTCTGATTTTTTGCCAAAAAGCCCTTCTAGCAACTTGAATGTGTTGGTATAAACTTCTTCAACTGTTTTTTCCTGCGCTCTTTTCTCAATTTGTTCCCTTAATTCTTTAAGCCTTTTCATATAATCTTCTGCATTTTTTAATAGCTTATCCACTTCTACCCCTTTGACTTCTTTAATCTCCTCATGCTCATATCCTTTGTAATACTTCATAACAATTTCATCCAAGATGTCAATGTATTTTTTTTCTAATAATTTTTCTTTTTCATAAAATATTCTTTTCATTTCTGGGACAGTTTCTTTGATGTTCGGCGGAGGCAATCCATAAAGCATTAACAATGCCTGGCTTGGTGTTATGACACCCCAATAAATATCTCCCATAACTATGTCAAGTAGCCTTCTTTTTACGCTCTCTCCTAACTTGTCACCCATAGACATAAACATGTCTATTGCCTCAGGAGAGGGCTTTATTTTTCCCATTTTTAAAAGAAGCTTCCAAGGCATGAATGTTCCCCTGTCATAAAGCGGGACACCATCCCTAATGAAAGTAAACATAACCGGATGAGCATCTTTGACAGCCTCCCAGAATTCAGTTAAAATATAAACCTGGACATTCAACAGATTCTTGACTCCTGCAAGCTCATTGGCTTCCATTATATAAGAATAAATTATAGCTCTCAGTTTTTCTTTTAGCTCAAGCCTTGGCATTCTTTTTACATCTGTATCATCTATAACAATAAAAACATCAACATCACTTGTTTTTTTTGCATCTCCTCTTACTAAACTCCCGCCCATAACATAACTTGTAACATATTTTTCAAATTTTCTCAAAACAAGGGATTTATGGATTTGAGCAACTCTTAAAGCTCCTAACAAACCTTTGTCGTGAAGCGGGAAAGACATTCCAATTGCTTCTGCAATATCATATTTTCCGTCTAAACAAAAGTTCCAGATATCAACAGGAGTCATTAAATTAAGCCACAACCTCGGTTTCATATCTTTAGTTTCTTTGATTAGCTCTGCTTTTATTTTATTTATTTCTTTAAATTTTTCTTCAGGCACAACAATAATAAGATGCAGAGGCTTAGATTTTTTCTCTTCTTCTGTTAGTTCATTTTCCTCATCGAATTTTTCAGCTGCTTGCGGAGGAATTATGCCTATAGATAAAATAAAAGGATATTTTTTGATTATTGATTTTTTAAAACTTTCCAGCTTTGCTCTTGTTTTTTCCATCTCTTTTTTAACTTCTTCAGGAATTTCAGAAGGCATTGCTTTATCTCTTGGCTTGTATTCTGACATGCTTTTGTCAAGCGCTTCTTTCTCTATGCTTTTTTCTTTGTCTTCCTTAGCCATAAAAAAGATAGAAAATGTTGCTATTTAAATCTTGTGAAAATGCGGGAAATGTATAAAATAATTGAACAAAAATCATCAAAAATAAAAGAGAAGTTTTATGACACTCTATTTGATTCAAAACGAACTAAGTTTTCCTTATCATTTTAGGAATGGGTGTAGGAAGAATTGAACTATCTACCAAAAGTTATATAAAGTAAAAAAATTCTGATTATTATAATTAAGTCCATAGGATCTGAAAGGATCCTATGTTTTTCAAATGAAAGAGAATTCTAAAAAGAGAAAAATTGCAATATACATTGATGGAAGTAATTTTTATTTTTCTGTAAAAAAGACATTTAATCTAAAAATTAATATAGAAAAATTTTGCAAGAAATTAGCTGGTGGCAATAACTTAGTTAAAATAAACTATTATATATCACCAATTGAGCAGTTTAACAACCCTAAAATGTACGCAGAACAACAAAGCTTTTTTGAAAAGTTAAGAAAAATTAGTAATCTTAGTATTATTTTTGGAAGATTGGAAAAAAGAAAAAGAGATAGTGAGATTTATTATGTTGAAAAAGCAAGCGATGTTAATTTAGCTTTAGACTTAGCCTTAAATGCGGAAAAAGGAGTTTATGATGAAGCAGATCTTATTTCAAATGATGGAGATTTTTCTGGAGCAGTTTTAGCTGCCAAAAGTTTTGGTAAAGAGGTCGTTTATGTAGCTATTGGAAATCAAGAAAACCCCCTCGTTTACCACACCTTAAAAGGTGTGGTTTGTTTTGGGTTTTCTGGATGCATGAAAATTCCAAAAAGGAATTTTCTGCACAGAAAATGCATAGCATTTTCTTGTGATCCAAAATTGAAAACCTAAACTAATACTACATTCTAAAGAATGTAGTTTTCAATTTATGGACATAAAAAAGCAATTTCTCACCACCTTAAAAAAGTTGCTTCAAAAACTTTTTATATCACAAAAGAATTTATTGAAGATTGTAAATTAGAGTAATGCTATGGGAACAAATAGAACATAAAAAGGTAACCTTTTCTGACGAGCTGTTTATTTTTGAGGTACCTGTGTGATTTTAGGCGCAGGAACCTAAAAGTTCAGAATAACTGCATTGTTGCATCTACGGGACTTAAATTAAGTAAAAAAATTATTTCTTCTTTCTGGCAGGTTTATCCCAATAGGCAGATTTACAATTCGGGCATAAAGTTGGATATTCTTTTTTTCTCGGTATCCATTCATGACTACATCTTTCACATTTATATCCTTTAACTTCTATTTTTATCTCTGCCATATCTAAATATAGAAACTTATTCTTTATAAAACTTACTTTTTAAAGTATTAACTATTTAGTTACTAATTAACTAACGAAACATTTAAATAGTTTAACTTACTTATATAATTAGTAATTAGTTAAGTAAATATAAAGAGGGCACAAAGCCCCCTTAGATTCCAAATCGGCTACCAACCAAAATGAAACCCAATGGAATAATAGAACAGAAGTATAAAAAAGTATCTTGTCTTTTTTGTAGTTCTAACAATGTGATTAAAAGAGGAATTAGAAAAACAGAGCATAGAGGGAAAGTTCAGAGATTCGGTTGTAAAGATTGTGGCAAAAGATTTTCTATTGATGATGGTTTTTGGAAAATGAAAAATCATGAAAAGAAAATAACTCTATGTATGGATTTGTATTACAAAGGAGTTTCATTTAGAAAATTACAAGAACATTTACAAGCTTTTTATCCTCAAAATTCTCATTATTCTACAATTTATCGTTGGGTTGTAAAATATACAACTATGATTAGCAAATTAACAGATGATTTGCCAATTAAATCAGGTAAAGAAATTATGAGTGACGAAATGGAATATTACAGAAGAGTAAACAAAAATCAAAAAGGTCGAGAGCAAAATTGGTTTGTTGATACTTTTGATGTCAAAACAAGATTTATGATTGCAGGAGAATATATGAAAAGTAGAACTAATGAAAATCTGATTAAAGTTTTGAAAAGAACAAAATTCAAAACAGGAGAACAAGTAGAAATAGTAACTACTGATGGCTTAATGGGTTATCCTGCTGTTTTAAGAAAGACATTCAGCTTACAATCCCCTTATCATGCTTCAAGCAGAACAAAAAGCAAAATAACCCATAATGTTGTCATAGCATCAGAAAGGGGCTTTAATCATCCAATTGAAAGAGTACATAACACAATTAGAGAAAGAACAAAAATTATGAGAGGTTTTCATGGTTCTTTAGACTCCGCTTATGCAATTATGAAAGGTTTAGAAATAAATTATAATTTTGTAAGAAAACATCTTGCTCTTGATGGTAAAACTCCTGCTGAAGTCTCAATACCTCAACTGAAACTAGGAATTAATAAATGGTTGGATCTAATAAAGTTGAGCA
>Ga0210057_1010064_pt1 | contig 10796 bp, 10 predicted proteins | sample CryGeyCG2114_010_2_FD_183968 | JGI IMG/M metagenome (GOLD analysis project Ga0210057, IMG submission 183968) | Groundwater microbial communities from aquifer - Crystal Geyser CG10_big_fil_rev_8/21/14_0.10 (SPAdes) (version 2) | ecosystem: Environmental > Aquatic > Deep subsurface > Groundwater ...
GAACCCGTCCCCATTTGTTGCGGTCCGGCGCAACACGCGAAAAATCAAAAGTTTTTCTACGCATTATGTACTCGGGTGTTTGCAACGCAAAGCCAGCTACTTCGAGCTTTTTTCGTACATCTTCCTTATCAACTGATAGATAGGTTGCCTCAATTTCTTTTTTCATATGTAAGATGAATTTATCGTAGCAAAATTTATTTCACTCGTCCATCTTTTCGCGCCGCGCATTCCTCCCGCACCCTCCTGCGCGGCGGGAATCAGAATCTCGCCAAAAAAGAATTAGTCGAGGCAAAGTAAAATCCTTTTCCTCCCGCAAAAATAGTTTTTGCTTTGCCTCGGCCACATTGTATTTCGCCCCGCCACACTGCCCGAATATTTGGAGGGCAGAATCCCGAAAGAAAAACACCCTTTCCTTTTTTAAAAGAAATTTCACCCCCGCCAAATCAGAAAAGCAAGGAGTGTTTTTTCTTTCGGGGTTACCGCCGAGTCCGCGAGGCGGTGGCAGGGCGATTCGTCGAGCGTACGATTTAGGTTAAAGCTGCCACGCGCTCCGCGCGTGCGATTAGCCATCGTTTTGCTTTTCGCATTTGTTGGCAGATGGTGTGCGGTATAGTGCAAGCACATAGGTGAATAGTCGCGTTGGTAGGGAGAGCACGGAGCTGCCGTATCTGAATAGCTCTACAGCTCGTCCTCGTTATGCAAATGGTGTAAAGTGTTGGGGCCGAGTAAGCGTTGCGTGCACGCTTTCTCTCGGCTCATTCGCTCGTACTGAAAATAGGTTACTTTCAGTACGCGCTCATTCGCCGGAGTAGCTCAGTTGGTAGAGCGACGGTATCGTAAACCGTAGGTCGCCAGTTCAATCCTGGCCTCCGGCTCCAGACATCTTAATGCTTTAGTATTGTACAATTGCATCATGCGCATTCGTCGCAAGATGTTCATTATCATCGGGAGTGCTTTCGTTGGCATCTTGCTCATCTTTGCCTTCTCGGGCATCCTGCTCCTCCGCGGCTTCTCGAGCGCCGAAGACCAGGAGGTACGTGGCAATGTACTGCGCGCCGCCGGTGTCTTTAACAGCGCTGTCGACAACCTCGCGATCAAGATCTATGACTGGTCGGCGTGGGACGATACGTACGCCTTTATTGCCGATCATAACAAGGCGTACATTGCCTCGAACCTCACCTCGGAGTCTCTGCAGAGCATCGGCGTCAATATGATGTTGTTCATCGATCGGAGTGGCACTTTGGTCGAAGCCAAGAACATCGACATGACAACGCTTGCTGACCTGCCGCTCCCGCCAGGCCTCCTGCCGTATCTCGAGCAAGGATCGCCGCTCTTTGAGTACACCGACCTGACGGGCGTGCGCAAGGGTGTCATCGCACTGCCCTCTGGCCTCCTCCTCGTGGCGGCACGACCGATCGAGACGAGCACGCAAGACGGGCCCATACGGGGGACGCTCATCTTCGGCAAGTATATTGATCAGGCGTTCGTGGCAGAGTTGTCAAGAACTATTGATTTCCCCCTTACGCTCGAGGCGTATAGCAAAGCACCTCAGAGCCCCGACTTCATGCCCGCGATGCAGGCGTTCGCGACTGGTAACACCACGGCCGTGGTGCCCATCAGTCAATTGAGCATTGCCGGCTACACCGTCATCAACGGGGTGAACGGCCAACCGGCGCTGGTCCTCAGGGCGGTGATGGACCGCCACACGATTGCCCTAGGTCAAAAGACGATTCTCACCTACTTCACCTTCATTCTGCTCACGCTGGCCTTAATCAGCATCGGGATGTGGTTCTTGGTCTACAAGTTTGTCCTCTCGCGTCTCACGCGTCTCACGACCCTGGTGGCGACGTCGACCACAACGCACCAGCAGGAGATCGTGCTCTCTGGTCATGACGAATTCTCAAACCTTGCTGAGGTCATCAACACGCTCACGACGAAGTTGACACAGATCGATATCGCGAAGACCGAGTTCGTCTCTCTGGCGTCGCATCAATTGCGCACGCCCCTTACCAGTATCAGCTGGTATACCGAGATGCTTCTCGCCGGAGATGCGGGCACTCTAAGCCCAGCCCAAATCAAGTATCTGAAGGCAATCTATGTCGGCAATCGCCGCATGGTCGCTCTCGTGAACGCACTCCTCAACGTCTCGCGCCTCGAGCTCGGCACGCTCGTGTTCGAGACGCGCCCCACCGACGTGGTCGCCATTGCCAAGAACAGCGTCGAAGAACAGCAACCGCAGATTGTCGCGAAGAAGATCCAGTTCACCGCCGAATACGGCACGGACATCCCGATTATCTCGACCGACCCCAAGCTCTTTCGCATGGTGATCCAGAACCTGCTGTCTAACGCGATTAAATACACCCCCGAAGGAGGGACGGTGACCTATACCATGCGGCTCAACCCAGCGCGGGACGCGCTCCTGATCTCGGTCAGCGACACGGGCTACGGGATCCCGCAGAATCAACAGGACAAGATATTCACGAAGCTATTTCGCGCCGACAACGCGCGTGCCAAGGAGGTGGAGGGCACGGGGCTCGGGCTCTATATCGTTAAGTCGATCGTCGAGCACTCGGGCGGCAAGGTGTGGTTCGAGTCAGAGGTCGGCAAAGGGTCAACCTTCCACGCGAGCGTGCCGCTCGAGGCACGTGATACACTGTCCAACATATGACCGACACACCGAAACAGACGATCCTCTTCGTTGAAGAGGACGCCGACCTACGCGCGGCACTACACGACAAGCTCACCATCAAGGGGTTTCTCACCACCGAGGCACGTACGGGTGAAGAGGGCCTCCGCTTCGCGAAGCGCGATCACCCCGACCTCATCCTGCTCGACATCCTGATGCCCGAGATGGATGGGCTTGCGATGATGAAGGCGCTGCGCGCCACCGACGAGTGGGGCAAACAGGTACCGATTATCCTCCTCACCAACCTCTCGGCCGACACGGCCGAGATTCGTGATGCGATCGCAGAGGGTGCGCCGGTGCAGTATCTAATCAAATCAGACTGGACCATCGACCATGTCGCCGAGAAGGTCAAAGAAGCGCTTGCATTGTAGGGCGGGGCGCGTAGTGGGCAGGCTTGCTATACTCGAGCCATAGAACCCATGGACGAGCAAAAGACAACGAGACTAGAGGAGATAGAAGCGCTCATGGCGTCGCCAGACTTCTGGGCCGACAAGGAGCGCGCGCAGGCGGTCGTGCAGGAGTATCAGGCTTTGAAGGGGGGTGGCGATGGCGACCCGCATGACCGCGGCGGGGCAACGCTCGCGATCTTGGCTGGTGCGGGAGGCGATGATGCCGAAGACTTTGCGCGCATGTTGTGGGCCATGTACGAGGGCTACGCGGCGCAGAAGGGGTGGCGCGTGCGCGAACTACACGCCAATACCAATGACGAGGGCGGCTATCGCAACGTCATGATCGAGATCGATGGCGCGGGGGCCTACGGCCGATTGAAGCACGAGGCGGGGGTACACCGGCTGGTCCGGCAGTCACCCTTTAATGCGCAAGCCAAGCGCCAGACCTCATTCGCGCTCGTCGAGGTCCTGCCGGTGCTTATCGCGAGTGACGTTGTTGAGCTCAAGCCAGACGATCTCGAGATCACCTTCGCCCGCGCCGGAGGCGCGGGCGGCCAGAACGTGAACAAGCGCGAGACGGCGGTGCGTATCCGGCACCTCCCGACCGACCTCTCGGTACACGTCTCGAGCGAGCGGAGCCAGCAGGCCAATCGTGAGAAGGCGCTTTCGCTATTGAAGGCCAAGATCTTCACTCAGGAGGAGGCCAAGCGTGATGCCGAGGCCAAGGGCCGCTCGATCGCGGCCACCACCGCCAACGAGTGGGGGAGTCAGATCCGCTCCTACGTCCTCCACCCCTACAAGATGGTCAAGGACCACCGCACCGGCCACGAATCGAGCAACCCTGACAAGGTTCTGGCGGGCGATCTCGATGCATTCATCGACGCCGCCTGCATCCCTGCGGGAGGCTAATCCATCCGCGCAGGTGTGGACCGAGGTCGTTTTGTCCGGCGGGCAGGGTGGGGTACAATGAGAGACGACGTATGATTTATTTCGACCGAGTGTCCAAGCGATATGGCAAAGCGCTCGCACTCGAGGGTGTTACCCTCTCGGTCGCGCCCAAGGAGTTCGTCTCTATTGTCGGGCACTCGGGTGCCGGCAAGACCACCCTCCTCAAGCTACTCCTCGCCGAAGAGCGTCCGACCGAGGGGACTATTTTTTTTGAGTCAGTCGACGTGAACGATCTCCCGACTCAGGCGCTCCACCACTATCGGCGCAAGATCGGCACCGTGTTTCAGGACTTTCGTCTGATACCCAACAAGACGGCCTACGAGAACATCGCCTTCGCCATGGAGGCGACTGGGCGCACCGACAGCGAGATCGCGAGCGATGTGCCTTACATCCTCGAGCTCGTTAACCTGGCCGATAAGGCAACCCATTTCCCCGACCAGCTCTCGGGTGGCGAGAAGCAACGCATCGCGATCGGGCGAGCGATTATTAATCAGCCTGATCTCATTGTGGCCGATGAGCCCACCGGGAACCTCGACCCCATCAACACCTACGAGGTCGTCGAGATCTTGAAGAAGATCAACGAGCTTGGCACCACGATCGTCATCACCACCCACAACAAGGGTGTGGTCGATGCGATCGGTAAGCGCGTGGTGACCATGGATGCAGGCAAGGTGGTGCGCGACGACGAGGGCGGCAAGTATTCGCTATGAAAATAGGCCGAGTGCTACCATAGCCATATGGATTGGATGATCGTAAAGCGCGTGTTTGTAGGGGGAGGCAAGAACTTCGTCCGTGGCGGGGCCGTCTCTGCTGCGACCGTGCTTGTTATGACGGTAACGCTCGCGATTATCGGCTCACTCATATTTCTCTCGGCACTCCTCTCCTTCACCCTCGACACCGTGAAGGACAAGGTGGATATCTCGGTCTACTTTGTCACGACCGCGACCGAGCCGGCGATCCTCGCAGTGAAGGACCAGCTCGAGAAGTTGCCGGAGGTTGATACGGTTACTTATATGTCGGCCGCCGATGCGCTCACCGCCTTCCGCGGCCGGCACGCCAACGACCAGCTCACCCTGCAGTCGCTCGACTTGCTCGGCTATAATCCGCTCGACGCGTCGCTCACGGTGCGCGCGAAGGACCCGTCGAAGTACGAAGTCATCGTCAACTTCCTCGACGCTTCTCCGGCGCTCAGTACCAGCGGGACCTCTATCATCGATCGCATCAACTATGATGCGAATAATAAGCAGGCCATCGACCGCCTCTCGCTCGCGATTACTGCGACGCGCCAGATAGGCTTGGCAGTCATTATTCTCTTCGTCATCGCCTCGATCCTGATCGCCTTCGCCACGATTCGTCTGGCCATTTACACTTCTAAAGAGGAGATAGCCGTGATGAAGCTCGTCGGAGCTTCGAACGCCTATGTCCAAGCACCGTTCGTTGTCGAGGGCATTATCACGGGGCTCATTGCGGCGGTGCTGGTGCTCTTCTTCTTCTGGCCGGCTACCTGGTATGTGGGGTTGAAGACCGCGGCGTGGTTTGGCGGGTTTAATCTCGGCCAATACTACGTGAGCCACTTCGCTCTCATATTCGTCATCCTTATGCTCTCGGGCATTCTGCTCGGTGGGGTGGCCTCAATCTTCGCTATTCGTAAATATCTCAAAGTATAATCATGCCAAAAGAGGGACATAAATACATATTCGTTTTGGGCGGTGTGATGAGCGGTGTCGGCAAGGGAGTCGTGACGAGCTCGATCGGCCTTCTCCTTCAGCAGAAGGGTTATCCAGTGAATCTCGTTAAAGTTGATCCTTATTTGAATGTTGACGCAGGGACCATGAACCCTACCGAGCACGGCGAGGTGTTCGTGCTCCGGAGCGGGCTCGAGACTGACCAGGACATGGGCAACTACGAGCGCTTCTTGAACCGTGACCTCGCGAATGAAGACTACATGACGAGCGGCATGGTCTATCAGTCGGTAATCGCGCGCGAGCGTGCGCTCGGCTATGGTGGCAAATGCATCGAGGCGATCCCGCATGTGCGCGACGAGATCATACGGCGCTTTGAGGCGGCCGCCGAGCACGACGCGGCCACGTCTCAGCAAGGCGGCAACGGGAGCCGTGTTTCTGTTGTGGAGATCGGGGGCACCATCGGCGACTTCCAGAACGCGCTCTATATCGATGCGGCACGCGTCATGAAGATGCGGCACCCCGACGATGTGATCTTCGTCATGGTGTCCTACCTACCCACCCCGGGCACGCTCGGTGAGATGAAGACCAAGCCCACCCAGATGGCCGTGCGCGACTTGAACAGCTACGGGGTCCAGCCTGACTTCGTGATCGGCCGCTCCAAGGAGCCGATCGACGAGAAGCGCAAGGAGAAGATAGCGATCTCGTGCAGTCTCCGCAAGGAGCGGGTGATCTCGGCTCCCGACATTAAGAGCATCTATGAAGCACCGCTCAACTTCGAGAAAGATGCGCTGAGCGACTCGCTCCTCGAGGCACTCAAGCTCCCCGAGAAGCGCAAGGCGTCGCTCACCTCGTGGAAGAAGTTTGTGACGGCCGCCACCAACGAGAACGTGCCCGAGGTGTCGATCGCGATGGTGGGCAAATATTTTGATACCGGTGACTTCGTGCTCTCAGACGCATACCTCTCGGTGATTGAGGCGCTGAAGTTCTCGGCGGCCAAGCTCGGCAAGAAGGTGAAGATGCGCTGGATCAATTCAAAGGATTTTGAGAGAGGCAAGCTCAAAGTGAGTATGCTTGCCGACTATGACGGGATTATCGTCCCTGGCGGCTTTGGCGAGAGTGGGATCGAGGGGATCATTCAGGCCGTGCAGTTCGCACGTGAGAAGAAGATCCCATACTTCGGGCTCTGCTACGGCATGCAGCTCATGGTGGTCGAATATGCGCGGAACGTTCTCGGCCTTAAGGAAGCCAACACCACCGAGATCAAGAAGGGGTCGCCCGACCCCGTGGTCGACGTGATGCATGACCAAGAGAAGCATCTCGCGGCCAATGACTATGGCGGCACGATGCGCCTCGGTGTCTACCCGGCCTATCTCAAGAAGGGCACCATGGCGCGCGCGGCCTACAAGAAGGAACTCGTAGACGAGCGCCACCGCCACCGCTACGAGATTAATCCCGAATATATTAAGCCGCTCGAAGAGGCTGGCCTCATCTTCTCGGGCACCAGTCCCGATGGTGTGCTGACGGAGATCGCCGAGCTACCGCAAAAAGTGCACCCCTTCATGCTCGCGACGCAGTTCCACCCCGAGCTCCAGGCACGCCCGCTCGACCCGCACCCCCTCTTCACCGAGTTCCTCAGGGCTACCGCTGCGCACAAGAAGAGGGCGTAAGCAATGAAGGAATTCTTTTCCGAACACACGGTTAAAAAGATATCTCCGAGTGGTGAGGAATATAATGCGTTACTGCAGGAACGTGCCGAGAGATCACAAGACAAGATATTTGGAGGAGATCTCCTCCGCGCTCGACCAACAGAGGGAGTGGAGGGGTGGAAGAGCCTCGAGGGGCTTGCGGCCATTGTGTTTGAATGCCAAAAACGTCAGACAATTGAGATATTACGGGCATACGCGATGATGCAGGATGCAGAGAGTCACCGCGTAGTGCTCTCGTACCTACGCATGGGTCTAGAGTTTTCTCCCATAGTAAGGGAAGAGCTCGCAAAGATCGCAGGTTCTCATGCTGGCCATGGAGCCGAGGGTACTCCAGAAGAGGCGCTGGCGAGATTTATTGCGTCAGGTCACGAAATACCGGCCCAACTCCTTATAGGTCTCGTCGAGGGTAATAAAGTTGGAGTGAGCGAATCAGCCAAGCCATTTCTCGAGCACGAATTACCCGCTCTCAAGCGCGAGTTTACGAGCACACTGCCGGATCTCTTTAAAAAATACGATATCCACGAGAACGCGCTTGAGGATCCACTGGCAAAGATCGCAACGGTGGGAGTCAGAGCCGTGGACGAGTTCTCTGGTCACCTGGAGGAGCTCGGCGGAGGATATCACGCGTGGCAACACAGGGTGATCGTGAGTATGGATGTACTGAATGCCGGTAGCGAAGAGAAGCGACACGTTCTAGATCACGAATTATTGCACGCTGCTTCTGGCAAACATGCGTACCAGTTGAGCGATGGAGGGACGTATGCGTACGGCGCGCGAACGGGACTTCATTTTTATCCCACAGCGTGGCGGGATAAGGGGACTTACACACCTCGGTTCGCTTGGCTCAACGAGGCGGTCACCGAACGGCTCACCGAAGAGATCATGATGATGCAAAGCATACGCGGAGCGAACTTTGTGTACGAAGCCGAGCAGAAGATCCTCGAACACCTCTGTACCAAAGGGAAGACCCCGATACAGTTCAAGAAGTTTGTGCAGGCCTATTTTGAGAACTATGAACCCGCACAGAAAGAAGGCGAGCGCACCGTCCCCGCGTGGCGTGAGCTCTGGGCTGCTATCGAGGAAAGCTTCGGCAAGCAGTATCTGGTGAAGCTCGACACTATGATCAAGGAGGTGGGGGCGGCGCGAGTGCTCGAGTCACTCGAGAATGGGGGTTAAGTTAAGCACTACTGCTTCAGGCCGAGGCCCTTATTGAGGAGGGAGATGTTGACGCCGAGCAAGATCGCCATCAGGGCGAGGAGTACGAGCACGCAGGTGAGCGGTGAGACGTCGCTGGTGCCGAGAAAGCCGTAGCGAAAGCCGTTCACGATATAGAGAATCGGATTAAAGAGCGAGACCGTTTGCCATACTGGCGGGAGCGAGGTGATCGAGTAGAAGACTCCACCGAGGTACACCAGCGGGGTGAGCACGAAGGTCGGCACGATCGAGATCCCGTCGAAGCTCTTGCCGTAGATGCCGTTGATGAGCCCACCGAGGGCGAAGACCAGGCTCGAGAGAAAGAGAAAGAGTACGACGATGAGTGGGTGCGCGACCGATGGGAGCGCGAAGAAGAGCGAGACGAGCATCACGAGGATACCCACGAGCATCCCGCGAATCACGCCATTGCCGACGAAGCCGGCGATGATGATCGCGGGTGGGGTAGGCGAGACGAGTATCTCGTCGATAATGCGTTGGAAGAATTTAGAGAAGAAGAAGGTCGAGGCCACCTCCATGTATGAGTTGGTGATGACCGCGAGCATCACGAGCCCGGGCACCACGAAGAGAATGTAGGGGACGCCGTGGAGCTCGCCGATGCGCGAGCCGAGGATCGTGCCGAAGACGGCGAAGTAGAGCACCGAGGTCACCACCGAGGGTAGCAGAGTCTGCGACCAGATACGGAAGATGCGTCGCACACCCTTACGCAGAATTGTGTAGAACGAGATGAATTGCTTGTCGTAGGGCATATTAGGCGGTGTGAGTCAGCTGGACAAAGACCTCTTCGAGACGGCCGCCTCGGTAGCCCTCTCTCGACGCCGAGTCGTCGTGCATCGCGAGGATTTCGTCGAGCGTGCCGTTCGCGATGATCTCGCCCTTGTTGATGATCGCGACGTGCTTGGCGAGCTGTTCGGCCTCCTCGAGGTAGTGTGTGGTGAGGAGAATCGTGATGCCCTCCTTGGTGAGGGTGGTGAGGTAGTCCCACATGCTTCTGCGCAACTCGACGTCGACGCCCGCCGTGGGCTCGTCGAGGATCAAGAACTTGGGCTGGTGGATGAGCGCACGCGCGATCATGAGGCGCCGCTTCATCCCACCCGAGAGACGAAAGCCGATCTGATCGGCCTTGTCGGCGAGGCCAAGATCCACGAGGAGCTTGCGTGCGCGGGGGAGGGCCACCTTGCGTGGGATGCCGTAGTAGCCGGCCTGGTTGACGAGCACGTCGACCGGCTTCATCCACTGGTCGAAGTTGATCTCCTGGCCACAGAGGCCAATCATCGAGCGCGCGGTCGCCGCGTCAGTCACGCTGTCGTGCCCGAATACCTTGACCGTGCCCGAGGTCTTAGTGACGAGGCCGGTCACAATACCGATAATAGTGGTCTTGCCGGCCCCGTTGGGCCCGAGGAGAGAGAAGAAGTCGCCCTGCGGAATTGTAAGAGAGACACCCTTTAGTGCCACAGTCCCTCCCTCATAACTCTTTTTAAGATCTTTAATCTCAAGTGCATTTTGCATAGTGAATGGAGTATAGCAGGAGCCGTTGCATATCGCTAAAGTGGATAGTGACGTCGCGGCTGCGGGTCTAATCAATGAGGGTTTTCTGCAGCTTTTCAAATTCTAAGACTTCCGCGTTTCGTATCAAAAGCGTTCGGTCGGTTGTAAAAGTCAGGCCCTTGTTAGGCTGTGCCTCGAAGCCTAAGTATACACAGCTCACTTTCCGTTGACGGACCTCACCGATCGCTGGCTGAAGATCCGAGTCAGAACTACCAAGTATAATTTCTTTCACCTTCTTATCACAAGCAAGGCTGACCATGTCCACAGCTATTTTTACATCGACACCCTTTTCCTTAAAGACGAGCGCTTTCTTTCCGTGTTGACCATCTTCCCACTGTCCTCGCACACGACCCGAGAGAATCACCTCAAAACCCAGCCGCTCCAAGTGGTTCTTAAGAAGTCGCTGTTCTTCAATAAGAAGTTTCGATTTCTCGCGACTATCTTAATGTTCTTTAACGCGAGCAAAATAAAAAACTTTACGGTCGACAGTCAAACTGTAGTGGACCCCATTCATTGCACGCCATCCCTGTTAACTGAATTGTATGCGGCAGCGTGTTCTCGCGCAAACTGTACGGGTGACATTTTGAGCGCCGAGTGGATCATGGTGTGATTGTACTGCCAG
>Ga0210057_1010065_pt1 | contig 10793 bp, 7 predicted proteins | sample CryGeyCG2114_010_2_FD_183968 | JGI IMG/M metagenome (GOLD analysis project Ga0210057, IMG submission 183968) | Groundwater microbial communities from aquifer - Crystal Geyser CG10_big_fil_rev_8/21/14_0.10 (SPAdes) (version 2) | ecosystem: Environmental > Aquatic > Deep subsurface > Groundwater ...
TGTAGGATTCTTAGCGTGATTTTCCGGTATAGGCACTATCTCAGGATTACCATAAACTGCAGCAGTAGAGCTAAAAATAAACCTCTTTACACCATGTTTTATTGCGGTACTAAAAAGATTACGGGAACCATCTACATTTACCTCCTCATATAGCTGTGGATTTCTTGTAGATTCTTCTACTGAAATGAGACCTGCGAAGTGAATTATCGCTTCAAATTCATATTCTACAAATATTTTCTCCATTTCATCAATACTTCGTATGTCGGTTTTAAAAAATTTAGCTCTAGCATCTACTGCTTCCCTATGTCCCCTTTCCAGATTGTCAATAACAGTTACCTCATGACCTTCATCAAGCAGGCTCTTTACCATAAAAGAACCAATGTAACCAGCTCCACCCGTTATCAAAACTTTCATATTCTTATTTTACATTTTATTTTAAATTAATGGAAATATTTGCATTTCATTTTTAAACTAAAGTACAATCTTTTTGGTGTTCAAGAAAATAAATAGTCTTATTAACAATATAAAGAAAAATCGTATTGGATCTCTACTTTATTTTAGTGGTGTATTGCTTATTCTATACAACATCGCTCTTGCCTCAATGCATTTATTTACTCAAGATTTTAGTTTTAAAATGGACATACCCAGAGATTTCCTTCTCATAGACAACGCCATCCAGAACCATAAAATCGAACTTATTGGTCCAAAAGCAGCAGGCATTCCCGGAATATTCTTTGGCCCAATCTGGTATTGGATGATGACTCCTATATTTATAATCGGAAAAGGTGATCCTACAGTAATAGGCGCCTTCTGGTTATTTTTAGTTATTCTTCTTATAGGCATAACTTACTTTATTGCTAAAAAAATATTTGGTAAAGAAGTAGCATTTATAAGCGCATTATTAATTTCATTTAATGCTCCTACTCTTGCACTGGGCTTTACACAAAGCTTTGGATCACTTCTTATGTCTCCTTTTATTTTCTACTCTCTTTATAAATTTTATATTAGTAAAAACGTTAAGTATTTTATTTTAGCAATATTTCTAATGGGTATTACTTTTCACTTACAACCGGCTTTTACGTTGCTTGTGGTTGCATCGAGTGGACTTTTCTTTTTATACTTTTTAATAAAAATAAAAAAGATTCATTATTTACTTTCATACCTCATACTCCTCATTCCTCTTTCAACTTATATTGTTTTTGAACTAAGGCACAAATTTCTTATGACAAATGCCTTCTACAATTTCCTTTTTAACCACTCAACGGCCGTTACCAAAGATGAAAACCTAACTACCTCTGCATTATTAATTAATAGAATTATAGGTTTCATGTCGGGCTTTAATTTTACACACATTTATTCCAACCATATCATGATAGGAATTTTGATTGCACAAATTTTTATTATCTATATGTTATTTAGAAAAAAAATCAGAATTGGAAAAGAATTTTACATAATGATTTATTCTATTTTTATTCTTTTCTGGATTTTAAGCTTTTTATTTAAAGGGTTTGTTTGGCCGTACTATTACTGGGCATTTCTACCTATTGGCGCCATAATATTCTCATCAATTTGGAATCTAATAAATAAAAAGTTATTTATAATACTGGTGAGTATAATCTGTATCTACATGCTAAATAATATATGGGCGCCATTAAATAACTGGTCAAACCCAGCATTATTCAGTAATCCATATGCAGACACTTCTTCGTGGAAATTAAACAGAGATGCAGGGAAAATAATGTTTGATGAATCAGAATCCAAATTTGGATACTTTGTTTTTTCACCAGATGAAATTGGATTATCTATAAAATATGCTATACGCTATTGGCAATATAGAAACACTGATAAAACTGCAACCTTGTGTAAAAAAATGGAAACAACTTATCTTTTCTATTACCCGGATGATCCAAATTCAATAGCAGACAGTTATTATTGGAAAGAAGAAAGAATAAAAATTCAAAAGGATCCTGTTCAATCTTTCTCACTAGGAATAGTGAAGATAGAAAAATACACCTTAACCCCCGAGGAAATTCAAGTAGCCCATGACCCTAATCTTTTATGTACCTTGATCTTTAGATAATGCAATACTTATAAACTGCATCCGGAAGGAAAAATATCCAAATAATCGAAATAATGATTAGAATCAAATAAACCGTAGTTATTAATTTAGATCTTTTCTTTTTTATAAATTGATAATGACCGTATGCTGAAAGAACTTGAAACGGAATAATAATTAGAATAACTTTAAACGTAAATGGCAGGACAGGATTAAATAAAACTTCAATAAAGGGAATTACAAAAGATAAAAGAATTATAAGTCCTATTCTTTTATCCTTTTTCTTCGAATTTAAATAATACCAAATCCCCAAAAGCATTCCGAAAATGCCCACAAAAGTAATAAAGGATGCAAAAAAACCTATATCAAGAAAATGTGTATACCTTTTATACACGTCAAGCGCAAATTGCGTAACCTTATTATGGAAGAATCTGGCAACAAATATCGGAACAGAGGCATCCTTATGAATTAGATCAATAATCTGCAGCTCAAGATCATATGCTGAAAAATAAATAGTATCCAAAAATGATTTACAATTTACCCAGAATCTTAATGGCAACAACTGGAAAGCCAAAAGAAATATAACTGAAAATAATTTTTTATTTTTCATAAACTCCAGAACTGTGCATAGATAAAACTCTTGTCATGAGGAAGGCTAATCTCATAAATTATGTTTTCATAAGCGTCAGGACCATAATATGGCCTAACATAAAGTACTTTCTTATCCCTCCACTCCTTAGGCTTTTTCCATTTAGACCTAACCATTAATGGATTTTTATTTCCTGTATAAAATTTACTGTAATATGGCAAAGAATTAAATTTACTATCAAAAATTACATAGTCAAAATCCTTCCCAAGCTCACTCGCTTTATAGAGCATTTCTTTATAGCCAGATCCCCAGTCGCGATCGTTTACCTGAGGATAATGAACATAGTAAAAATGTCTGTAAATCAAAAGCTCATAAAGTACTGCCAGAAAAAATACTAAAAAAATAACTTTTCTAAACTTATAAAGTCTCTCATATATATAAATTAGTCCCAAAGAAATAAGAAATGTAAATGGAATAACCAGTGTAAGTGATCTTAGTGTATGAGGACTCGGTAAGGTAAAGGCAGCTGCTAGAGGTGAAACAAATATTAAAAACAGAATAATCCATTTAGCATGCTTTTCTTTTATTTTAATAAGTGCAAAAAACCCTGCAAGCAAGAACGGAAGCTGCCATTTAAATAATGGTCCAAAATTATGGATCTGATGCCTACCTATCCCATCCCCTGTGTTAAATAAGAAATGAAAAGAAAAATATGACAAGTAATTTCTGAAAACCGCCAGAGGGTACTGTATCAATTTATCCAAAATAGAATTTGCTTCTACCTCATTAAAAACTGATGTTTGAGAAAATCTTTGAGATCCTTCCGGTGAAATAGAAAAAAGCAAAAGCGGAAAAATTAATACTCCAAACAAAATAAAGCTTCCCAAAATATTCTTTTTTTCCTTAGGATGAATATAAATATATAAAATGCCAAGAAATAAAACTGAAAGCGGAGCGATAATTCTATAGGAGTTATAGGTGTAAATACTTAGGGAAAACATTATAATAGATAATCCAATAAATAAAAGTTTCTTATTTTCAAAAAAGTATAAAAACAGAACAAACCCTAACATAAAAAAGAAAAGTGCTACCACCGCCTCAAAACCTCCCCTTGATAAATGAATATGCCATGGGGCTATAGCGAGAAGAAAAGAAGATAAAAGAGCTATTTTTTCTATCCTCGGCTCTATTTTTTCTTTACTTAAACCTAAAAGCTTTCTGACAAAAAAATAAAAAACGAGTATAGTGAGACTCCCCAATAGGGCTGAAGGAAGTCTAATCGCTAACTCGTTTTTACCGAATAAGCCTATTGATAAACTAGTCATATAGACATAAACCGGCATTTTGTATTCACCAAATGCTTTGAAAAATAGCGGGTAACTTTCTCCATGCTCATCCTTTCCGGTAGTCAAAATATCGTATGCGTTATTGCCTATGGATACTTCATCTATATATAATCCCGGAGGATTTGTACTAAGCTCATAAAAACGCAGAACAAATGAAATGATTAAAATTGAAAAAAGAAGAATTTTATAGATTTTCATTTGAAATTTCTCTTTTGAGTATAGTAGTTCCATCTGATATTCGCAAAATTCTTGTTGTTCTATATCCTTCTGTTCTATATCTGATAAAATCCTCAAAAATCGCATCGGTAGTCTCAGGGATAATTAAATATACAGTTGACGTATCATTTATAGTAACAGGCATTTTTTCTCTTTTTTTTCCTTTCCACTCAAATAAATAATCATAATCATATGTGTAAATTGCCGGGTTATAAGCATACACAGCAAAATCCTTTTCCCCACTGTCTTCATGTATTGTTTCTACTACATGTTCTTTAGCAGCAAGTGTGGATTCCTTGTAGGGATCCGCATTAAAAGCTTTTAAAAATGAAATGAACTGAAATACACAAAGAATTCCTATCCAGATAAAAAATAAATACTGAAGATATTTTAATCTTTTAAGAAATAAAGCAACCAACATGAGCCACAGTACTTCAATTGCAATAAAATGATATTCCCAAACAGGATTTTTAGCAGTAAGGTAAACTGCTAATATAGTGATAGAAACACTACTTAATATCAAAGATAATCTAAATTCTGTGTCGCTGAGTTTTATTTTTTTGCGAAATATTAAAAATAAAAACATGCCCGTAGATAACAAAAGAATTACATAACCAATCCCTGTAGGTACTAATAATACTTTTGCAAATGCACCAAAAAATTGCTGTAATATTTCTACATTAGATAAACCTGACAGAAGAACACTAGATGTACTCCCCGTTATTTCATTAAATAATGCACTTGTTTGTGCAAATCCATGCCTCATTTCAAAAACAATGAATGGAATAAACGCAAGAATTACACCTGCGGAAAATGAAGTACCTATTTCAAAAAAATCTTTAAATCTACTGGACTTTTTCTTTGCTGACAATATATTTAATAATGCATATATTAAAACAAATATTAGTGAACCAATAATAACCCCTACTCCTAATGAGATATGAAAATTAAATAACAGCCCTGCGGCAAATCCAGCGATAGAAAACCTAATTAGATTCATTCCGGAAATAGAATAGGAGTTGGTAATGAGTAAATATATAAGTACTAGAAGAAGTAATGGTGCATAATGTGGATTCCATATGAAAGTAGCATAATTCACGCTTGAAAATATAAAAAGCAGCCAAAGCGAACCCATGATGTAAACTCCAAATATATTTTTCAATTTATAAAGAATGTATGGAAATACAATAAAATAAGGAATGGTTAATACCAAAAGATCAACAATACGAGGGTCCCGTGAAACAAGAAGCCCAGCACTTAATGCCCATATCCAATATGGGCCATAAAAAACTCCCTGGATACCTGATGGAGGACCAATTAACGTTGGTTTATTTAAGTTTTCTAGAGCTAAAAATAAATCTCTAGCAGGATCATACCAAAAAGGAATGCTTCCCGAAAGCACATTTCTGAACGCAATAGCAAAAGTAAAGAAATAAACAAATATTAAAAATGCACTTGATTTAGAAAATGGAAGAGATAATTTTGAAAATCTCATAATTTAATATACTTTATGTATGCAACCGCAAAACGCAACGAAGAAAAAAATGAAAAAACAAAACCCTGCCAGAAATCCAAAAAACCTTTGTGTCTGAAAAACGTTAACAAGAACCAATGAATTGGTTTAATAAAAATATAGTTAAAGCCTACAAGTGGGTTTTTAGATAGCTTTTCTTCTTTGTACTGTTGCGCTATATAAGTAGTGTATCTATTATTCCTTTTGATATATTTGCCAAAAGTTGGCGAATCATAGTGCAGTAAATCATTCTTTAACCAACCAACTCTTCCGGACACAACATACTGCTCATGAACATCTTTTTGAGGAAGATACGCTTTACCTTTTTTAAATAAACGGATGACCCCATCCGGGTAGACACCTCCATGCTTAAGGTATCTCCCGAGAAAATAATTTGACCTAGCGATAAAAAAAGCTGCGTAGATTTTACTATCATCACCCACTTTTCCGTCCCGCGTGTCCAGGATTTTCTGGTGACGAAAAAAAAGCTCAGGGATACTCTGCTGATATTCAAATATTTCTTCATCACTCATGTGGATCAGGTTCTTTATTTCAGTAGCTAAACTCTTGCTAACTTCTTCATCAGCATCTAGCTGTAGTATCCAATCTCCAGAAGAGAGATCAATAGCTTTTTGTTTATTTATATGAAACATGGGCGGATTATCTTTAATTAAGATTTTGGCATTAAACTTCTTCGCTATTTCAACTGTCTTGTCCGAGCTAGTTCCGTCTACTATTACTATTTCATCAGCGATATCCTTAATTGACTCAAGGCACCGTCCTATATTTTTTTCCTCATTAAATGCTGCTAATGCTACTGTTAGTTTCATAAAATTACGGCGCTACGATTTTCATAGCTGGCTGACCATTTGGATAGTAAATAATTTTTATAGCTTCAACTTCAGTAGGAAATTGATCTACCGAACCTATAAATAAAGTCCCTTTTTCATCTTTATCTCTCTCCCAATCTAATCTTCTGAACTCGTATCTATCAAAATTATTCGTTCCGCTAATGCGAACTTTTTGGAACTCGCTAGGAGGATACTTCTTGTAAAACAGGAAGAACATATATGACTGATCCATAGGAGAAACAGAAGAAATTACGACTTTTTCATAATCTCCTCTGATTTTTTCTAATTCAGCAACTAACTCTTTATATCCATACTGCCAGTCTTTCGAATGAAAATAATTCTGCTGAACAAAATACTGATTTAAGTAATATACAAAATTGAAGATCATAAAAATCCCTATAAATAACAGAATAGCGTACCCTGTTAATCTCGACCTAAATTTATTCAGCAAATACAAAACAGAACTTACAAAGCCAATTGCAACAAATATTTGAAAGGTAGGAATAAAGTTCAAAGTTCTTACCGCGTGAGGCACTTCTAGAGTAATTGAAGCGGGAACAGGAGCTGTCAAAAACCACAGTAGTAAAAAAGCATATGGTTTTCTATCTTTACTTCTTGGAAGCCAAATAAAACTCAAAATAAATATGCCAATCAACAAAAATGGCAGCTCCGCTATATATAAAAGTCCCATACTAGGCGCATGATGACGCGGGATATCTCCTGTTATAAAAAGCCAATTTGGATCAAAATGCACTAAATAACCTTCGGCAATTTGCTTACCAAAAAATATATACTTATTATCAAAAAGCATACTAAAGTTATCATTTTGCTCCTGATTATATTGAATTCTTTGATTCAGAGACTCCATCCCCTCAATTTCCTGAGTAAAAATACTTGTGGAACGAGCTCTAGCTAACCCTTCAGAGGAAAAGGTAGTATACAAAAACATAGGAAGTACGATTAATCCAAATAAAGTAACTGCGCTGAAAAGATAAATTCTTGGGATCTTAATAATCTGCTTAAAGTAAACGAGTGTTAATATTAATAAAAAAATAGGCATAAATAACTTCTCGCTCTGGTAAGCATAGACACTCACACCTGCAAATAAAGCTGTGGGGAATAGAAATATTGGCCTCTTCAATCCTTTAAGAAAAAAGAGGGCTGTTAGTATATTGAGTGTTACTCCTAAGTTTGCCTCAAATCCAACTCTTGAAAATTGTATATGCCATGGAGAAATTGCAAGAAAAAACGCTGATGCTAGTGCAAGTCCTTTTCTTTTAAAAAGCTCAAAAACAAGGAAATATGTTGCTGCTACAGCAACTAAACCCATAATTGCTGAAGGAAAACGCACCGCTGTAACGCTTAGATCAAATAATAATATAAACGGAATTATCAGATATGCATAAAGCGCCGGTTTATAATCACCAAATGATTCCAATACGAAAGGAAGAAACTTACCGTACTCATCTCTGCCGGTCTGTAAAATTGAATATGCACTATATCCAAGTCCCACTTCATCCCAGTCCAGTGATGCAGGTACTGCGCTTATCTGCCAAAATCTAAGAAGACCGGCTAAAACTAGAATACCTATAAAAATATATTTATAAAATTTTTGCATATTTAATATGTGTAAGCTACGAGTTCAGGATGTCCGTTAATTGTATAAAAAGTTCTCAATTTCCTAGCACCCGCCGGTACATTTTCGGGAATACCTAGAAATAGTTTTTTACCCTCATCTCCTTCAGCTATTCTTTTCTCATCTCCGAATCTATACTTTCCGAAGCTATTAACAGTCACGAAGCCGAAAACATCCCTTTCAACCTGTGCAGTTTTTCTGAAATAGTCAGGATCAGTTTTTTGATAAAATAGAAAGTATATATATGGCCTCCCAAGCATATTTGTTACATAAATTTGATCGTAATTTTTTTCTAGCTCTAATGCAAATAAAACTGCCTCTTTATATCCATACTGCCAACGACTTGAATATTCCCTGGGGTAATGCTTGAAGTAACCATGAAGATAGTACGAAACATTAATAAATAAAAGAAAAGAAAGCAGGCTAAATGCAATATAAAAAATAAATTTTTGCTTTTGGTGATATAGCCACGACATTATGGTAACAAATCCCATCGCAGTAATAATTTGAAGCACTGGAACAGTTATCTCTAGCCTAAGCGCATGCGGTGTTTCCCTAGCGGTAGCTGCAGGTATAATACCAATTAGAAGCCATAAAGGAAGTACCCACCAATAATCCTTTCTTTTGAGAAAAAGTATTCCAATCCCAATGATTAAAAACGGCAAATCCCACAAATACAATTGTCCTACATCCTGGGTAGAAAAACGCTCATTCTCATCACCATGAATAAAAAGAAAGCCGGGATTAAACGTATCCAAATAATGCTTCATATATTCAACAGAAAAAGCCAAGCGCCTATTGTGGATAGTTTTTGAAAGAATACTGCCACCATCGTTTTCAATCTCTTGATTAGTCCTCTCTATAACAGAAATATCTGAAAAAATATTTACCTCTTCAAATCTAAGACTTGCTTGGGGAGATAAAAGAAATGGGACTATCGGTAAAACAAGGAATAATCCGACTAGTATAGATAAAATTACTTGTTTCTTTATCTTTAAAAGTTCTCTCCATGTACCTAAAGCCATAAAGGCAACTAAGATAGGCGCTACAATACGGGGAGTATTAAAGGTATAAAATGAAAGTGAGAAGAAAAGAGTAGAAATAATTAAGTACCATTTTTTATCTTGTATTGCTGCCAGAAAAGCCCATACACCTCCCACTATAAAAAAAGTTGCTACGTTAGCTTCAAAGGCTGCGCGTGACAAATTAATATGCCAGGGGCTTATAGCTAAAAATAGAGCTCCTGTAAGGGCATAATAATATTTATTTTTTGAGGTATAAAATATTCTAAGTACCAAAAAATAAGTCAAAGCTACAGTGAAAACTCCCAACAATATGGAAGGTAAGCGTACGGCAAATTCATTTAGTCCAAAGATCTTCACCGGAACTACGCTTAAATATGCATACACAACCGGCTTAAAATCTCCAAAAGATTCAATATATTTATAAGGAAGAAATACTCCAAACTCATCCCTACCATCGATTCCAAGAGAATATGCATTATATCCATAAGCTACTTCATCCCATGCTAGAGAAGGAGGGTTTTGTGACACATTTACCAAGCGAATTAATAATGCCAAAAAAATAATTACTTTAAGCAATACCGGAAAATTTCCTATCTTTAAATTTAGAATCCTTTTTAGTATATCCATAATTATTCAATTCTATTTTACAGCAATATCTTTTCCTTAATTATTAAGTCTTTTCTGTATACGAAAACTGCCTATCTGCTTTTCCTCAACAAGCGTAGATATCTGATCTTCCTCCAAAATTGTTGATTCTATGAAAAAGTCAGGAATTCCAGTGCTAGGCTCAATGATAAGATATCTATATTCTGTTGTAGTGTTTTTTTCCGGAAGACTTCCCAATCTTCCGGTTTGATCCTTACCATCCCAAAAAGGAAGATATCCGTATTTAGGCTCGGCATAGAAGTTATAAAGATATGCCCAAGTAGTGTTTATATATAAAGGACTTGTAACAGTATTTATAGTAAATGGGTTAAATCCTGATTCTTCATATGTATAATCAATAACCCTCTTCTCTAAGGGAAGAATCATGTCTTTTTGCACAGTTAAAGGATTTCGCACCTGTTTTATATAATCTAATGAATTATTTATTTGAAAAATTACAATGATTACCAAAATCAAACCTATTGCTATTCGGGAAGGAAATAATTTGCTCAATGAGAAGCTTACTAAAATTATTAATGCGACCAAAGATGGAAAAAAAACAAATAAACTATTTGATATGCCCGTACTAAATAACATAAAAACTAAAATATTACTAAGCCAAACTATTAAAAATAATATTTCCGATCTAAATTTACTTTTATTCTTCCATAAAATAATAAGAAAACCTATTAAAAGGAGAATGAATATCGGCAATGGAACTAAGAAAAAGCTAATTGAAAAAAAGTCATTTATTCTCTCAAAAAAATGAATAAAAAATCCTGAAGATAACCTGGTAGACTCATGGGGATTACTAATAAAAGTAATTGCTCCTTCAATTCCCTGTCCTTGGAATTTTAACTCTGAAATAATAAAACTAATAAGCATTAAAAATAATGAGATAATAAAAGCAATTCCG
>Ga0210057_1010066_pt1 | contig 10793 bp, 13 predicted proteins | sample CryGeyCG2114_010_2_FD_183968 | JGI IMG/M metagenome (GOLD analysis project Ga0210057, IMG submission 183968) | Groundwater microbial communities from aquifer - Crystal Geyser CG10_big_fil_rev_8/21/14_0.10 (SPAdes) (version 2) | ecosystem: Environmental > Aquatic > Deep subsurface > Groundwater ...
GCTGAGGATATCTTCAATGTTATTTTCAACAGTGTCGGTATGTTTGAGAATTTTTACAATCGTGTCTCTCCCTTTTTTTGTTGCAAAGGCGTATACGAGTAATGATCCTCCAAGCATGCCGAGTGCATATCCGGACCAGAAATTGTGAGAATCATTTTTTTGATTTTTCATTTTTTTTATCTTTGTAAAGATCAATCACCTTGAGAACCGTTTTAAATCCATTAATAAATCCGGTAGCTTCACCGATCCCATGCTTCAGACCCAAACCGATGGTGTCAAATCCTTTGACGATGGTATTCGCATTTTTAATGGCTTTTCTGAGTTCAAATAATACGAGTGTAAGCTGTATTCCGACAACCGTCAGGAAAATGGTTGAAACAACAAGAACAATAAGAAGAAGAATTTGAATGGTATCCATAATTTAAATATACTAAAGAATCGTATCAATAAGTATATCAAAAAAGAAAAGTTATTTTATCTTTTTGCTTTTTTTGGCCCAATAGTTATTGGCTTCAAGGAGGCTATCAAAGGTACCCGCATCATGCCAAGAGCCATCGATCACCTTCACTTTAAGTTCCCCACAATCTTTGTATTGATTAATGACATCAGGGATCTCAAGTTCACCACGCTCAGATGGTGATATGTTTTTTGCAAATGCAGTAGCGCGATTATCAAGTATATAGATTCCTACCATGGCAAAGTTGCTTTTTGGATTTTCGGGTTTTTCAACTATGGACACTACATTGTTGTTCTCATCAAAATCAATAACACCATATCTTTCAGGATCGGGTACTTCTTTTGCAAACACACATCCGCCCGTTTGAAAATTCTGAATCGGCTCTGAAAAATTATGATCAAAAATATTGTCACCAAGAATGAGAGTTACAGTATCATTTCCTATGAATTGTTCGCCAAGAATAAAAGCATCAGGAAGTCCCCGTGGTTCTTCTTGAATTTCATAGGTAAATTTTGCGTCAAATTCTGATCCTGTCCCAAGTAAATTCAAAAATTGCCCTGCATATTCCGGTGCGACAATAATAAGAATGTCTTTAATACCTGCTTTTGTCAGAGTTTCAATTGGATAATATATCATTGGCTTGTCATATACCGGAAGCAGCTGTTTTGACGTGATCTTCGTGAGCGGACGAAGTCGTGTGGCACGACCTCCTGCGAGTATGATTCCTTTCATATTTTTAGGGGAGGATAAATATTTTTAGCAAAAAAAGCAACGTAAACCCTATGAGGACATATTCTAACACAACTTTCAGGTGGATCGTGTTTTCGATGATGTGATGGTAGATGCCCCAGATGATATAAAACGTGACAAACGCAAGGAGAATAATAAATTCAAGAAGTCGTTCTCCCTGGAATAAGCTGAGCGCGAGAATAAAGAAAACGCCAATGGTCACAAAAAGCAGATAGTCAAATGGATTTTTTTTAACTTCTTTTTTGATGTGTTTAAAGAGTTCCATGAATTTAGAGAATAGAGCCGTTTATAACGATGAATGTTCCAATCATCACAAATCCGATAAACAAGATATGAATAAGATTTTTTCCTTTGATATGAATGAGGTTGAGCTTTGATGCAAAATAAAAATCAAGAATGAGAGCTAAAATGAGCACGCTGAAAAATATCAGATTGAGATTAAGATAAGAAGCATAAAAAGGGGCATTAGCCGAATCTGCAAGCACCAGAGGATTGGGAATATTTTCGACGATGGGGTCAGTTGCAGTCACTGGTTGTTCTTGGAGAGCATGTGACTTACCTTTTGAGGCAGAATACAATGGTTTCCCAAATTCCTGGACGACGAGTGTTGTCTCCTCGTCATTTATCACCCCGTTGACTACTGCAAATCCAACATCGGTATATTCTGGTCGCAATACATTTTCCCTATGTGTTTCAGAGTCCATCCAAGCTTGAACAACGCCATCACTAAATAAAAAGTTCTTTGCAAGATTTTCTCCGGCATACTCATATTGATACCCTGATGCAAGAATAAACTCCCAGGGCGTTTCACCTGATGGACCATAATGTGACCAATAGTTTTTTTCAAACATATCTTTTGCCTTGGCTTGTGCCGCTTTTTCAAGTTTTTCATTTCGGGTAAGTGCGGGTAAATTGTTTTTTGCACGTTCCTCGTTTGTGAGATCCAATAGTTTTGTCGTTGATATGTCAGTAGCATATCCGAGAATTGACCCCGACGTATTTTGCAAATGTGTTATTCCAACAGTCAAAACAAGCGCAAAAACCAAATAAACTGTCAGAAAATCGTGATGTAGTATTTTGGCTCTAAAATTATTGGTATGTTTCGGAAGAAACAAATGATGGAAGGCGTTTTTAATATGGTTCATAGAAACATTTTCAACTTTTCGAGATTATTTTTAGTATACATAAAACTTAGTCCTATTCCAATGGTATCGATGCCAATATCTCGTGGCGATCCTTGTCGCGTGGGGACAAATATTTGATGGAACTCATCGCTTATGGCAAATAATATGGCCGCAATTGCGGCAAACAAATAAGACCATTTTGAATTTTTTGAAAGATACTTTCGAAAAGCTCGTAAAAAAAGAAAATAGAGAAATGCATATTCAACAATATGTAAAAATTTAAAAACGATAAAATTGACGATAAATTCTTCTGAAATGCCTATGCTTTGGCGTGATGACATTGAAAATATGAGCCCCATCCACACAATTGGGGGAAGCCAATAGAATATACATTTCTTCATAAGACTAGTTTGAATATATCATTTTTAAAATCAAAGAACCAATGGAAAGGAGAGAATATCCCATTGCAAGATGCGAAAAGTCAAATGTATTTTGGTATGGGAGATTGCTTACTGAAGATACGCCTTGAACTTGCTGGTCAACTTTTTCCCATCGCAGATTAATAATTGGTGGCGAGATCGGAACGGAATATGTTTTATATAAAGTACTCTGTATTGATTGTTGGTTCGTTTGTATTGAAGTCGGAGAAGTTGTTGTGTATACACTGTTTTGATAATCTTCAGCACTATTTAAAGTAGCTGGTGATGATACTTGATCAGGAATACATTCAGAATTTTTCTCATTTTGAGAGGGAAGTTGGAGACAGAATGTGTCACTCTTAAGTTCCGACCATCCCCAGCTTCTTCCTTTTTCAGAATGATCGTAGGTAAAACTATCTTTTTCGCGTTCTTCAAAATCAAGGAGCCTCACTGAATCACCAGAATTATTAAACTGTGCAGAAGAGAGTTCAATTACTGCATATTTTTTTGCTGCAATGGTCGTTGAAAATTGTTTTGGCAATGACCCGCTCTCCTTCGCATCATCAATATACCAATCAGAAAGATGTACTTCAAAATCATTATCATTATACAGTTCGATCCATTCTTTCATTCCTGCATTGGGCGAAACATATGCTTCGCTGATAAATATATTGTTATATGATTGCTGAGTTGTCATTTGTGTTGGAGATGGAGTCATGGTTTGTGTGATAGTAGGAGTGTTGGTGGGCAAGAGAGAGGGCGTTGGGGTTTGTGTTGGGGTTGTGACACAAGAAGTTCCGGATTCGTTGAAAAATCCTAAAGAAGAAGGGTTGGTGATCCAACTGTCAGTACCATCGGGACTCCGCTCAAAAGAATATCCATTTCCCGGACTGGTGTTGTATTCATAAAGATCAATAAGTATTGTTTTTGGATCTGTCGGGAAGGCAGTGTTGTCAAAAAGTCGAACTGCATCTGTTGAGGATTTGTTGAGGTTAAAATTCTTTTGAATGATGATACATGTGTGAGGATACATCAATGTGCCGGGTGGGATAGTCACAAAAGTCGTACCACCATTATCATCAATGTGCCAACCTGAAACATCGATAATTTCATTTGATGTATTTAAAAGTTCCACTGTTTGTTCTGGTTCGATCGCAAACTCATTTATACGGATTGCATTTAGCGGTTCTTCTGCATATATATCAAATGAAAGAAAGAATAAAATCAAGAAGAGTATCATTGTATTTAGTATATACAATGACATAACAAAAATTCAACTAATCAAATACACCATATGGACCTGAGAGAGAGTAATAGTCAGATACTTTTTTATCTGGTCCATAGATTGGGTCATTCATTATAAAGTTATTACCATCAGTCTTTTTAAGTACAACATAGTGGCTAGCTCCTCGTACCCCCGCAATGACTGGTCTTCCTTTTTCTAGATATGTTGAAATTTCAGAGTAAGAGATATTTTTGTACTTTTTACCGTTTGGCCATGAGCCATTAAATTTGCTTGGAGTGTACATGTATGCTGTTCCTGGAACAAAATAATTAGAATTTGATGACATATTGGTAGGATTAAAATTTCCCACACCATCATGTTTCATCACCATAGAAATACTTGTTATGAAGCAACCAACTCCAAGCACTGACTCATTAGAGTTACCCATACGTGTTGTTGCCCATCTTTCATCTCGTTGAGACAAATACCATCCTCCTTCTCCGGTTCCTAACCCATCTGCAGATATAATACTTGCACCGGTTGTTTGTACGAAGCTTTTGAATGCGGTAATTTGTCTCCGCGCTTCTTCGAGAAGAGAATTATATTTCTGTTCATCGTTGTTTGTGATCTCAAGTAGTGTTCGTTTTGCCCCTTTTTGTTGATCAAGCAATACTTGCTGATGTTGCAATGTGGTTTGAAGCTCATCCAGTTGCTGAACTTTTCTCTCTCTCAAATCTTTTTGTTCTACAAAGTTTGATTTTGCTTCCTGAACTTGCAGAAGAGATTTTTGATTCCGATCTCGGGCAAGATCATAATATTTAAGCCGGTTTACGAGCTTTGACGTATTGTTACTATCAAGCATGATGTCCACTAAGGTCACATCGCGATTTTTGTATCCTGCGACGATGCGCTCTAAAAGCTGCTTTGAAAGCTTGTCAAGTGAGGTATCAAGACTGACGATTCGTACTCCCAATACATTTATTTCTTTTTCAGCGTTCACGATTTTTTGTTCGGTTTCATCCATCCGAAGCTGTGCGATATACATTTGTGTGTCCATGTAATCGATCTGCGCTGCAAGGGTATTTTTTTGAGCACGAACCTCGGTGAGTTTTTTTTCATATTCAGCAATTTTTTGCTGGAGTTCAGATTTTTGAGCATCAGCAGATGATGAAGGTTCTTCATTACTTTCGACTGGAGTCGGCGTTTGTGCAGATAGATAGGGAGATCGGAGGGTAGTGATTATTCCAACAATGAGGAAAAGAATGAATAACGATATGGCTTTTTTCATAGTATCTCCATTGTAATTGATGAGATACATAAGTCGCAAGTATTTGAGAAAGTTGAACTCCGCCAGAACTACAAATATCTGTTTGTTGCAGTAAAGCTTGAGATCAGGGTGATAAAGAGGCTAAAGATCGCCGTAACTGCAAGAGTGGCTATAGCAAAGGTGAGATTGAATGGCCATACTTGAAGAGGAATACCAGCCAAAGTGGTCATAAGATTGGGTATTCCGGCAAAGTATTCATGTAAAAACGCGTTCATTGAGATCAATGTTCCTATCAAAATAATATTTGAAAGAGCGGTCGCAAGTACTCCAAGAAAGATGCTTTCCCCAATAAAAGGCTTTCGAATATACATGTTGCTTGCACCAAGAAGTTTGAGAATGCCAATTTCCTCTCGCTTTAGCGCAATTTTGAAAGACAAGGTTGTGGTAAGAACAATAATTGACATAAACATCAGATATCCAAAAAAAACAGCGGTAGTTTTGCGCACTTTTGAAGTAAGGCTCAGAAGATTGTCAATGATGTCTTTTTGATACTGGACCTCGTCTACCCCGGGTTGATTTTTGAGCATGTCTGCAAGTTCCGGTAAATATTCGGGTTTTATGGCGTCAATTTCAAGTGATGCGGGAAGTATTTCTGAGGAAGTCATCTCTAAAAGCAATGGATCATTCTGCGTAAATTCTTTGTAAATTTCATATGCTTCTTCTTTTGATACATATTTTATTTCTGACGTTTTATTGGTGTTTTTAATTTTTTCTTTGACTGCATTAATTTGTTCTTCTTCAGCTTTGATCTGAAAATATACAATTACGCGTGGTCGTGTCTCGACGTAATTGAGAAGTCCTTGAAGAAAGGTAAGAGAAATAAAGAGCAATCCTGAAAGAAGCAAGGTAAAAAACAGTACGGAAAGAGCCGCAAAAGTCTGATACGGAGTTCGTCTTAATGAATTGATTATATCATTCATAGTTCGTACCCTCCATTCTTTTTATCTTTGATAAGCTTGCCATTTTCAAGAATGAGAACACGGCGCTTCAAACTATTTACGATATCTGCATTGTGTGTCGCAAAGAGCACCGTCTTTTTCTTTTCAAGTTTTTTAAAAATCTTCATGACTTCCCAGGTTGTCTTTGGATCAAGGTTTCCTGTCGGCTCGTCCGCAAGAATGATATTTCGATCGCCAACGACTGCTCGGGCAATCGCCACTCGTTGCAGCTCGCCTGCAGAAAGTTGTGCGGGAAACAGGTATTTTTTATCTTCGATTCCGGTGAGACGAAGGGCTTCTTCTACTTCTTTTGCAATGCGTGCTTTTTGAAATCCTTTTACTAACATGCTGAGTGCGATATTTTCAAAGATATTTGATTCGGGAAGTATTTTAAAATCTTGAAATACAATCCCGATTTGTTGTCGTAGTTCGGTCGCTTTATTAAATTTCGGCGCAGTAACTTCAAAGTCATTGACGGTGATCGATCCTTCAGATGCATGAATGTCGTCGAGAAGCAGTCGAAGAATTGACGTTTTACCAGCGCCAGATGGGCCTACCAAATAGACAAATTCAACTTCTTCAATATCAAATGAGACACTATCCAAAGCTACATTTCCAAGAGGATATCGCACTGATACATTTTGAAATGAGATCATACATACAGTATAGCGTACTCATTGAACCGATGTCCAGAGAATAGGCTCTTATTATTTTATGACTTCGATATATCCTACATCCATGAGCCAGCCTGCTTTTTCCGCTTCAAATGTTGCGCCCCAAACACGAACCTTTTTCTCGAGAAATTGTGAAAGATCAACCGTTGTTGAAGTCATATATACGTTTTGTGATATTCCTCCGGGACGTTCAAGATGAAAGCTTCCCTCGCCTTCAAATCCTCCTTCTTTGAGCACTCCTTTAGCTTCATCTTTGAAGGTTTCTTTATCAAGAATTCCTGCTGATTCTACCCCATCTGATGATTCATCTCCATTTCCTCCCGTGGTCGGGGATTTTGAAGAATTATTTGATGTGAGCATTGTTCCGCCAAATCCTGACAAAATACCGAGGATTAGTGCCCCAACGATTACACCAGCAACAATTGGCCAGTTGTTTTTTGAGGTAAGTGCTTTTGAGTCAAAATTATGTAGTAAATGTTGTGGTGAAAAAGGTTTTGATTGCTTGTCCATAATGAAATCTCAAATTAGTAAATGTTTCACTAAAAATTGTACACTATTTTGTTTGTTTGATATATGCTTGAATAAATGGATCGATATTACCATCTAAGACCTTCTCTACTTGGTTGTCTTCATAGTCAGTTCGCACGTCTTTGATCATTTTATATGGATGAAGAACATATGATCTAATTTGTTTGCCCCACGAGGCTTGCGTATCTTTTTTATACGTATCAATGTTGTTTTCCCGTCTTTTTTGGTCTATCTCCCAAAGTTTTCCTCGGAGAAGCTGCAAAGCAATTTCTCTGTTTTGGAGTTGAGAGCGCTCTTTTTGGCAGGTGACACTGAGTCCGGATGGCTTATGAATAAGCCGTACGGCAGTTGACACTTTGTTTACATTTTGTCCCCCATGTCCTCCTGACCGAAAAAACTGCCATTCAATCTCATCATCTTTAATTTCGATGTCCCGATCTTTAATAACGGGAAGTACTTCAACCAATGCAAATGAGGTCTGGCGCAAGCTATCAGAGTTAAATGGCGACTGTCTGACGAGTCGATGAACACCAGCCTCAGCTTTCATGAGGCCGTATGCATAGGATCCATGCACATTGATAATGGTGCTTTTTATCCCTGCTTCCTCGCCAGGAACAAGATCGACCTCTTCCCATTTCCAGCCCTTTTGCTCAAAATATCGTGTATACATCCGAAAAAGCATGCCGGTCCAGTCCATTGCTTCGGTTCCTCCTTGACCTGCATGAATCGAGAAAATGGTGTCGCCCTTATCATAGGGCTTTGAAAGAAACAGTTGAATTTCCAGTACGTCAATTATTTTTTTTGCTTCTTCAAGATCTCCTTCGTCAAGCAGGAGCTCCATCATTTCCAGATCATCAATATCCTTTTTTATTTCAGCAATTCGCTTCATCACTTCACCCGCAGCCTCATGATCTTCCCAAAAGTTTTGTTCATAGGTGCGTGCTTCAAGAGATTGAAGTTCTCCTTTCTTTTCAGAAGGATTGAGTTTCGCTTGGATTTCTTTAAATTTTTGCTGTAGTTTTTGTTTTAGTTCGTCGTCCATATGTTTATTCAGTAGTGGTTAACTCGTGGTTTGTTATGTATGATAACGCATGTGTCACATCATAACATGAACAACACAAAAGACGTTATAAAGCACTCAAAGAATGAGTTCACTCTTCTTGACACAGAATCATGTCATTCTGGCTTGCCCAGAATCTATTTTAGTGATTCTGGATGCGTTCATCCGAGCAACAAAACATTTCGCTTACCAGAGTGACAGATGATATCGTTTGTTCTTAATTTGTCAAAGACTGTGAACTGTTTCGATAAAGGTGTAATTTAGTTAATTGATTCTACACTGCTTTTGGTATGCTTTGGATGGGTAGACCATTTTTGTGATTTCTTCTTTTAATTTCGAGAGTCAATCTCAACAAACTGAGTTTTAGTCTTTTTACTAAAAGCTGAGTGTCTTTTAACCCATTCAGGATTCAATGATTATATTTTGCGAAATAATCATCGATTTCAGTTCTTAATTCTATTCCAACTCTTTCAAAACATTTTAATAAATCCGCATATGATCCTTCGCCGCCAAGGAAGTCCCAAAATTCATTAGCTACTTTTAACTCTTTTTCTAAATCAAGCATTCCCCGTATTGTCCAGCGATTATATGGTTCTGGGTCATAAGGATTATAAGGAATAGCAATCAAAGTTTGTACTTTTGCTTTTGGATTTTCTGCTAAAGTCGTTGCTGTCCACTCCAAAAGCGTTCTTTTAAACTCCTTGAAACCTCCAGCATTTGGTTTTGCCGTTTTTATGTCAAATAAAAACAAATCTCCCGAATGGTTTTCTAATAAACATCAACTTTTGTTGGTTAAATATTTCTAAATTCTCCTTGTTGGGCTACTTTTCTAATAATTTCAGTCTCTTTAATTTTATTTGGTGATGATTTGGCAGTAGTAAGATCATCTATTACTTTTTGAATTTCTATTTGTGCTTTTGAACTTATTTTATCACCAGCAATTGCTTGAGACTCAGCTCTTTTAAACCTCTTCAACGTTACTGACGGGCTCTTTAGATATGGGCATAAATATAATTTGGAAATTATAAGCCAATATCTACACGAAGTTCTTTAAGATTAATTTCTGCAGAATAAAGATCCCCAAGTAAATCATTTGCTACAAACTTATATCTGTTTTCAGTTTCAGGAAAAGAAGAAATAACCTGTTTAAATTTTTTAGGGTCATTGGCAATGACGTATAATCCAACGTTTGAGTAATCAATCAATGTCGCCATCCTTCCAACCCCACTCCAAACACCCGTGGAAAGTTCGACCTCAAAAGCATATTCTGGAATAATGTTATTCCCTCTGTTTCTAAACCAAAGCACATCGATCTGTCTTAAAAGGTTGTAATCAGCAAATTGTAATTTTGGACAAGTAGGCAAAGTGAAAATCTCATCGAGTTTTTTTTCATTAAAAGTTTTTGATTTGTTTGGACAAAAAGTATCAAATCCTCGGATATTTCCTATTGCAATCAAACGACCCTGTAAAATCGAGTGCAAACTTTCTTCAACGGTATTTTTGCTTTCCTCAAGTATGACAGGCGGGGACAATAGAAGATCCCATTTATTTATGAAATTGCTACAATCTATTCTATTTTTTCTTCCTGCTAAAACAATGTTCAAATCTCTATCAATATTGATTTTATACTCACCATTTCTATCATGACTTATTTCTGGTAAGTGTTTGAATAAAATTTTGGCGGGAATTATTACAACTTTATCTATAGAGCCACATATAAAGGCAATGAATGGGTTATCAAGGTTGGCAATATCTTCAACTGTAATATAGTTAATGCCGAAAAAATATCGCCTGTTACCTTCTGTTGAAGCACGCACTAGAACATTTGCTTCGCCAATTTTATAAGTTCTTGATTTCAGAACCTTAATCAATTCAATATTCGCCTGAAACTCTTTCGCCTTGTCAAGAAACTGACTAGCAAGCAAATCCGAAGGACTTAAATTTTTTGTAGTTTGATTCATTTCTTTATCATTTCTAATAGTATTGTTTTATAGATTATATCAATTCCCGTTAATATACCAGACTCCAAACCTTTTTTGGCAATTTGAATTTCGTCAGCAGTAAGTCTCCTGCCTAGCAATTCTTGCGCTTCAATCTGTATATCACCCTCGGTTATTGAAAATATAGTTTTAGTATCAGTATTCATATATTATTAAATTGATAAGGGAATATCAGTGTGATTATCTATAAAATATTCAACCAATTGAGGTATAAACTTTCCTTTGTATGGGTGGAACCTATGAACATGTTTTGTTGTATCTTTTTCACGCAAATTATCAAATGATAAACTC
>Ga0210057_1010070_pt1 | contig 10790 bp, 17 predicted proteins | sample CryGeyCG2114_010_2_FD_183968 | JGI IMG/M metagenome (GOLD analysis project Ga0210057, IMG submission 183968) | Groundwater microbial communities from aquifer - Crystal Geyser CG10_big_fil_rev_8/21/14_0.10 (SPAdes) (version 2) | ecosystem: Environmental > Aquatic > Deep subsurface > Groundwater ...
ACCATGCAAATAAGCCTAATACGGAGAGAAAACCAAAGATTATAAGGATGACCAACGCAACAGAGAGATTTGCAATGAGCTTATCCTTTCTGAACTTAAAACCACCAAAGTTTAGGCGTAATTTCCTACGGCTTCTACGCCTTCTACTATAGTCGTATGCTTTTCTCATTATGTAACTACACAGTTTAGCAAAAAGGGGGTGGTTAAAGCAATGTTCATACCTTTGTTACAGGTGTAACTAAGTTATGGAATAATTTATCTGCTTCTGCTCCTAGATAGCGCTCCAACAATAGCTCTGCTGGTAACTCGGGATCATCTTTTCTGATTGAAGCGTATTGAAAGGTGATACTAAGAACTAGTCTTTTATTTAACATAGATTCAGGAGACAGACCAGCATATGAGTCTAGAAATTGTGCATAGCGTCTGTTGAGCTCTTCAAGGTTGAACACTTTCCAGAGAATTGTACGTATCTCAACAGCCGTTTGAAAAGTGCCTTTAATATCTAAAGTAGATATGAGTATTTCCCCTGGAAGCGAGTACTTGTTTTTGAACTTTTGGATTAACTCACTTGGATTGTACGGAGTTATATACACACTATTTTGCATCATTGCAGCGTTGTGATTTAAGAGTAGTCGCTGGAACATCACGCGTTTAGAATTAGCCTTGGTGGGAATATCATAGTTAATAAGATAAAGCTTGCCGTTCCAGTTCTTATTTGTTGGAGTTAGGGATAGTGATGACTCGGCCTTAGTTATTCCTAGCTTGGTAATTTTTAGCTGCTTTGAACTTGATTTAGTTACCAGACCTTGTTGAGAAAGATTATATATGGCGCGGCGCAGCTTCGTACCGTCAAACTTAGTTAAGAGATAGTCTGCCTTGTTAAAGGCATAGTTAACTCCACGAGATCCTGGTCTGGCTCCCATGTATACCGTGACATAGAGAAAGTAGAGGAGTACACTGGATAATCCATCTGTTATACCAAAAGTAAGCTCTCGTATCTTATCTTTTTGCACAAGATTAGTTGTCATTGCTATATTATTACATAGGTCTGTTGTATATGAAACTCAACTATGGAATTCCTATTTCTGATATACTATGAACTATGGACAAGATTGATGAGCTTCTGACTAGGGGAGTAGATACCATCTACCCATCTAAAAAGGAATTAGAAAAAGTACTTAGATCTGGAAAAAAGATTAGACTGTACCTCGGGGTAGATCCCACCGGTGAAGATCTACACATTGGACACGCAGTTCCACTAAATAAGCTTAAACAATTTCAGCAATTAGGGCACGAAGTAATTTTATTAATTGGCGATTTTACGGGTTTAATTGGAGATCCGACTGGCAAAAGTGAAACCAGAAAAGTCCAAACAACGAAACAGGTAGAAGCCAATGCTAAGCATTATAAGGAGCAAGCGGGACGAATAATCCAGTTTGACTCAGACAATCCCATTGAACTGAAATACAATAGCCAATGGCTGGGTAAACTATCTTTTTTGGACTTCCTTAATATTGCAACTCACTTAACTGTTCCTCAACTATTAAAGAGAGATATGTTTAAAAAAAGGATTGACGATAATCAGGATATCTTTTTACATGAATTCATATATCCAGCCATGGTTGGCTATGACTCTGTCGTATTAAAGGTGGATTTGGAAGTGGGAGGGACTGATCAGACATTTAATATGCTTGTTGGTCGTGATTTACAAAAAAAACTTGATAACAAAGAAAAATTTGTTTTAACTGTTCCACTTCTAGCAGACGCAAATGGTAGAAAAATTGGGAAAACTGAGGGAAATGTAATAGGTATCACAGATAAGCCAGAGGATCTTTATGGCAAGATAATGAGCCTGCCAGACTCTGCAATTATTCCCTGTTTTGAATTAATAACTAATCTCACAATGACTGAAGTTGAGAAGATAAAAAATGAACTCAAGACTGATTCTGCCAATCCAATGGAATATAAAAAGCGCCTAGCTCGTCAGATAGTAGAGCAATATAACAATGCTGACGTAGCTGCAGCTGCCCAGAGATTTTTTGAAGCTAAATATCAAGAAGGAAACAAAGAGGATACAGCAGAGGTAGCTGCAGTTTCTGAACCCTTGGCCGTATCTGCTTTAATTTGTAAGTTAGACAAATCCCGTTCAAGCAGTGAAAGTAAACGACTTATTAAGCAAGGTGGAGTTAAAATTAATGGAAAAAAATCGGATGATATATCTTTCATCTATGAACCAAAAGTTGATGATATAATAGAGGTCGGCAAGCATAAAGTTTACCGAGTAAAGAAATAATCATGGATTATATACGTAAACACCGTAAAGTATTTCAGGTTGTGTTTATAATTGCGGCTTTAGCTTTACTCACAACGTCGTTTGCCCCATTGTTTATTTTAGGACTTTAATATGGCAGTACCAAAACAACGCACATCAACACAAAGAAAAGGAAAGAGGAGAGCGGGTCGACCAAGCCTTGCCGCAACAAAGTTAGTTAAATGTAAGAGCTGTGGTGAGCTTAAAGTTCCCCATGTTGTATGTAAGAGCTGTGGAACTTACCGGGGACAAGAGTATAAGTAACGGTGAAAACAGACAAAGATCCCAGACATATCCAGCGACAGAAAATTGTACAAGATCTTTTTGCTAGTACCTTTGGTAAACAAAGGAATCTGGATAAAAAGTCGAAGCAGATTATTCTACAGCTAAGCAAGGTAGATTGTAGCATTGAAAGAGCAGCTCCACAGTGGCCACTTACTAAAATTTCAAAAATTGACCTAGCTGTATTAAGATTGGCAGTATACGAGCTACTACTGGAGAAAAAATCTCCTCCCAAAGTGGCGATAGATGAGGCAATAGAGCTTGCTAAAGAGTTTGGAGGAGACAATTCACCGAGCTTTATTAATGGAGTTTTAGGTAAAATAATGACTACAGATGGAAAAACTGATAAATAAATTAGGAATAGAATTTGGTGACGAGGAGTTATTGAAAAAAGCTCTAACACATCGTTCATATCTAAACGAGTCAAATCTACTAGAATCTAATGAGCGGATGGAATTTCTGGGAGACGCTGTTATTGAATTGGTTGTCTCTAGCTATCTATATGGCAAATATGTAGGAGAGCAAGAAGGTATTTTAACAAATTATCGTTCTGCCTTAGTAAAAACAGAGACTTTAGCTAACTGTGCTCGTAAACTTCGGTTGGGTGAGGAACTTAAGATGAGTAAAGGTGAAGAACAAAATAATGGCAGAGAGAATACTTCACTTTTGGCAAATACATTCGAAGCGGTGATGGGAGCAATTTATCTTGATCAAGGGATAGGATCTGTAGAGCTGGTCTTGCATAAAGTCTTATTGCCTGAGCTGGAGGAAATAATACGCTCAAAATCCTACGTAGATTTCAAAAGCAAGCTACAGGCAGTAGTACAGGAGCGCATGAAGGTCACACCAACTTACAAAGTTACCAAGGAAGTAGGGCCCGATCACGATAAGTTATTTTATGTTACATGTCGTGCCGGCAGAACTGAACTAGGTAAAGGAGAAGGTAAGAGCAAGCAGCATGCAGAGCAGGCTGCAGCAGAAGAATCTCTACGTAAACTTGAGATTATACCCAAGGGGTGATAAAATTTCAGCTTAATATGCCAGTAAAAATACGATTAGCACGTTTTGGAAAAAAGAATAGTCCACACTATAGAGTGGCTGTTGCTGATTCAAGAAGCAAAAGAGACGGTAAAGTGATTGAATATATTGGTTCCTTTAATCCACAAGATAAAGAGTCTGGTTTTAAAATTGATCTAGCAAAATTTGAACACTGGATAGGAAATGGTGCTAAGGCGTCAGAAACAGTCTCAGACCTTGTTGGAAAAATAAAATGAAGCAACTAACTCAGTATATTTTAGAGAATATTACTAGACATCCTGAGGATGTTTCAATTAAAGAGGAAAAGGAAGATCAGAGAGTTAATCTTGAGATTAGTCTAAATGAAGAAGATATTCCCAAGGTTATAGGAAAAGAGGGAAAGGTAATACGTTCTATTCGAAACATTGTTAAAACTTCCGCACGAAAAAAGAACATCTGGGTTAATCTTTCTATCGACGCTTAATATAGTAATCTCCACTTAAGGGGCAAAGGGGTTTTTGCGAGCTGGGAATTTGGGAGCTATATCTGTATATATTACTGGCTGTAGGAGCTGGATTTCAGATAACAGTTCTTGCTCTTGGGTAGTTAGTTGAGGCAGACTAGATTCGACACTGCCTATTAACTCGGGAAAAGGTTCAGCGGTGCTGGTTATTGTAAGTTCCTCTGTTAATTGAGACGAGCCTGAGGATTCTTGACCAGAGAGATCTAAGCTTAGTGAATTAACCACGAGTAATCTCCCTGAATCTACAAGAGCCTTATTAAATTTAAATATACTATCCCTTATTCCAGTTATCTTTATATCTAAGGGTATTTCGCCTGCGTCTCCAAGCTTACTCTGGCTTATTTCAAAATCACCAAGCACAACCTCTGCTTTGGCTGTACGAGCATCAAAGTAGCTAATAAGCTCTGAGGCTTCATTCTCTACCGGTAAAAAAACCTGTGAGCGCTCAATGGAATCCTTCAAATCGCCTTCACTTAAGGAGTTTAGTATCTCTAGCTTTGATTCCAGCAAACTTATCTGCTCATTATTCTTTGATGTTTCACTCCAGCTTTTTTTGATTGAGACGAAGTTTGGATAAACAACGGTTCCGAACACGACAAGTATGCCAATAATTACGCCTACAAGCAGCAGTGGGGCGCTGTATTGTTTTAGATCCTCTATGTTAAATTCCGGGGTTTTCGGCTGTTCCATTTGAAGCTGGCTCTTGAATGTTTGATGTTGATTGATCGCTGCTATATACGAGTGTAAGTGATAATGAATGGTCACCGCTTTCATCTATTTCGGTACTATCTGCGGTAATAGTAGGTTCTATTCCAAGTTTAGCTATTGCTCTGTATAGGGCTTTTATGACCTGATCTACGTCCGCGGCCTTTCCGGTATTTATACCTATTTGAACTTGCGATTCAGTTATCTGGATGCTCGTGAGGTTTCCGTAAGGAGAAAGCTCGTCATAGAGAGTTTCGGGTAGCTCGGCAATAAAACCCTGTTTTGTGCGTAGATTAAGTATTGTTTTTAGTCGAGCAGAAAGGGTGAGATATAACCCCTCATTGTTCTTTAGCGCGTCTACCTGTGTTTGAAGCTCCTTAATGCGATTTTTCTGCTTATTGGCAGATTGCACAATTGTCTGTTTAAAAATAAGCATCCCGCCCAAACAAGTAACTAATAAGACAGAAAGCACTATCACGGTTGTAACAAGAGCCTTTTGTAGCTTGACTAGGCTGGGTTTTTTCCTAGTTTTTCTCTGTAAATTTACTGTCTGTTGTGGCATGTTTCTACTTAATCATCGCTAGACCTACGGCTGTAGTGAAGGCTGCCCCGGACGACGATGGAGCTTGTACTCCTTTATTAAAAGATAGTCCAGCAAATGGATCTCCTCGCTGTGCCTCAACCCCAAATTGCTCAGCAACTAACCTTACAACCCCCGGCATGAGCGAGCCTTCTCCTGTTAGAAATACTAGGTTTACGCGTAGATTAGGATATTGTTCGCGAAAATAAACGAAACCATTATTTAGCCCGTGTACAAATTGATCAATAAGTGGCTTAATGGCATTGTATACTTTACCTTCCAGCTGGTTTGGGTCAACTCCATAGGTAAGTTTGTATCGTTCCGCTTGTTCGACATTCAGATTAAATTCCTGGCTTATAGCTCTGGTTATTGCGCGGCCGCCCGTGCTTATTGAATGAGTAAAGAGAATATTAGATTTTGTGAAGAACGCAAAATCCGATGAATATTCACCTAGTTCTATCACTGCTGATACATAGTCGTCGGGGACGTTTCTAGATAGAGCTCTAATTGAACCTAAAATACGAGTCTCTATATTTAGGGGATTAAGGCCTGCGGCCTGGATAAGTTGGTTATATTTGGCAATTAAGTTTAGGGGGGCAGCAGATATTAGCACACGCATAGTATTACTCTTTTCATCTTTTTGAAGGATATTGTAGCCAAAGCTAACGTCTTCCAGAGGAAGAGGAATGTACTGCTCTGCTTGCCATTTCATAGCCGAATCCATTTCCTTTTGAGATAGAAGGGGAGTAGTTATAACCTGAGTAAAAGCCTGAGCCTCTGGTATGGCAGTGCTAATATTTTTACCGCTAACCCGAACTTCTTTTATAAGCTGCTTAATGCGGTTGCCAACCTCTTTAATATCCTCTTTTGAATCAAGAATTGGCTGTAGAACAGGAGAGGATATGGCCCCATATGTTATAACTTTCCAGCTCTTTTTAGCTGGCTCCAGTTCAACAATCCGGATATATTTTGAGTCAATATCTACCCCTACGTATCTTGCCATGATTATTTTGTTAGATTATCCTCTGAAAAAATTACAGTATCGAATATCTCTGGTGGTGCAGGAAAAGAGATAAACTGAATTAGTTTGGTCTGTTGACCACCCGCAGTGGTTCCGATAGAGGAGTGCTCTTCTCCTTGTGGAGGAAGATCTACCCCCACCGCTGGACTAACACCTAGTCTTGTTGTGGCTTCTGTCCCTGAGTCTGCACCATCGATAATAATAGGTCTGAGCTTTAACATAAGCGGAATATGGGTACCGTATATATATGGATGTGCAGATGTTAGGGTGGTTAGATTAATATTCGCTGAATGAGTAAAGTCGCTATTGCCGCAATCTGGTGAACTACCAGAAATCGTGTCTGCTTGCTTGGTATTACCATCTACAACAATTGTTCCTTGAGGATTATATACATCGCGACTTAGATAGTACGTTGGAGTACCTCCGGTTGTCTTGTAATAAAAGGTTATCTCAAATGCGGCGGTATCGCCACCAGTTTCACCCCAACAAAGGTCAAGCGTGGAGCTTTGATACCTATTTGCAAGGTCTCTATCTACGTAATCATTTAACCAAACTGTGATTGGTTGATTATTCTGGAGCTCACCCGGAAAGACATATGGATTTGATGTCCCACCAACTCTTTCTATTTCTACCTCATAATTAGCATCTCCAGACTCAGACTCGACCACTCCTGCAAGTATAGCAGGAAAGTTTCCTAGCTGTTGTGATGCAGCTTCTAATCCTGCTTCAGCAGCAGAAAAAGCTCGCGAACTCTTTTCAATCTCTGTGGCAATGCTGCTCTCATTTGTTGTACGAGAGACTAGCGACAAGCCAAGGGTTAAGCCAATAGCAGACACCAATAACACCACTATCAACGCTTGTCCTTTTTGTTGTGAATCTGGGCAGTGCATATGTCTTTAAGTATAATTAAAACGAAGGGGTAGTGTCAACTCGTGACTACCTAGACTAATAGTTACGTAGTGTTACAGTCGAACTAAAATCTACTGTTTCACCTGAAGAGATATCTTGTAGAGTATATGAAATATCTATTCTAGGCGGTGAACCCGGCACATCCCGACATAAAAAATTACAGCCCACGACGGTGGTATTGCTAGATGTAATGTGACTACTTTGTCCATTTACGTCTAATGTAATATAGTTAATAGCCGCATGGCTAGCGCAGGAAATGGTTGTTGGTTGGGTCGATCCAGATGAAACAACCACGTTAGGGTCACGCGAAGCAAATGATATAGTTGTTGAATCTGTACCATCGCAGGTTGATACCAATCGGCGCGCATTGCGCAGACGCTTGGTGATGTTTAGCATTGTGCTATCTCCAGCTTGCCTTAGCTCAAGCATAGTTTGTGCCCGCTCGGTTCCTTGAAGATTGGCAAAAAAGATACGCGAAACAGCCATAGATAGACCACCCAGGATAGCCACTACAACAACCATTTCCATAAGAGTTAATCCTTTTTTCATATCTAGTTAGCGATAAATTGCTGTATCTGCCTCATACAATGCTGAGCTAATACTAACGTTATAATCGCTTTTATTACCGAATGCCCAGTTTACACTAATTATGATATCCGCCCTTCCACTATTAATAGCACATGTGGCTGTAGGTATAAACAGTCCTGAAACAGTGTCCATTTCTGCCCAGACCTCCACCTCCCCAGGGCAGTCAGTCGTAAAATCTACCCAGCTTAAGCGATCCCGATTTGCCCTAATATTCTCTAGCCCTTGCTGAGCAATTGTAGTTGCACGCGTTCTCAATCGAGACTTTTGTACAGTAGACAAGCTAACAATTGTTAGAGAAATTAAGGCCACTAGAATGGTAGAAAAAAGACCCACAACAAAAATTAGCTCGATTAAAGCTTGACCATTTTTTTGAGTAGATAGATTATTTTTTAGAATCATGTACAACCAGTTATTTCTAATGTGTCATCGGATATACTTCCAGCTCGCTCCAGATCAACTCTATAGTTGTCTACGCAGCTATCTACTTTGTGACTAAAACGTACGCGTTGGGTTTCGTTGATCTCTCCTAGGGGTGAAAAAAAGATAATGGGATTAAATGCTGAGAAGAATTCTGTATTATATTCGACATTGATTCTCTCTGTAATAAGAGCCGTCCCGCTACTACAGATAGCTGAAACAGTATAAGATGTAGCATCTACATAGTCTACCTGGTAGCCCGCAATTTGGTCCGTTGCACCATTGCAAAATCCAGTTGGTTTGTTTCCTGTAATTGCATCATTTTGGGCCTTTCTTAGATTGACAACGAAGTTGCGTCCTTGTTCTCTTACTTGAATCTTGCGGATATGTGCCCCATAGGCGACAGAGCCTTGCCAGAGTACAACTGCAGATATGCCAAGTACTATTACTATTTCAATTAAGGTAAATCCCTGTTTCTTCATGGATTTTGGGTACCATAGCAAACGTCTTGTGTAGTCTGTGTAGAACAATTGGTTCCCCAGTTAGGAAGTAAATGACACTCGTTCCCATCATTTGAAGACTCATCTTCCATAATTGCAGTTAAGATATATCCTTGCCCGCTAGATATTGATCTGTAATTATATCTTTGTGAACCTTCCGTGCCACACGGACCTGGATTACCAGTAGCGTTGTTGATTGGGTCAACTGGTAGTTGTGATATATGATCAGTACCGATAGCAGTTTGAAAAGTAGCCCAGTCTGTCTGATAAGCTGATCCCCACCATCCACCATCGGGATATACACCATTATCTGCACGATAGAGCTCCAGGGCTTGGCGGATAACTTCCAAATCCGCCTTGCGCCTGGCGTCTCTAGCTCTTCTATTAAAATCTGTATAGCTTACCAAGCCGACGCTGGTCAGTATGGCAATAATTGCAATAACGACGACTAGCTCGACAAGAGTAAATCCTTTAGTTAAGCTCATTTCCCGGTAATACTTCTTCGCCCGCAACTCCTTCCATTAGAACATTGTCAGCTTCGTCTCTATTTTTTGGTACAAGTTGGTTGTACAGCATAAATGCTGTTAGACCAAGTGCTACAACTATGATAGTGATTTGAATCATTTGTTTATTCATAAGCTTTATTGACGATTGGTTCTACAGTAGGTGCCTGATGGTTCAAGTGTTGCACAAATTTCAAAACTATCTGTTGCAAGCGTTGGTGAATAAGCTGTGCCATTGGGGTCAGCTGGAACTCCTCCTGCAAACATTGCTGGGCAAAGGCTTGTTGGATAATTATACTGTGTGCTTGAACAAGTTGTGGCATCGTATGCTAATTCAAGTGCATCTGCGATAGCATTAACATCCGCTTGTCTCTTGGCATTTCTCGCTCTTCTTTGAGATTGAGTGTATGTTGCTAGACCAGCTGCTGCAAGTAGCCCAATGATTGAGATTACAACTAATAGTTCTATTAATGTAAATCCTTTTTGTCGTTTCATATTCTCACCCCCCTTACCCACACACCCGGTGTGTGGATGATTTAAAAAAATATATTCCAGATATAGTCTGAATAATATAGACTAATAACTGTTCCTAAGACAAGAAACGGGCCAAATGGAATAATCTGACCAAATTTTTTCTTTCTTGCTACTAACAATATCACACTTACCAGGGCTCCTGTCAAGAAAGCAATATAAAGAGCGACTATAGTTCCCGGGTGTCCCAAGAGAATCCCCAGAAATAATCCATACATGACATCACCCCAGCCCATACCTTTACCTCTGCTAATTATAATTAGCAGGGTGAAGAAACCTGCCGCGGCTAAACCAGAGAGTAGGTGATTGATGATTGTGCACATCGCAAAACCCCCTTCCAGGACACCCCAGGGGTGTGCTGCACACCCCTGGGGTGTGTTTTTCAACAGAAGTGCTAGGATTGCCATTGCTAAGAGAGGATACATAAGCTTATCTGGTAGAAGGTAATACTTTAGATCTGTCATAAAGAGAGCTATTAGAAGAGAAAAAAGAATTATTGTGAAAGAAACTGAGTAGATAGGGAAGTAGTAGCTAAGCACAAAGACAAGTCCTGTGATTACTTCAATTACTGGGTATTGAATAGATATGGGAGCTTTACAGTATCTGCATTTTGCTCCCAGAAGTATCCAAGAGAGAATAGGTATAAGGTCATACCAGGAAAGCGTATGCTTACAGCGATCACAGTGGGATCTATCAATGAATAGAGGTAAACCCGCAGGAATACGGTCTATAAGGACATTTAAAAAACTGCCAATTGCAGTTCCTAATAAAAATAATATTATTAACATAATTTTATTGTAGCATTATTGCGAACGAAGTTTATAGATCTCAAAAGCTATCTCACCACTTTTCAATCTTATGTTATCTACTAATTTCCACTTTTTCCAGTCTATATTAGCTCGC
>Ga0210057_1010071_pt1 | contig 10789 bp, 6 predicted proteins | sample CryGeyCG2114_010_2_FD_183968 | JGI IMG/M metagenome (GOLD analysis project Ga0210057, IMG submission 183968) | Groundwater microbial communities from aquifer - Crystal Geyser CG10_big_fil_rev_8/21/14_0.10 (SPAdes) (version 2) | ecosystem: Environmental > Aquatic > Deep subsurface > Groundwater ...
AATCGCTTCAATTGGATGTCCTGCGGAAATTCTCCCAATAATAGGAATTTCTCGAACAGATTTTATCTTTTTCATTAAAGATATGCCCCGGGTAGAATTTTTAGATTTTAGAATATACCCGCTTGCTTTAAGGGAATCAATATGCTCATGGATAGTAGAAATTGCTTAATCATAACCGAAAAAAAACCGAAAATCAAGGCACAACTTATCCATAGGCATTAAAATAGAAAACACAATAAAGTAATGATGGGCTAACTTTTGTTGTTTTCTATGAAATTTGGTATTATTAATAAAATAAAAGACGAAATAAACAACAATGCAACACTTTGTCTATATCCTTCAATGCAAAGACAAAACCCTTTATGTGGGCTGTACTAACAACCTTGAAAAAAGGGTAAAGCAGCACAATGAATCAAAGAGGGGAGCGCACTATACTAAAATTAGAAGGCCAGTTGTTTTAAAGTATTTTGAAGAATTTAAAACCTTAAGCAAAGCGAGAGCCAGAGAAACTGAAATTAAGCGTTTTTCCCGTAAAGAAAAATTATCTTTACTTTAAAAGCTAAAAAATGTTATTGTTAAATTAAGTTAAAATGCTAAATACTATTTTTTTAATTTTAGGGGTTATAGCTGGGGTGCTTTATCTTTGGTTTTTGTTTACTTTAATTTATCATTTGATTCGCTTTAGCATTGGCAATGCCCCTAAAATAATCGCTCTTGTTTTTTTTCTCGGTTCTTTTTGTTTGGTCATTTTAGTTATTGCTTTGTTTTTTAAGATAAACTGGCAAAACTTAAGTGACCTTATTGTACCTATTTTTAAAGTTTTTTAAAAAAACCTTATGTTAAACATTTTTTCTTTATTTTCCCCATCAGGCCTAAGCTTTAAAGGGCAGTTGCCTCAAGAAGAGGTTGTTTTACTTAAAAGAAGGCATTGGTTTTTTTTGGCTTTAAACATTTTTGTTACTTTTCTTTTTACCTTCTTGCCTTTTGTTGTTTATGGTTTGATTTCGCGAACAAGCTGGTTTCAAGTGGCCTCTGATTTATTTTGGTTTTTAACAGCGCTTTATTATTTAATTTTATGGTTTTTGTTTTTTTATAATTTAACGATGTATTTACTTAATATTTTTATTTTAACCAAGCAAAGAATTGTTAAAAGGGAGCAACTTGGTTTTTTCAATTTTAAAGAAGCAACTTTAGAGCTATCTAAAATTCAAGATATTTCGGTTTTACAAAAAGGCATTCTGGCTAACTTATTAAATTATGGCGATTTAGAAATTCAAACAGCGGGTAGCCAAAACAAGTTTTTATTTCAACAATTGCCCAACCCAACGGCCCTTAAGCAAGCCATTTTAAACCAATAAATAATAAATAAAATAAAAAATATGAAAAGCCGAAAACCCTCGCAACCTCAAGCAAATAAATAAAAAGCTTTGTTTTTCTTTTAAAAATATAAGCATGTTAAAGAAAGTTTCAATTGTTTTATTGAGTTTAGTTTTGTTGGTTGTTTTGGGGGTGAGTTTCCTTTTTGGATATAATTCAAACAAAGAAAGGTTAGCAAGCAACCTGACGATTAAAAAAGGGCAGAACATTTTACAAACCGCTTTTTTGCTTGAAGAACATGGCTTAATTAAAAATAGGTTTCGTTTTGCTTTAAAGGCCATTTTAAGCCAAGAATATAAAGAAATAAAAGCCGGTACTTACCAGTTTACCAATGAAAACGAAAAAGAGATAATAGATAAAATAAAAGGGGGCAAAGAAACTCTTCTTGAAATTACCATTATTCCAGGCCAAACAACGAAAGATGTCGCTTTTTTACTCCAAGCCCAAGGGCTTGGCAATAGCCAAGATATTTTAGAATTTCTTTTAAGCACAAGCTCTGAAGGGTTTCTTTTCCCAGATACTTACCAAATAGCTTCTCAAGAAGCGCTAGAAAACGTTGTTTTGAGAATGCGCTCTAATTTTAAATTAAAAACCAAAGGCCTCTCTTTTGAAGAAAGGTCTCTTTTAGATACTGTTAAAATGGCTTCTCTTTTAGAAAAAGAAGCTCAAACAGAAGAAGATAAAAGAATAATTGCTGGGATTTTATGGAAAAGGTTAGACAATGGGATTTTGCTTGAGGTTGATAGCGCCTTAAACTATTTTATTGCTTCAGGGGGGCAAACAATAAATTCAAACCCGCTTTTAAAAGAATTAGATTCAAGCTATAATACATACAAGAGAGAGGGCTTGCCCGAAACCCCTATTTGTAACCCATCTTTAGCAAGTATTGAGGCCGCTCTTTTACCTCAAGAAACATCCTATTGGTTTTATTTGTCTTCCAATGAGGGCGAAATTTTTTATGCTAAGACCTTTGATGAACACTTAATTAATAAAGCTAAATACATTTATTAAAATAACAATAAAATATGTTAAATCAAAATGAACTTGCCCCTCAATTTTATGTCAAAGAATCAAAAAGAGGAATGATTCTTAAGGCCTTACTAGCTCTTGTTCTTTTAATAGTGGCTGGTGGGGCTGTTTTTTTTATTTTGCAAAATAAAGAGAACGTTTCTGTGGTTGAAAAATATGATGAACCATGGCGGCTTGTGCCCGAAAAGGTCTCTCGTTCCGGGTATCTTAAAATTAATTTACCTCAAGGGGTGGGTGCCTCAAAAGAAGCGATTAGTTTTGAGCCAAAGATTGAAGGGTCGTGGCAAAATAGGGGGATATCTTTAGTCCCTCAAGCAAAAGCCGCTGATAATTTCTTATTTTTTAAACCAGATAGCCCCCTTGAACTAAACAGGCATTATAGTGTTATTTTAGCCCTTGATGAAAAAACAGAGCTTAAAGCGGACTTTCTTTCCGTTGAAGACCCAAAAATATCTAATATTTTTCCTCTTGAAAATTCAGAAGCCCCTGAAGAATCAAAAATAACGATTACCTTTAACCGCCCGATGGTCCCTTTAACTACTCTCTCACAAGTAGAGCAAAGGGATATTCCAGTTGAAATAACACCCCAAACAGCGGGTAAGTTTAGGTGGCTAAGCACGAATGTTCTTCAATTTGAGCCAAAGGAAAGGTTATTGCGCTCTTGGGATTATACGGTTAAAGTGAAAGCCGGCTTTGCTTCAGAAGATGGTTTAAAGATCGAGGCCAAAACAATTAGCTTTCAGACAAGAAAGTTAAGATACAATCTCGAAGAAAGTTTTTCTTCTGGGGGCTCTTTAGTTTATAGCCAACCCTTAATAATTTCTTTTAATCAGCCAGTTAACTTAGAAAAAACAAAAAGCAAGATATCTCTTTTTGATAAAACAAAAAATCAGAAAAAAGATTTTATTTTAAAATATACCCAAAGAGAAGTTTTAGAAGATTCTTCTCAAATAAAATCCGGGGATAGTTTTTCCTTTCTGCCTAATTTCCTGCAGGCCTTTATTGGGATAGGCGAAAACAAGATGGTAGAAGACAAAACTTCTTTAGCAGTTTATTTGACTCAAGATCAGTTTAAAAGAAAAGAAATTTGGGATACCGAAATAAAATACGAATTAAATATCACAGGGGCCTTCCCAGAAGAGGGGAATATTAACTTAAGCGAACAGAAAAAGATTAGTTTTTCAACAAGTGGGTTAATTAAAGATTGGCAAAGTAAATCCCAAAGAACAAACTACACGGGCATTGACCTTTTTGACCCCCAGGGAGAAATCCAAGTAAGTTTTTTTGAAGAAATTGATTTAGGAAAATCTTCTTTCAAAATCCCTTCAACAGGTAAGGCCACTTATGCTAAAAAATGCGCTGGGGGTTATTTTTCAACGAATTGCCCAAAAGAAGATGATAAAACCATTTTAATTTTTAAGTTTGATCAAGCAGAGTTTCAAGTCGGAGAAACCTTTAAAATAATTTTTGAAAAAATAGTTAACCAAGATGGTCTTCAAATTAATCCAAACCAAATAGTCAAAGAAATTAAGGTTTATCAAGCCCCTAAGATTTATTCTGCTTTTTTGAAAGATTTAACCTCAATGGAGGTTTGTTCAAATAACCCCCTCTTTGGTTTTGAAAAAGCAGAGTTAAAAGAAAAAATAATTTGCAATCTTGATTGCGAGTTATTTTCAATGGAAACTTCTCAGGAAACTTCTCAAAAAATAAAAGAGAGGCTTTCTAATTGTTCAATAGGGCAGTTTTCAACAATAATTAAGGCTGGTTTTATGCCTGAAAAGAATTATCAAATAGAGCTTAAGTTAAAAGACAGTTTTAACCAAGATGTTTCTTTTTCTTTAAAGGCCCTTTCAGGGGAAATGGAGGCAGAAAATGTTTCAATCTTTTCTTTGCAAGAAACATATAATCTAACCACCCCAGACAAAACTAAGCTTTCTTTTGCCGTAAGGAATATAAATTATGTTAATGTTTCAGTTTGTAAAGTAAGTGCCCTTTCTCTTTATGAAAGTTATTTTAACAATGAACAAGGGCTTGCTTGTTTGGAAACAAAAAACTTTAAGCTTGACCTTTCTGATAGATATTGGATTAATAATTATTTTCAAATTGATTTAAAAGATTATTTTTCCCAGGCCTTGGGCAATTATGTTTTAACTTTAAGCCACCCTGCTTATTTAAACTGGGATAAATCTTTGGCCATACTTAAAACCTATGTTTCTGTGACTAATTTAGCTATCGCTGAAAAAAGAATTAATCTTTACAGTGGTTTAGCCAGGCCTGATTACCAAAAATTAACTACCTCTCAAGTAAGCGACCTCTCTAACCTTTACTGGGTAACAGACATTAAAACACAAGAACCCATCAAAGGGGCCTTTGTTGACCTTTACGCAAACGGTATTTTTAAAGAAAGGGCCATAACAAACGAAAGCGGAATTGCTTTTTCTTCACCTCAAGCAGGCCTTGACGCTGTTGTGGTAAATTTTGGCGAAGAAAGCACCCCTATTTTTGGTTGGAGGAATCAGCTTAATTATAGCTCGCAAGCCAATAATGTTTCAAAATTTTATCTTTATTCAGATAAGCCCCTTTACCAGCCAAGCCAAACAGTTAACCTAAAAGGCATTGTGAGGGTTGGCTATGATGGAAATTATCAAATTTTTGATAAAGAATATCTTTTAGAGGTGTTTAGCCCAAAAAATGAAGTTATTTTAAGTAAGCAGGTCTCTTTAAATGCTCTGGGCACTTTTAACGAAGAGTTTAAGATTCCGACCCAAGCCCCTTTAGGCGCTTGGCGAGCTTGCTTAGCTGGAAGTTATAGTTGTTATTATTTTTACCTCCAAGAGTATGTGCCAGCTGCTTTTGAGGTTAAGGCCACTTCTCAAAAAGAAGAATATATTTCAAAAGAAGATGTTAATATAGCAGTTTTAGGTAATTACTATTTTGGCGTTCCTGTTGAGCAAGGTAAAATGGAGTATACTTTAAGCGCCCAAAATTATTATTTTGATAAATATCAAGGCGAATACTATAGTTTTGGTTGTTTTAGCGATGATTATTATGATTACAGGGGGTATTACTATGGGGATAAATTTTTAAGCAGGGGGAGTGGCTTTTTAAACCAAGATGGAATTGGGGAAATTAATTTTAATTCTGATTTAAAGGTGTTATTAAATCAAGAGGACTGCTTTACAAGTAAAATAATAAAGAGCGACATCACGGTTAAAAACGACCAAGGCCGATCTGTTTCAGCTCAAAACTCTGTGATAGTCCATGCGGGTGAGTTTTATTTAGGGGTTAAAACAACACCTTGGGGGCAAGAAAAGGGAAAGCCCTTAACTGTTAAGGTTAAGGCGGTGGATACAGCGGGCAAAGAAAAACAGGTCAAAGGGGGAGAAGTTGAAATCTATAAGGTTTCTTGGGATTGTTCAAAACGCCAAGAAGGGGGCTCTAATTATAGCTATTCTTGTGAAAAGAATAGAATTGAAAGTAAAAAATTTAATTTTAGCACTAATGCAGAAGGGGATTATCAAAACGAAATTGCTTTAAGCGAAGCAGGTCATTATGAAATTGATGCTTCGGCTAAAGATTCAAAGGGAAATTTAGTTAAATCAAGAACAAGTTTTTATATTTTTGGCCAGGGCCAGGTTTCTATTTTGCCCACCACAGATACTACACTCAACTTAAGGGTTCAAAAAACAGCCCTTAGCCCTAATGAAGAGGGGAACCTTGTGATTGAGTCGCCCTTTGAAAAAGCCAAGGCCTTAATTACGATTGAAAGAGGGGAGGTCTCTAAATATCAAATTGTTGAAATAAGAGGTAATTTATATAATTATACTTTTGAGGCCAAAGAAGAATATGCACCAAATTTCTTTGTTTCGGTTTTGCTTCAGTCGCCAGAAGGGGAAGTAAAGTTTGGCCAAACAGAGTTTACTGTTAATAGCGAGGCCAAAAAGATTTCCGTTGATATCGGAGCCAATAAAAAATATTATTCTCCTGGGGAAGACATTACTTTGGAGATTTTAGCTAAAGACAATTTGGGCAACCCTGTTCAAGGAGAATTTTCTTTAGCGGTTGTTGATTTAAGTGTTTTAGCCTTAAAGGGCAATCCCAAAAAAGACCCCTTTGTTTTCTTTTATGATGGTTTTCCTTTAACAGTACGCACTTACTCAAACTTAAAAGCTGTTTTAGAACAACTTGATATAGCTGAATCCCCAACAAAAGGGGGAGGGGGCTCTTTAGATAAAGATGGCAAGGCCAGAGGAGAGTTTAAAGAAACTGCTTTTTGGCAAGGCGATATTAAAACAGATACCACAGGCAAGGCGGTTATTTCTTTCAAACTGCCAGACAACCTGACAACTTGGCAAGCAGAGGCCCTGGGCATAACTTCGGATACAAAAGTGGGGGTGGCCTATACCCAGTTTAAAACTCAAAAGGACTTAATGATAACCCCTTTAAAGCCAAGATTTATTTTACCGGGTGATTTTTTTGAAATAGGGGCGCAAGTTTTTAACCAAAGCGCTAAAAGTCAGAAAATAAAAGTTAAATTGGAGGTTAAGGGCCTTGAGCTGGTTAATCAATCAAGAGAACAAACCATTTCCCTTGATACAGGTAAAAATAAAACAGTTTTCTTTAAGGTTAAGTTGCCCGTAGATTTTCAGGGCAACTGGGCTGAATTTTTAATTTCAGCTCAAGGCGCTGGCATTGAGGACATTGTTTTAGGAGCGATTGAAGTAAAACCAAATTTAACTTACGAAACAACCGCCCTTTCAAGCTATACAACAGCAGAAAATATTTTTGAAACAATTTATCTTCCCCAGAACATTTCCCAAGAAAAAGGAGAAATTGAAGTTGGGGTTTCAGCCACTTTAGCTGTTTTTATGACCAATGCCCTTAATGATTTATTGGGCTTTCCTTATGGCTGTTCAGAACAAATTTCAAGTAAGTTAAAATCAATCGCGGTGATTAAGTTAGGGCTTAAGGTGCCAAACTTAGCAGATAAGTTTAATTTAAAACCAATTATTTATAACAACCAAGAGTATACCTTAGACGAAGTTATTAAAATTGGCTTAAGCGAGGTCTATAACTTGCAAAACTTTGACGGGGGGTTTTCTTTCTGGCCAGGAGGTCAGTCAAACATTTCAGCCACTTTAGCTGTTTTAGATATGTTTAATGCTTTAAAGAAAATAGGACAACCCCTCAATCAAAATTCATTTAATCAGGCAGTTAGTTATCTTTTGCAAGAATTAAATAAGAATTTAAGCTCTGAACAAATTATAAGTTATTCTTTAGTTCTTTTAGAGGCCGCTCCTGAAAAAAGCGCTGATTTAGTTCAAAAACTAAATCAGATTATTGCCAATCAAAGTATTCTTAATGACAAGTTAAGCTCTAAGGCCTTAGCTCAATTAGGGGTAATTGTTAATTCTTATTCAGGACTTAACATCATATCAGTAAATAATCTTTTAGACAATCGGATAAATATCGATTCAAGAGGGGCCTTTTTAGAAAAGAATAAAAATCAGGGCTTCTTTTACGAAAACACTGTTTCAAATACCGCCCTTTATTTAAGGGCCTTGGCCTTATCCAAGAGAGACAATTCTCTTTTAGATAGAACAGTTAGGTGGCTCTTTGCTTCGAGGCAAAAGGATGGCTCCTTTGGTTCAACCCAAAACAACTTAGAGGTTATTCAGGCCTTTGTTGAGTTTTTGAAATGGAAAAAAGAAACAGAAGCAGAGTTTGAAGTTAAAGTAAAGCTAAACGAAAAAGAAATTTTAAGTTATGGCTTTAACCAAGAAACCATTCTTGACCAAGTAAGGAAAGTAATTCCAATCCAGGAGCTAAAGCCAGCTGCTTATAATTATCTTGAGTTTAGCAAAGCCAACCAATCTGGCCTTTATTATGATATTGCCTTTAAATATTATCTTTCAGGCAGAGTTGCCCCCAGAGACGAGGGTTTTACGATTGAAAGAAACTTCTTTGCCTTAAGCGACAAAAAGAACGAAAGCCCGCTGGCCAACTTAAAGGTGGGGGAAGTAATTAGGGAACATTTGCAAATTATTGTGCCCCAAGAAAGTTCCTTTGTTTTTATTGAGGACTATATCCCAGCTGGGGTTGAGATAGTTGACCTAAGCTTAAGTACCGAATCAAAGCAATTAAATTTTACTGACAGAGAAGTAAAGTATTTTGAAATTCAGCCCGACTTTAAAGAAATCCGCAACGACAAGGCCTTTATTTCAGCAGGCACGCTGCAAAAAGGTGTTTACGAGTTTGATTATTTTGTCAGGCCATTAATCAAAGGGACATTTTTGAGATTGCCAGCGGTGGTGGCTGAAATGTACCGGCCAGAAAATTTTGGCAGAACTTCAAGCGAACATATTACAATAGAATAAATTATTTTATAAAAAGGTTTTTTAATTTTTCAAAATTATCGTTTTCTAAGCCAAATTCAATTGAATTGTTATCTTGAAATTCCTTGATTAAAGAAAAATCAAACTCTCTTTTTTGGTTATATTTTGAAGTAAACATTAATTCCATAATTTCACTCCAGATAAGGCCGGCCCCTTCTTGCCCTGAAAGCCCTTCTGTTTTTGTGTTATTGGCGTTACCCACCCAAACAGCAACTAAAAAATCAGATGTGTAGCCCACAACCCAGCTGTCTTTATAGTTTTGAGAAGTGCCGGTTTTTAAACCGTAATTTGAGAAAGGTAAGTTAAGCGGGCTTTGGTAAGAAAATTGGTCTTGGCTGGTTTTGCGATCGCTTAAAATTTTGTTTACTAAAGCAATAAATTCTTTATTGGCAACTTTTTGTTCGGTATTTTTTTCGTTTTGGGCAATTTTTAAATTCTTTAAAACACCTTCATTAGGGAAGATAGAAAAAATTCTTGATAGTTCAAGTAAGCTGGTCTCTAATGACCCCAAAGCGATGCCTAATTGGTAACTTTCAATCTTTTGAGTTGTTTGAAGTTTAAGGGTTTTGGTTAAAAAATCAGAAAATTCTTTAACCCCAACAAACTCTAAGGCCTTTAAGGCAACAACATTAATGCTATTACTTAAAGCATAATGAGCTGAAACAAGGCCCCGATATTTGTTGTCATAGTTTTTGGGGTAAAAAGGAAAACCAAACTCTGTGTAATATTTATATTCTTTATCATCAATTAAGGTATAGGGGCGCAGACCTTTTTCAAAGGCCTTTAAATAAATAAAAGGTTTAATCGTCGAGCCAGCCGCTCTTTTGACAGGGGCCATATTAATTTGCATACCTTCTTCAAAAGAAAACGGCTGGGGCGAGCCGATTAAGGCCAGTATCTCGTTTTCAGGCAGTAAAAGAACTACGGCGGCTCCGTTCTTAGCTTTTTTTAAGCTTAAATTCTCAAGATTTCTGTAAATAATTTCTCTTATTTTTTCATTTAAAACCTTATCTAAGGTAAAGCTTGTTACTTCAGGAAATTCATTTAATTCTAAGGTTTCTGGTTTTTGAGAAGTATACTCAAGAAAGTTTTGATAAATTTCTTTTTGGCTTGGCGTATTTTCAGTATTTTTTAGAGTTAAAGGGTTTTGCGAGCTAGGCGAACTTAAAGAGGCCAAAAGAAGCGAGGTTTCTTCTTTAGTTAAAAGGCCAGCTGTTTTTTTAAAATAGGCCTGGCTGGCCGTTTCAAACCCCTGAAGGTTATTGCCCAAGTAAGCCGAGTTAAGATACATTAAAAGAATTTCTTCTTTGCTAAATCTAATTTCTAAAGCTAAAACATAAAAGATTTCTTTGATTTTGTTTTTAAAAGTTCTTTGATTTTCATTTTTTAAAAGGATTTTAGCTGTTTGCTGGGTTAAGGTGCTGGAGCTTGACCTCTTTGAAAGGCCAATGTTTGAAATTAAGTTTTTAAGCATGCTAACAGGATTTAGGCCAAAATGCCAAAAAAACCAGTGATCTTCTTGTTCTAAAACGAGCCCCTTTAACTCTTGAGGTGTTTCAGTTAAATATTGGGAAAAATAACCCTCGCTATTTCTTTTTAAAAAAAAGAGGTCTCCGTTTCTGTCTAATATTTTAGCCGACTCTCTTTTTTGATATTCTACATTAAGTTCTTTGGCCTTAAGGTCTAAAAATCCTAAACAAATAAAAAGGCCTAAAGCTAAAATAAAAATGAGTTGCTTGGTTTTCTTTTGCATTTCCTTATTTTCGCAGTAAAGCTTAACTTTTGCAAGCACGCTTCTTGCTTTTAATTTCCAAAAATATACTTGCTCACTACTCAAAACACTTAAAGCGAACGCGCCTTTGTCTGTTTTGCAACCATCTCTTTAATCCTTTTTAACTTCTCGGGGTCTGCTTGGTTAACTTGGGCAATATGTTCAAGCTTATTCAAAAACAAGGATTTTGTTTTCTGTCTTTGAGGTAAATCAAAGG
>Ga0210057_1010079_pt1 | contig 10786 bp, 8 predicted proteins | sample CryGeyCG2114_010_2_FD_183968 | JGI IMG/M metagenome (GOLD analysis project Ga0210057, IMG submission 183968) | Groundwater microbial communities from aquifer - Crystal Geyser CG10_big_fil_rev_8/21/14_0.10 (SPAdes) (version 2) | ecosystem: Environmental > Aquatic > Deep subsurface > Groundwater ...
AAACAATATTGTATCCTCAACAAACAATACACCAAAGAAGAATACGAACAATTACTACCAAAAATAATAGAACATATGAATTCTACACCATATATAGATAAAAAAGGCAGAATCTATAAATACGGAGAATTCTTCCCATCAGAACTATCTCCATTCTCCTATAATGAAACAATAGCTCAAGAATACTTCCCGCTCACTAAAGACCAAGCAATTCAACTTGGTTATAACTGGAAAGAACCTGAAATAAGAAGTATACAGCCAACAGTTAACAGCCAACAGCTACCAGATAACATAAAAGACGTAGATGACACAATACTCAAACAAATCATAGAATGCGCGCATACAAACACTGATTGTAATGAACAATGCACTACGGCTTTCAAAATCATCCCTCAAGAACTAGAATTCTATAGAAAGATGAATCTACCCCTACCAAGATTATGTCCTAACTGCAGACACTACCAAAGAATCAAACAAAGGAATCCATTAAAGCTATGGAAAAGACAATGTATGTGTAATGGTAACGGACTACAGACAACAGCTAACAGCCAAAACAAATATCAAAACACTATACAACATGCTCACGGAACAGAACCTTGTCCTAATGAATTTGAGACCACTTATTCACCAGATAGACCAGAAATAGTATATTGCGAACAATGTTATCAGCAGGAAGTAGTCTAAAGGTTGAATGAGAATAAAGAAGTTAGTAAAAAATAGTGATATAATTTAATAAATGGCAAAAGAGGGGAAAATACAAATAATTAAATACGCGCCTCCACCACCTGATTTACCTATATACGGTCAAGTTGACCCTGAAGAGGTTTGTTTTTTTGGGCGCACTAATTATGAGTCTGGTTTAGAGTCTAAAAAATTTATTTTTGGAATAAAAAGAAAAGACAGAAGGAGACATTTTTATGTTATTGGAAAGTCTGGAGTAGGAAAAACGAAACTTATGGAGCTTTTAATAAGACAAGATGTTGCTTATGGCCATGGTATGTGTTTAATCGATCCTCACGGTGATGTTATTGAGGAAACTCTAAACTTTATTCCTAAAGAAAGAATTAAAGATGTTGTAGTAATTGATCCTGCTGACGCGGAATTCCCAGCTTCATTTAATCCATTATTAAATGTTGCTCCTGAATTAAAACATCAAGTTACTATGGGATTGATTGAGGTTTTAAAGAAACAGTTTGGAGCTAATTGGACTCCTCGTCTTGAACACGTTTTTCGTTTTACTTGTTTAGCGCTTTTGGATTATCCTGACGCAACTATGCAGGGTATGATTAAAATGTTAACTGACAGAAATTATCGCCAGAAAGTTGTTGAGTATATTCAAGATGAAATGGTAAAAAGATTCTGGGCCATTGAATTTGCTGATTGGTCAGAAAAGTTTGATACAGACGCTATTATTCCTTTAGTTAATAAATTAGGGCAGTTTCTTTCAAATCCTTCACTTAGGTATATTTTTGGTCAAACCGAAAATAAAATTGATATTGAAGAAATAATGAATAATCAGAAAATCCTTTTGATTAATTTATCAAAGGGTAGGTTAGGGGAAGAAAATTCCGCTTTTTTTGGTTCAATGTTTATTACTAAAATTTATCAAGCTGGTATGGCACGCGCCAGTATGGCTGAAAAAGATAGAAAAGATTTTTATCTTTATGTGGATGAGTTTCAAAATGTTGTTACAGATACTTTTATTAACATTCTTTCTGAGGCTAGAAAATATGGTATTGCTCTTATGATGGCGCATCAATATCGAGCGCAATTACCTCAGCAAATTATATCTACTATTTTAGGGAATGCTGCCAATATAGTAGTTTTTCGTATGGGTGGAGAAGATGCTCAGCTTATGGAAAAAGAAATGACCCCAATTTTTAAAGCTCCAGATATGATAAATCTTGGTATGCAAGAATTTTATATAAAAATGATTATTGATGGAGAGGTTTATGATCCATTTTCTGCAGAAACTTTAAATGTTAAACTGCCGACCCATAAATCCTATAAAGATGAAATAATAAAAAATGTTCATGAAAAGTATTGCCTTCCATTAGCTGAAGTTAAATTAAAAATGGCTGAAGCGGATAGCCTTGTTTCTAAGAAGCCAGGCTCTTCATCTAATCAAGGTGTTGAATCAAAAAAGGTCGAAGAATCTAAATCTTCTGTGGGAATAGAGCTACCACCTGAAGAACCTATTGTATAGGGCTTTGTTTTCGGCGAAATGCCGGGATTACAAAACCTATACCCCGTTAGATAAGATAGAAATCAATATTGAAAGGTTATTAAAAAAAATAAATATTTGTGTTAGATAATAAAAAATAAATTTATTATCTAACGGGGTGCTCAATTTTATAGTTGCTCATATGCGCTATAAAGTAGACGCATCTTCGCAAATAAAATTGGCATGGTATTTATCCACGTTACATATAAAGACGAAGAAGAAGCAAAAAATGTCAGCAAAATTATTTTAGAGAAGGGTTTAGCAGGGACTATAGATCTTTCAAGGTCTAATTCTTTGCAATTAAGTCCAGAAGGATTAGTAAGCCAGCCTGGTATAGCTATTTTAATAAAGACAGTAGAAGACAAAGTACAAGAGATTGAAAATTTAATTCATGAGCAGAACCATCATAAAACACCACCATGTATAGCTGTCATTAATCTTTTCAGGGTTAATAAGGATTATAAAGAATGGTTGCAGACGTGTATTAAGTAAGTAGTCAGGTGTATAGCGTTTATCGTAAATTGTAATGTTTAGCAAATAGCGATTAACGCTTTGCTTTTATTATGTCCAAAACATCACAATTTGATAAAGCATTGGCGGAGATTTTAAATAATCTTCAACCTCATAAAAGAACTTGCAAACAATGCAGTGTTGATTTTGATATTTTTGTTGAAGATATTGAAATGTATAAAAAACTGCAAGTGCCTCCACCGACTTTGTGTCCGGATTGTAGATATCAAAGACGATGTGGATTTTATAATAATATTTTGAAATTTTATAAAAAAGAATGCTTTGCGCATGAAAATGAAAAAGTCATTTCTACTTTTCATAATGAAAGTCCGTATAAAATTTATGATTTAGCGCATTGGTGGTCTGATAAATGGGGAGGAGATGAGTATATTCAAGATTATGATTTGAGCCGGTCATTTTTTTCGCAATTTAAAGATTTAATATTAAAAGTGCCACAGCCAGCCATTACACATTATTGGAAAAATGTAATAAATAGTCCATTTACTATTTCTATAATTGATTCTAAAAATTGTTATTTTTCGTCAGTTGGAGGATATTTAGAGAATTCACATTATTGTTATTGGACTGGTCGTGCGAAAGATTCGCTTGAAATTTTAAATACCCAAGAGATAGAAAATTGTTATGACCTTATTTATTGCGATAAAATGTTTAATAGTAAATTTTGCCAGAATTCTTCCGGGTGTATTGATAGTAGTTTTTTATATGATTGTAGAAATTGCTCAAGTTGTTTTGGATGCGTTAATTTAAGAAATAAGCAATATTGTTTTTTTAATGAACAATTTTCTAAGGAAGATTATTTAGAAAAAATTAAAAGTATTAATTTAGGCAATAATGATATTTTAAAAGAGTATAAAGATAGATTTAAAGAATTTTTAAAAAACGCTGTAAGGAAAAATCTTTGGCTTGATAAAAAGAATATTAATTCTTTTGGGGATGGTATAGAAAAAGCAAAAAATTGTTTTATGGTGTTTAGAGGAAGCGGATTTAATAGCATAGAAAATTTGCGTTATTGCCAAGATGTGCTTGATTGTAAAGATTGTATGGACATGTATATTGTGGGGCCTAATCTTGAGTTGTGTTATGAATTGGTTGAGGCATATGAGGGATCTAATATTAAATTTTCGTATTTTATAAAAAATGGGTCGAATCTTGATTATTGTTTGGCTTGTCATAATAGTCAGAATTGTTTTGGTTGTATCGGTCTTCGTAATAAAAAATTCCATATTTTTAATAAGCCATATTCAGAAGAAAAATACTGGCAGGTTTTAGATAAAGTAAAAAGCGAGGCGTTAATGGCAGGGGAATACGGAGAATTTTTTCCTTTGTCTATGGCTTTACATGCTTATAATGACACTTATGCATCAATTGAATTTCCGTTAACTGATGAAGAAATTAAAAAACGAGATTGGGTTTATTTTGAAAATGAAAAAGAAGCGGATTTGAGCAATATTGAAACTATTAGCGCGAAAGATGTTCCAAAAGATATAAAGGATGTTGACGATAGTATTTTACAAAAAGTTATTATTTGCGAAAAAACAGGAAAACCGTTTAGGATAATTAAAGCGGAATTAGATTTTTATAGAAAATATAATTTACCAGTTCCTGTTATTCATCCAAATGAAAGGATATTGGGGCGTTTACGAGAAAGAAATCCGTCGCGTTTGTGGAAAATGAATTGTAAAAAATGCGGGAATAAAATGTATACTTCTTATATTCCAGAAAAACAAAAAGAATATAAGATTTATTGCGAACAATGTTATCAAAGTGAAGTCGTATAATTCGTGAATAATGAATTTATAAAAAATGTAATATAGACCACTGCATTATAATGCAGTGGTGGAATGGAATTATTAAAAATATTTAATTAGTAAAGTTGATAATAAAAAAATTGCATAGACTTATGTTCGGGCAATTTTTAGTTATATCAAATCTACTTTTTGATTTATAAATTAAGATTTTTATACATTATCTGGCGGCGGAGTGTTTTCTTTTTGAAATTCTTTTTCACTTAAAGCTTTTTTAATTGCTTCTTTGAGTTCTTCAATATTTGATAAAGGTATTTTTGAAGTTTCTTTTCGCTTTTTTTCTTCTGGTTTGGGCAGGTCTTTTAATGATAAGAATTTTTCTTCTTTATGTTCTTTATGGCGTTGCTCTGTATTTAAATTTTCTTTAGAGGAATTGCTTTTACTTTCTAATGTCTCCATTAGTGTAGCAGCTCTTTTTTGCGGTTCAAATTCAATACCCATATCTCCTAAAACATCTGCGTATTTAAATTTTTGTGGGCGAGAACTGTCTCTTCTTTCAAAACTTGGAGAACTTGGCCTTTGGCTGTTTTGTCCATTTTTAAATCCACTAGCTTGCCCCTGGCCTTTTCTATGATCATTAGTTTTTGGCATCATTATTGACATCCCACTCCAACGCGCGATATCTTCTTCCACTTTTATTCTTGATCTTCCATAGCGTTCTCTTGTAATTTTTATAACATCTTTTAAATTGCTTTTATCAGCATTTAATTCAAGTGGAGGAAGCGTAAATGCTGAAAATGGTCTAGAAGTAACTCCGTCAACCATAAGTTTTAAATAAATTTCATGGTTTGGAAGATTTATTAAATCTTGAACGCCGAACTCTGGTTCGAATTCTTTTTCTAAGAATTCTGCATCTGTTGCGCCAACCCTAAAAGACATCATTGTTCCAACGTTTCCAAATATAGCATCTCTTACTTTTGTAACTTTATCATCCATAAGTTGACCAATGTACTGATGAGCAACAATTAAATTAAGCTTATATTTTCTAGCTTCAGAAAGAATGTTTGCAAAAGATTCTGTGGCAAAATTTTGGAATTCATCGACATAAAGATAAAAGTCTTTTCTTTTTGCCGTGTCTATTCTTACTCTTTCCATCGCTGCTAACTGAATTTTTGTAATAATCATTGCTCCTAAGAGCGCAGCGTTGTCTTCTCCGATTTTTCCTTTTGATACATTAACTAAAAGGATTTTTTCGCTATCCATTATTTCCTTTATATTAATACTGCTTTTTTCTTGGCTAACTATATTTCTAATAAGAGCTGTTGATAAGAATTGTCCGACTTTATTTTGGATAGGAACAATAGCTTCGTTTCTAAATTGATCTCTCCATGTTTCATATTCATGAATCCAAAATGATTTAACAACAGGGTCTTTTATGTTAGAAATAATTTGTTGCCTGTATTCTTTATCAACTAAAATTCTTTGGATACCCATAAGCGTTGTTCCCGGAGTATCTACAAGCGCTAAAATGCAGTTATTTAAAATGTACTCCATTCTTGAAGACCATACATTTGCCCAGATTTTTGTAAAAATTCCCATAAGGTCGGAAGCGACCAAATGTTTATATTTTGGGTCTGGGACTTCAAGAACATTAAATCCTATAGGATAATCTACATCAACAGGATTAAAGTAAATTACATCTTTTAAACGACTCGCAGGTATTTTTGAAGCTACATTTTCAACGAATTCTCCGTGAGGATCAACAATACATAGCCCTTTTCCATTTATAATATCTTGAACAGCTAGATTTTCTAAAAGAGTAGTTTTACCAACACCGGTCTTACCAATAATGTACATGTGTTGGCGTCTATCTTTACTTTTAATACCAAAAGCACGCTCCTTATTTCTGAAGTTTGTTTTCGCAAATACTATAATCTGTTGGTCGTCCATCTATAAATATAATATAACATCATTAAGGCATTTACAATTATGATAAGATGTTATAATGTTTGTAATGTTATAATGTTGTAACTTTATGAGTTTTATAACATTATTAACTTTTAATTAATTATTATGGATTATACAGATTTAAAACCAGGAGTATTTATTGTAATGGATAAACAGCCATATATGGTGGTTGAATCCGAGTTTTTAAGGATGCAACAAAGAAAGCCGGTGATGAAGACAAAACTTAAAAATCTTATCAGCGGAACAGTGCAAGAAAAAAGCTTTCAGCACAGTGAAGATATAGAAGAGGCGGAGATTGAAAAAATATCAGCCCAATTTTTGTATTGTAATAAAGGAGAGTTTTGGTTTACAGAAAAAGGAAATCCCAAAAATAGGTTTAAACTTGACGAAAATATCTTAGGTAATGTTAAAAATTATTTAAAATTAGAATTAGATGTTAGCGCTTTAGAATTTGATGGAAAATTTTTTAACGTTGAAATTCCAGTAAAAGTTGAGTTTAAAGTTATAGAAGCTCCACCAGCTATAAAAGGGAATACTGCGCAAGGTGGTACAAAAGTAGTTATAATTGAAACTGGCGCGAAAATAGCCACGCCTCTTTTTATAAATCAAGGAGATATTATTCGCGTTAATACATTAACAGGTCAATATACCGAAAGAGTGGAGAAGGGGGTGTGATTAGAATTTAGGATTTAGTAATTAGAATTTAGTTTAACGACGATTTTTATTTTATTATAAAATAAAAATTTTAAATAGGATATTGAACAATGAATATTTTTATTAATTTTTTAGTTGGGCCTTTTGTAAAGTGGTTTCCTCTTGTAGTATTTTTTGCAATTTTTATACCAACAGTAGTATTTTATTTTAAAAAGATTGAATTGGACGATATAAAATTTTTAAAGCGAATTAAAATTTTAATTTGGGTGGGTATTTTGTTAAGAATTTTTTATGCAGGTTTAGAAACATTTTCTCAATATTTTTTTTGGTCACAGGATAAATTTGGAGAATTATTTATTCAAATTCCAATTAGTCAAAGTTTTGTGATGAAAGATATATTATGGAAACCATTTTTGTGGTTATTTGATAGGCCTCATGGATACTTTATTTTTTATACAGGAAGTCGTTTTTGGCTTAATGCTGTTATTTCTCTTGTAGCAGCAGGGTTTATTTATATAATTTTATTAGTTTTAAAAAAATATAAGGAGAGGTTTTTTGAAATCGGTGATCCAGAAATTGGGTTACTAATGGCGCTTACATTAGTTTGGCCCAATGTTATTAGCTTTGGTCTACTTGTTTTTATTTTCGTAATTTTAGTTTCTATTTTTAAAACGATTTTTTTAAAAGAAACATACACAACATTGGGTATGCCATTTCTTTTGGCAGGGTTTTTATCGGCAGTATTGGGGCAGTATTTACTTTCTTATCTTGGGGTAAGTTCTGTATTGGTTTTATAATAATTTTTTCTATATTAGCGGTACTTTTTGTTTATATATAATTTTAAATTAGATAAAGTTTATAAGAAATATTCTATTGTATGAATAAAAATAAACCTAAGGTTTTTGTTATGATGTCTGGCGGAGTTGATAGTTCGGTCTCTGCTTTTTTATTAAAAAAATCTGGGAAATACGAAATAATAGGCGCTTTTATTAAGGGTTATAACATAGATGGCTGTCAGGAAAAAGAAGCAGAAGATGCAAGAAGAGTAGCGGAATTTTTAGGTATTCCATTTTATACAATTGATTTAGAAAAAGAATATAAAAAATTGGTTGTTGATTATATGATTGCTGGATATAAAAATGGTATTACTCCAAATCCAGATGTGATGTGTAATAAAGAGATTAAGTTCGGGTTGTTTTTAAAAAAGGCGTTAGAATTAGGGGCGGATTTTGTGGCTACCGGACACTATGTCAGCATACGCGCAGTAAAAAGTAAAATGGAAACAGGAAAAAGGGGCAATTTAAAATCCAGTTTACTTTTGCCATTTCATTTTCAATTATTAGAGGCGAAAGATTTGAATAAAGATCAATCATATTTTTTATGGACTTTAACACAGGAACAATTAAAACATTGTTTTTTTCCTATTGGAGAATATTTAAAATCAGATGTGCGTGCAATTGCTCAAAAAGCTGGTATTTCAACCGCAGAGAAAAAAGATTCTCAAGGGATTTGTTTTTTAGGGCAATTTAATGTTAAAGATTTTTTAAAACAATTCTTGCCTTCTATGAAAGGGGATATTATTACAGTAGATGGCAAGAAAATAGGAGAACACGATGGTGCATGGTTTTATACCATTGGTCAGCGACATCTTGGCGTGGGAAATGTAAAAAGTAAAATGGAAAACGAAAAAAAGGACCATAAACCGATTTATGTGGTAGAAAAAAATATTAAAACAAATACACTTGTGGTTGCAGAGGGAGAGAATGCACCTACGTTATATAAGAAAGAAATTTTAGTAACACAAGTAAATTTTTTAAATTTTCCGACTATTGGGCAGTTAATTAGCTCCAGTTTTAAATTTCCTGTTAAAGTTTTGGTAAGAGTTCGTTATCGTCAGCCATTAACTCCAGCGATTTTAAGTTGTAAATCGTTGAAAGTTGGTTGTAAATTAGAATTTTTACAACCTCAAAAATTTATAGCTTCTGGTCAGTCAGCTGTATTTTATACTAATGATGGTCAAATGTTAGGAGGTGGAGTTATTGTATAGAAGAATAAGAAGTTATGGACTTGCGACGTCGATAGGATTTTTGTAAAATTATTAGACAATTATGATGTATTACAATGGATATAATATGATGCCTTTTGGCTTTGGCTTTGGTTTTGGATGGTTTGGCGCTATTTTTATGTTGGTATGGTGGGCTATTATTATTGCCTCAATTGTTTTATTTGTGCGTTGGATTATTAGGCAGGGGCATAATTGGAAACATAGCGATAAGGACGTTATAGAAATTTTAAAAGAAAGATATGCAAAGGGAGAGATTGATAAGTTAAAATACGAAGAAATGAAAAAAGAGTTGGAAAAGTAAAAAAAGTCGCCCTGTTTAGTTTAATGTTAACTGGGTGATTTTTATTTTGGTTAAATTATAGATATAATTGAAATATATATGAATATATACAATGAGTTAAAACAAAGGGGCTTAATATATCAAGCTTCTAACGAGGAGGCTATTGAAAAGCTTTTAAATACAAAAGGAGGCATTTTTTATGTGGGTTATGACCCGACAGCAGAAAGCTTACATGTTGGTAATCTTTTACAAATTGTAATGATGAAAAGATTAGAAAAAGCTGGTTTAAAACCAATAGTATTAGTTGGCGGTGGAACTGGTTTAATAGGAGATCCAAGTGGGAAATTACAAGAGCGTTCTTTAAATACAGAAAAAAATGTTAAAAATTTAACCAGTTTAATTGAGAAACAATTAGGTAAATTTTTTGATAGAAAAACTGTTTTTGTAAATAACTATGATTGGATTGCAAAAATTTCTCTAATAAAATTTTTAAGAGATATTGGTAAGCACTTCACTATAAGTGAAATGATTGCGAAGGAGTCTGTGAAATCAAGACTGCAAACAGGCATTTCTTTTACTGAATTTAATTATATGGTTTTGCAGGCATATGATTTTTTAAATCTTTTTGATAAATATAATTGTAAATTTCAAATAGGTGGCTCTGACCAATGGGGGAATATTACTGCTGGCATTGAGCTTGTAAGAAAATTAAAAGCACAAGAAGTGTATGGGCTTACAATTCCATTAGTTGTTACTTCAGATGGAAAGAAAATGGGTAAAAGTGATAGTGGGGCAGTTTGGCTTGACGCGAAATTAACTTCACCGTATCAGTTTTATCAATTTTGGTTGAATGTTGACGATAAAGACGCTGTAAAATTTTTAAAGTATTATACATTTTTATCGCTTGAAGAAATTAAAGAATTAGAAGATAAGACAATAAAAGAACCAGAAAAAAGAACTGCGCAAAAAGTTCTAGCGAAAGAAATGACTATTTTTGTCCATGGAGATTTGGCTTATGATAAGACAGAAAAAATTTCTCAAGCATTATTTTCTGGGAATGTTTTAAATTTAAAAAAAGATGAATTAGAAGATGTATTTAGTAATGTTGAAATTAAAAAAATTGAAAAATTTAATCAAAAAAATATTATTGATTTTCTTGTTGAGGTAGAAGTTTCAAACTCAAAGAGGCAAGCAAGAGAAGATGTAGAACATGGCACAATAGAAATAAATGGAGAAAAAATAAAAGAGTTGCTATATAACGTAGATAAAAAAGATTTAATATTTAGTAAATACTTTATTATTAAAAGAGGTAAGAAAGA
>Ga0210057_1010081_pt1 | contig 10785 bp, 9 predicted proteins | sample CryGeyCG2114_010_2_FD_183968 | JGI IMG/M metagenome (GOLD analysis project Ga0210057, IMG submission 183968) | Groundwater microbial communities from aquifer - Crystal Geyser CG10_big_fil_rev_8/21/14_0.10 (SPAdes) (version 2) | ecosystem: Environmental > Aquatic > Deep subsurface > Groundwater ...
CCGCGTCATCAGCAACGGCTTCTTCACCTGAATTAGCGCTGTCTAAAACTACCGCCTCATCAACATCATCAATATCAACAACATCCTGATTTTCAGCTGAAACAGTGGTTACCTCGGCTAAAACCGGCTCCTCTTGAGCCAAGGTAAAAACCGGCATCATCAAACTGCAAATAGAAAAAATTGCAATTATTTTTTTCATACTTTTAAATTAGTTAATTTGGATTAATAAATATATTATATCAAATTATTTTTTAATCATCGCTTCCGCCATGATTCTATCAACAATAAGACTAATCGTCTTACCGACCGTCGATGATTTTTTTAAATCATCAGACATTAAGGCTTGAAAGCAATAAGAATCAACCAATTTCATTTTATGGGCGGAGATAAAATAAGCCAAAGCCCCGTCGACTACTCTTTTGGAATGAAAAATCTTTTGTCCGCCGACGACAATATTAATTATTTTTTTACCTTTTAAACTTTCCGTGTCATAAAATGGATTAGTCCGATCAATAAAATCTTTCAATAAGCCGCTAACATTGTCAAAATAATTAGGCGTACCAATAATAATTATATCACTTTTATTCAATTCTTGACTAATCCCGGCCATATCATCATTAATAACGCACTTATTGGTTTTGTCACAAGCCAAGCAGCCCAAACAATGGTTGATATTTTTGTCTTTGAGAAAAATAATCTGTTTATCTTTCAATTTCAATGAGTCATATATTCTTCGCAAAACAAAATCGGTATTCCCTACCCTCGGACTGCCGGAGATTAACAAAACTTTAGGCATAAAATTATTTTTTCTCTTTGACCTCTTTTTTAATCTTTTCAATGAAATCCTGACGAGACATTTCTTCCGTTTCCCGACTGCCATGCCGGCGGATATTTAATATCTTACCATTAGCCTCTTTCTCACCGACAACCAAAACGTAAGGCAATTTTTGCTTTTCCGCTTTTCTAATTTTATAACCGACCGTTTCATTTAAATCATCAATAAAAATTCTAATATTTTCCGCTTTTAATTCTTCGGCTAATTTTTGGGCGTCTTTGATAAAATCAGCGCCAACTGGAATAATTTGAACCTGGATCGGCGCTAGCCAAACCGGAAAAACACCGGCATAATGTTCAATTAAAACTCCAAAAAATCTCTCCAAAGATCCAAGCAAAGCCCGATGTAGCATAAAAGGCTCTTGTTTTTGATTATCAGTATCAATATAATTCATTTTAAATCGACTGGGCAGATTAAAATCAACTTGCAAGGTGGAAAGCTGCCATTCACGGCCGATTGAATCGGAAACCTTAACATCAATCTTTGGACCGTAAAAAACCGCTTCACCTTCCTCACGCTTATATTCCCAACCGACTTTTTTAATCCCAGCTTCAAGCGCTTGCTCTGCTTGATTCCAACTAGAATCTTGACCAAGATATTTCTCTTTATTTTTTGGATCCCTAACACTTAGGGCCACTCTAAACTTATTAAAACCAAATGTCCCAAGAATGTGTTTGATCAACTCAATAGCGTCGGCAATCTCCTTTTCTAACTGATCAGGTCGACAAATAATATGGCCATCATCCTGAGTAAATCCCCTGACTCTCAATAAACCATGCAGGGTACCGGAACGTTCATAACGATAGACGGTGCCAAGTTCGGTATAACGAACAGGCAAATCACGATAACTTTTTGGGCTATTCTGATAAATTTTGACATGAAACGGACAATTCATCGGTTTAAGATAATATTTTTCTTCATCAATTTCCAATGGCGCATACATTCCGTCTTTATAAAAACCTAAATGACCTGAGGTGGAAAAAAGGATTTCATTACCAATATGAGGTGTTCTAACCAGTTGATAGCCTCGACCGATATATTCGTCCAAAATATAATCTTCAATTATTCTCCTAACCATTGCTCCTTTTGGCAGCCACAAGATCAAACCCTGACCGACATCACTGTTGTCAGCGAAAAGCTCCAATTCTTGGCCTAATTTGCGGTGATCTCTGGCTTCGGCCTGTTTTAGCCGTTCCAAATGCTCAGTTAATTCCTGTTCGGAACTAAAGGCCGTGCCGTATATTCGCTGCAACATTTTATTTTTTTCATTCCCTTTCCAATAAGCTCCGGCGGATTTTAACAATTTAACCGCGCCGATTTCTTTAGTAAACCCAACATGAGGACCAATACACAAATCAACAAACTTATGCTTACCCGCTCCGCCGGATCGAGGCGAGCCGTCCGGCGCTAGCATGCGATAAAAACTCAATTTCTTCTCCCCTTCTTTCTTCAAGTCTTCGGCCATTTCCAATTTATAAGGCTGTTTTTTGGTTTTAAGATATTTAATGGCCTTATCAACGTCTTCTTCGTATTTTTCAAACTTCTGATTCTGCTTGATAATTTGGCGCATCTTCTTTTCAATTTTGTCCAAATCCTGCGGCGAAAAAGTTTGGCCATTCAAATCAAAATCATAATAAAATCCGTCATCAATCGCCGGGCCAATGGCCAACTTGGCGTCCGGAAAAAATTCCAAAACCGCCTGGGCCAACACATGGGAAGCGGAATGCCTGATTGTGTTTAAATCTTTTTTCATAGGTATAAATATTAATAATCGATGCTAATGAATACGAATGTATGCGAATCTACTAATGATAAGTATCCGTATCATTCGCATTTATCAGTAGATTCGTATCGGCCTATAGGCTATTTTATTTTTTAAGCTGTTTAGTATATTCGGATTTTAATAACCCCATTATAATTTGATCATGCCAATACCCTTCACGAAATATATGCTGCCGCTGACAACCCTCTGGCTTGAAACCGGCCCTACTATAAGCTTTATGGCCGCGAATATTATAGGCGATGTGACGTAAATAAATCCGATGCAATTTCAATTTCTTAAAACCATAACCAATTATTAACTTGGTCGCTTCTGTGCCACAACCCTGGCCCCAAAATTCCTTGTCGCCGATCATAATCCCGAATTCAGCATTTTTATGTAATTTATCAAGCTTAAACAAAGAAATTGAACCAATGTGCCGGCCGTCTCGCCTCGATCCGGCGGAGCGGGCAGTTGTATCAATAGAAAAAGTTACTTTACTTTTATCTTTTTTAGTTTCTCGAATCCATTCTCGTTCCTCTTTAAGTGTTGGCACCGATCTGTCGTGAACACTTAAAAATGTTGTTAGTTCTGGATCGGCCATCCACTGACAAAACCGCGGGGCATCATTCAAAGACAACGGCCGCAAAATTACCTTTTTACCTTTTAAAATTATTTTAGACATATTTAACGCGATGCTAATGTATGCAAATACATACGAATGATACGAATTATTTAATTAACTGCGTGCGATGCTAATGTATGCAAATACATACGAATGATACGAATTTATTAATGGAGTGAATAATTTATTATTCTCTTGGGTTTCAAATACCTATCTTGAAAATTTATAAGTAACCCCAACTTAATCCCTGTCGCTTGTAAATATCTCTGGATTTGGTAATAATCTTGTTTAGTTATAAATTTTTTCGCTTTGCATTCAATAATAATTTCATTATTAATTATGAAATCAGCGATATTGCCAGAGATTATATTGTCCTCAGCTAAAGATAAGAATGGCACGGCTACTTCTCTTTCATAATGCAAATTTGCATTTTGTAATAACTGCTCCAGGCGATCACAATATTGTTTTTCTTTGGCAAACCTGCTTAATTCATTATGCACTTTAAAACATAAACCGGTTATTTTATAAGAAAGAACGGAATATAATATTTCTTGTTTCATGTCAATATAACATTAATAATTAAAAATTAAACGCTATATTGATTGTATATTATATTATTAGTATCATTCGCATTCATTCGTAGATTAGCATCGGCAATAGTATCATTCGCATTCATTCGTAGATTAGCATCGGCGGATAAAAAAACCCAGCCAGAAAAATATCTGCCTGGGATCCGGCTGTTCACGAAAGCTGGACGGTTCCACCCAAGTTCCCAACGCCAACAACGCGCTGAGCCCTTAATTTATTAACATGTCGCTAAAAGCTTGGTTCTAAGCGATAGAAGCCGAAATAGGCAAGCGGTTGGTAGCCGCTTCAATCACTTTTAGGTACTATTTATTGTAGTTAAAATTTAAACTGTTGTCAAATTTTTAAATAAAAAAAGGTTTTACCGATATAAATCAATAAAACCTTAAACATTTAGCCAACTATTTGACAAGGACAAATTCATTACCCCGCAGAATACATTTAACTGATTTAGGCTCCCTGCTTACTACATCTGTCGTGGTTTTAAAATATTGTAGTGACGGAACATAACTTAGGTTAATGAAATCCTGACGAAACATAGAAAAATCAAAAATTTCAATTTTGCCATGTTCTGAGGAATTGAAAAAACATCGTTTAATTTCTCCATCAATTAAGACGAAAACGCTGGTTTGATTTCGGCCATTACCTATCTGAAATACTGGGGCGAAAGTATCAGAAGTAAAAAGACAAAAAAATGAATTTTTAACAATACATCCTTGATTTAATAGTTCCGGAAATGTCCAAAATTCTCCACTCGGCAAAACAACTAGGCTGCCACCTTACTGACTGTTACTCACTGGAATATCGACATAGTCAGAATATACATGTACGGAAATACTTAAAAATAATAATACTGATTTACACTTATCCTCAGGATTATAATTACTAATTTCAACAGTCACGCTGGTACTGCATACTCCCGGTGCCAATCTTTGATCAGTCAAAAACGACGATCCGTCATAGATAGCCCAATCAACTACCGATTTTTGCTGGGGAGTTAAACAATCCTTTAATTCTAGACTTTGTCTAATCATATTTCCCTCCTTTTTTATTGTAACGAACTAACAATAATTTACTTCATATGGTGGTGCTTGTCAATTATATAGAACCGAAAACCTGACTTTTATTCAATGGTATCGCGTGCGCTATGTTACTATTGAAATTTCAGCGTATTTTAGATAAAATAACAATAGTTCGCATGATACTAGTTAGGCGACATATTTTTGAAAAATTTGTTAATTGAAATGTTTTTGGTGGGCTTTAAGGAATAAGGAATTTGATTTTTTTAATTTTTAAAGAGGGGGGTAAAAGGTGTTTTCTCCCTGCCTGCCGGCAGGCAGGCGCGGAGTTTATCCCGCCGTATGGCGGGGCTACGAAAACGATTTATTTATAAGGGGAAAACGAATACAATATGATTACTTACTTGGAATAAATTATGGCAAATAAAAATCTCACAAATGCAAAAAAGGCAAAAAATGATGAGTTTTATACTCAATTTTCTGATATTCAAAAAGAAGTAGAGTCCTATCTTGAGTATGACCCAAATACTTTTAAAGGTAAGATAGTTTACAGTAACTGCGACGACCCATTCGAGAGTAATTTCTTTCGCTATTTTGTACTTAATTTTGACAAACTAGGGCTTAAACAACTTATCACTACAAGTTACAAACCCTCACCTGTAGCTAATACTCAACTGGGATTATTTGGCGATGACAAAACCCTTACTAAATCAAAAGGCCGCCCAAAAATCACCGCCAACAAATTCATCATCAACGAAGTTGGTGATGTGGATGGCGACGGTTCTTTTACACTAGAAGATATTGCGAAGCAACTTAGAACTAACAAAAACAACGAATGGGCTCCGCTTGAGAGTGATGGTGATTTTAGAAGTGCCGAATGCGTCGAGTTGCTTAAACAATCTGATATCGTGGTCACCAATCCTCCGTTTAGTTTATTTCGGGAATATATTACGCAACTTTTCGAGCACAAAAAACAGTTTTTAATTATTGGTAATCTCAATGCAATAACCTACAAGGAAATTTTTCCAATGATTAAAGAGAATAAGGTATGGCTCGGTAACAATGCAAGAGTTAATGGTGGGGCAATGTTCTATGAGATTCCAGAAGCTGTTGCAAACCTAGATCAAGTTCGTGAAATTAAGACTGACGAAAAAGGTAAAAAAGTATATATAACAAGAGTCCAAGGCGTGCGTTGGTTTACAAATCTTGACCACGGACGGCTACACCAACCGATTCCCTTGATGACTCACGCCGACGTTATAAAGTTCAGTACAAACAAGCCATTCGTACACTATGACAATTATGATGCGATTGAAATTGCTTTAGTAAAAAATATTCCGAAAGACTACAACGGCGTTATGGGCGTACCAATCAGTTTTTTAGATAAGTATTCACCAGGACAATTTGAGATTTTAGGGACAAGCGATAATGGCCTCGTAGATGATAAGTATAAAACATCGCCTGGTTTAAAAAAACAATTCGTAGAAGACTATTACAAAGCTGGTGGCACTGGTGCCTACAAAGAGGGCAATCCCACTGCTGGTTTTTACGAAGACGGCATTGCAAAAATGGCCTACAAGCGAATTTTTATTAAACACAAGAAAAACTATCATGAAAAAAGTTAAAGTTTCAATTCAAGACGAAAACACCTTAGTTTTATTAGAAGATGGCTCAAAGGGTGACATAATCGATTTAAAGTCTATTCATGAAACTGACATCGACAAAACAACTATCACGAATGTGGTTAATTCCATAAAACGTGATGCTTTTAATGCTGAACTCCAAAAAGAAAAAGATGCCATCAAGCGTGAAAATGAATTGAAGCTTGAACTCAAGGAAAAAGAGTTCGAAAGCCGCGCAAAAGATGACTTAATGGAGAAAGACAAGGAAATTATTACACTTAATTCAGAACTAAAAAATATCGCTGAGAAAACAGAATCAGCTATAAAACTTAAAGATATCCAAGAGAAGAAAAAGATAGAGGAGGAATACAGAGAAAAGTTGAACGAGAAAGAAATTGAGATAAATAACATCAAGCACGAGAAAGAATTAAGCGAGGAAAAACTAAAAGAACAAATCAAGTCAACAGAGACAGCTCTTGTTTCACTAAAGGAAATGCGCACCAAAATGAGTACTAAGATGATTGGTGAGTCACTTGAAGTACACTGCGAAAATGAATTTAATCGTATTCGTCATATAGCATTTCCTAATGCAGAGTTTGGTAAAGATAATACCGTATCCGAATCTGGTTCAAAGGGAGACTACGTTTATCGCGAGGTTGATGAAGATGGCAATGAAATTTTGTCCATTATGTTTGAAATGAAGAACGAGGATGACATTACCGCTACAAAGAAAAAGAATAAAGATTTCTTTAAGGAACTAGATAAAGATCGTCAGGAGAAAAAATGTGAATATGCTGTCTTGGTAAGTCTCCTTGAAAAAGATAATGAATATTATGATGACATTGTTCCTGTTTATGAATATAAACTTATGTATGCTATCCGCCCCCAGCATTTCATTACTATCATTGGATTTCTACGACAAGCAAATATAAAATCACAGCACCTTAAGCGTGAAATTCACATACTTAACAATCAAAATGTTGACGTTTCAAATTTTGAAGCAAACATGAATGCATTTAAGGAGGCATTCTCAAGAAATTTCAGTTTGGCATCAACACAATTCTCTAACGCTATTGCAGAGATAGATAAAACCATTGACCATTTAAATAAAGTCAAAGAGAATCTTCTAAAATCTGATAACAACCTACGACTTGCAAATAATAAGGCTACTGACTTATCTATAAAGAGACTAACCTCCAACAGTCCAAGTGTAGCCAAGGCATTCGAAGAAGTTAATAATGAAAATAAATAATTATGAAAACCACACTAAAAAATGACATCACGATAAAAGAAGTTTGCGATGGTTTTGTATATAACGAACTTGAAGGCAAGGGGTTATTCGGTCTCTCGGGCAAACTAACTATTCAACCAGAGTATCAGCGTAATTACATCTACGCTGACGGCAAACGTGACGTTGCTGTAATTGACTCAATTTTGAAAGGTTACCCAATAGGTTTAATTTATTTCAACCAAGTTGGCACTGATAAATTTGAAGTGCTCGACGGACAGCAACGCATTACTAGTATTGGTCGATTTGTGACAGGCAAGTTTGCCGTCAAAGATAAGAATGGTCATGAACAATATTACAGTGGTATGGCTACCAGCCAGCGCGAGCAAATAATGAACGCTAAATTGCTAGTATATTTGTGTAAAGGTGACGAACCTGAGATCAAAGACTGGTTCAAGACCATTAACATTGCTGGAGTACCACTAACCGAACAAGAGATTCTCAATGCAGTATATTCCGGACCATTTGTTACTCGCGCTCGCGAAGAATTTAGTAATAGTCAAAATACTAACATTCAGAAATGGAGTACCTACATTGCAGGTGATATCAAACGCCAAGCATATTTAGAACGGGCTTTAGATTGGGTTTCTGATGGAGAAATCGATAACTACATGAGTAAACATCGGAACGACAAAAACATTACTGAACTAAAAAAGCATTTTGACACTGTTATTGATTGGGTCTCAAGTACATTTACTGAAGTTGAAAGTGAGATGAAGGGCTTGGAGTGGAATAGGATTTACGAAACTTATCATAAAAACAAATACAACCCTGCTAAGGTTTCTACTTCTGTTCAAAAACTTTACGCCGATGGTTTCGTAAAAAGTCGCAAAGGTATCTTCGAATATGTTCTGGGTGGAGAGATTGAAACAAAGTTGCTTGAAATACGAATATTTGAGGATTCAACTAAGCGTACAGTTTACGAAGCTCAAACTGCTAACGCAAAGAAGAAGAGTATTTCAAACTGTCCGCACTGTGCAATAGGTCACGATGCAAACAAAGATAAGATTTGGAGTATTGCAGATATGGACGCCGACCACGTTGCCGCATGGAGCAAGGGTGGTGCTACGGATACAAAAAATTGTCAGATGTTATGTAAGACACACAACCGAGCAAAAGGTAATCGGTAAGAAATTGCATTTATAATATTTAATATGGTGCTTTTCTCCGTTACAAAAACGATTTATTTTTAAAAAGTTACTAATGACAGTACTAGCAACAACTGATGGAGGTTATTATGCAATAAAAGGCTTTGCTTATCAAATAGACAAAGCCATTTTAGAGCTTTTAAATTCTAGCGATAAAAATGAAAATATAAATATTGAGCAAATTCAAGATATTGATTCGAGTAACTATGTCATACAGGTTAAATATAAAGAAACGGCAAAGCTTGTTCCCTCACAAGTAAATAAACCGATATCTCAACTTATTGAAGAATTTAAAAAAGACAATCAAAAAAATTACATCCTGTACGTCTATTTTGCTGATATGAATGGATATGAGGATAAAGTTGATCAAGATAAAAAAATTTCAAAAGAAACATTAGATGAACTTTTAGGAAATCAAAAAGGTATCTTTACAGATCAGGAAAAAATAAATTTTGTTAATAATTTTTACCTAAATTTTGCTCCCGAATTCCAAACTCAGTTTAATGGTATAATTTTAAAATTAAAAGAAATAGGATTTGGAAATTCTGATGAGGAAACAGTATTTTACTATGCAAACATTTCAGATTATCTGTATAAAAAAGTTTGCAAGTGCTCATCAGAGGAAGCTCAAGGTAGGACGTGTACTCAAAAAGAAGTTTTTGATTATTTAAAAAATGGTAAAAAGTTAATTTCAAACTCTTCTTTTAGGGAGTACCAAGGGGAACAAAAATATTTTAATTTTAATAAAAAACAGTTTTTTAGTAATAGGAATATTGATTATTTTGAGAGATTTATTGTCATAGAATTGAATGGATGTGAAAACTTGCCAGAAGTAAAGGAAGCAATCTTTAAAATCAAAAATAAATTTTATAACATTTCAGGTGCTTGGAAATTTAGAAGAATAAAATCTCCTGCACCATACATATTTCTAAAAAATATTACGGAAGAAAAATTAGTACAGTTAAAAACTGAATTATTAAGTGAGGGGGTTGTATTTAAGGATGGTTTTGATTTTTGTGGCGCTCCTTTTTCTTTAAATTCAATAAAAGCAGATTCTACAATTCATAATAATCTTTGCTTAAAATTAGTGAACAACGAAGAAGACTTACAAAACTTAATTATTGAAGATTTTAAAAAACCAAAAGAAGTTTATCAGTTTTACATAAATGAATGCATTCCAATCGAAGCTGATATAAAAAATATAAAAATACAAATTAAAAATATTCTGGATATTAATTATATTCTTTAATTTAAAATATTATGACTAGTTCAATAGATGAAAAACTTGCTTTCGTAACTTCTGTATTTCCAAATAAAGTAAAAATTGAAATTATTAATCTAACTGCATTCAAGGCCAATATTGATGAGGCGCTTGGAGATTTAAAGATTGGCTCATATCTTGAAATTTCTGATAATGATGATTGTAAGCTTATAGCCATTATTGAGAGCTATCAAATAGAACTAAAGGAAAGAGTTGTTGAAAATGATCAAGGTGAAAAAGTAAAAGAAATTTATAATGCCTATGTTTTAGAGGCAAGTCCTCTTGGAACAATAAAGGCTGGGGAATTTACAAGAGGTGGTGATGCGTTGACCATTCCACCAACGGAAGTAAAACCTGCTAACGCAGCCGATATTAAACTTATTTACGAAACAGGTTTCGAGGAAGTAGAAAAATTTTGTTTTGCAAAACTATCTCAAGATGTGAATATATGTGTGCCAGTAAACGGAAATAAATTTTTTAACAAGCACTTTGCGGTGGTTGGTTCAAGTGGCTCAGGGAAATCACATACCATCGCGAAAATTTTACAAAGCGCAATAGATGTAGAAAAAGATACTAGAGGTTTCGATTTTAATAATTCACACATTATAATTTTTGATATACATAATGAATACAGAACAGCATT
>Ga0210057_1010082_pt1 | contig 10784 bp, 12 predicted proteins | sample CryGeyCG2114_010_2_FD_183968 | JGI IMG/M metagenome (GOLD analysis project Ga0210057, IMG submission 183968) | Groundwater microbial communities from aquifer - Crystal Geyser CG10_big_fil_rev_8/21/14_0.10 (SPAdes) (version 2) | ecosystem: Environmental > Aquatic > Deep subsurface > Groundwater ...
CAATAATTCTTTGATCCCGATTCCAATCAAACGATTTATTTTTAACCATGCTTTCTATTAAAAAATATTGCAAAAAAATCTCACGGGGCAAAAGACCTTTTTTATATAAATCATCATCTGTTAACTTGTCATAATTCTTAAGTTCTTTTAATTTCCATGTATCCGGTATCTACAAAATTCCGATAATCCTTATTCTTGTAAAACTTTTTAAAAAGTGCGCCAACTTTTCTGATTGGTTCTCTTTCTTCTTCCTTAACCCACTTTTCACCAGCAGCTTCACCAAAGTTGCAGTAAGTATCATTGACCTTATCTATTCCATATTTTAAAGATCTCTTAAATTCGCTTCTCAAGCCAATCATTCCCAATATTTTCTCAATCGTTTTGCGATGGGAAACTGAATTACTTGAAGAAACAAAATCTTTATAACTTTCTTCTAACTCTTCTTCTTTTATTGTTTGATTTAACATTTAGCGAATTATAGCAAAAATTTTGCAAAAGATTCCCAAAATCATCTCGCAAGGAATAAAATTGAAAAATTACTTAGGTGCGAACCTAAATCACCTCTGGGGTGAGAAACTTCAACCTAAATCTATGAACAATTTAAGGCCTTGCGCCAGCCAGCTTCCTGGGCTTCCTTCTCAGAACAAAACCAGCGTTCGCCCCTCTTTTCATCTATTTGGGTTTTAGTATAAGAACCACAACCGGGAAGATGATAAATTTTTTCTCCGGAAGTACTAATATTGCCTTTAATATTACATTCACTTTTGTTTGGTTCCTGGATTTGAACAGTCGGTGCGATGGAGACGGGGCAAGCTTTCCAAAGCCCCCGCTTAGCTTCTCTGGCTTCTTCCTCCGCCGCCAGAATTTCTTTTTGAAACTTTATATCCGGAGGGTAACTGTAAGAAGTGGCAAAACCCTGTTTAACCAATTCGAGATTAATAAATAAACTATCTACCCAAACATAGCGCAAAAGCCGGCCATACTTGTCCCTATCCGTAATATCCTTTTCCAAACGAACTATTTTCCCCTCGACCAATTCTTTATTCTTTTTTGAAGCTTCAATACCAAAGCATTGAACCGGTTTTCGAGGATCAACTGTTTCGGGAGTATCAATACCAATATAGCGAACATGTTCTCCGCCTTCAATTTCGATCGTGTCGCCGTCAATAACTCTGGTCACTTTAAAAGTTGCTGACTCAGAAGAGGTCGAAATTCCTTCCACTAGTGGAAATAAAGAGGTCGGAGTAGGAGAAACAATTGGAATTGGTTGGGCGGGAGAATTATTTCCATTACTTAACCGGCCTAAAACAAAACCGCTCAAAACAAGCAAAAAAATCCCAATCCCTAAAACAAATTTCTTCTCTATCTTCACCAGTCAAATTGTAACAAATCCATAAAGAAAATCAAAATAAGCAGATAGAGCAACGAAATTTAAATAAATTCTGGAGGCGTGAAGCTATTCGACATGGAAGGTGTGTAACCATTGTATCCTGCCCTTGTTTCTGCTTCGTTCATAGTCTTGTAGTTGCAAATATATTTTAGATATTGTTATAATACCTATGGACCGGGGTGTCCCCGATCGGCAAAGGGTCTTCGCAAGAAGGCTTTTTGTTTTTTTAAGGAAATACTTTAAGCCCATATCCTTCGATTCCTTTTTTGCCTCTTCTTAATTATACTTTGAGATAAACCTATCTGATAACCGCTACCTTTATACAGTAATTCATTGTATCTTTGCGCGAGAGTCTGGTCTTCCTTTTTTCCCCTGCTTTCGATTATTACCTCAGCTGTTTGATTTATTTTTCTAAGATCAAACTCAAAAAGAACTCGTTCCATAACAAAGGTCAAGGCTATTTCGTAAGGATCGTCAGCAAGTTTTCCATATCGTTCAATATGTTTTTGTTTTAAAATTGCCGAGGCAATGAGTTTAAATCATCATAAAACCTTTCCTTAACCTTTAAATCAAAAAGATTAAAAAGGCAAAAATACTGGGGGTGTCTACCTGCTACACCCGGGGGGTGGGTATTTTGGGTATTTTTTATCAAGGGGTTTTGGTATTAGGAGGATCAGGAGAAAATTTAAAGGTAATTAAGGGTTGGAATTAAGGGGAAAATTTAAAAGAAAATCTAGCCTCGTAAGGCGTCGCCTTGCGAGGCTAAAAAAAAGTTAATTAATAGAAGGCAAAAAATACCGGGGTGTAAACCTATATCACATCTGGGGTGTGAAACATAATTACTCATTTTTATACAAAAATTCTCTATTCGTTTTTGCATACAAATTCTTCTGAAATGCAAAGAAAATAGAACGAATTTGATCTACATTACCAAGTGATTGTTCCGCGTTGGCAATCGCGTGATATTTTAAATTTAGCAAAATTGGCAATTTTTCTTCGTCAAGTTCTTCAACACCCCTTTCTTCATATTTCGACAATACAAAATCTAGGAATTCTTTTTGTTTTTCGTCTAAACCTTCAAAAATTTTGTCTTTTGTTTGTTCTACTCTTTGAGTTCTTGAAATTGGTTGAGTCAAAAATGAAATATAGGTCAAAACATCAAACAAGTCGCTTTGTTCGGCATCAATCATTTTTTGCAGTGTTTCCAGTTCATCTTTACCGAAACCCTTTTCGGCAATTTTTTCTAAAAATGCCTTTCGAGTTGTCGGGTTTGACCAAATCTTCCGAAGTTCTTCTTCGTTTTTAAAAAATTCCGGCATGGCGCCAAACATATTATCCATAAACTCCTGAACAGAAATCGGTTTTCCCTCAACACTCCAAAACGAAGTAGAAATCATGTGCTGAATTTCCCTTTCCTTACCATCCCGCAATTTTATTTTTAACTTTTTCTTAGGTTCAAACTCTTCTTCTGCTTCAGGCTGGGTTTTGTATTCGATTTTTGGTTCGCGAACTTCAGAAACTCGCTCAGTTTCATCTGTAGTTTGGTCTACTGGCTCTCCGTCCCATTCCGTGTCAGAGAAATGATGATAGGCATCCACAAAATCATAAATCGTAAAATACTCTTTATTGTCAAAAAGTCTAGTTCCGCGGCCAATAATTTGTTTAAATTCAATTAAAGAATTTATCGGACGCATTAAAACAATATTTCGAATATTACGCGCATCCACACCAGTGGAAAGTTTTTGTGAAGTCGTCAGAATTGTGGGAATTGTTTTTTCATTATCCTGAAATTCGCGCAAAAATTGATCACCGCGAAGTCCTTCGTTTGCGGTCACTCTCACACAATAATTTGGGTCTTTGCTATTTTTCATTTGATTTACTAAATCGCGAACCGCCAACGCATGCGCTTGGTTAGCGCAAAAGATAATCGTTTTTTCGTTTTGATTTATTTCATCCAGTATTATTCGAACTCTTTTTGCTTCCCGTTCTTTAATTTCAATAATCCGGTTAAAATCAGATTCTTCATAAACTTTTCCTACTTCTACTTCACCTTCAATAATTTGATCGTCAGAAGTATAAACATAATCATCAAGAGTAGTTTTGATTCGTTTAACTTTAAAAGGCGTTAAAAATCCATCATTTACGCCTTCTTTGAAGGAATAAATATAAACTGGTTCGCCAAAATATTTATATGTGTCTACATTGTCTTTCCGTTTAGGAGTAGCGGTTAAACCAAGCTGAACTGCCGGAGAAAAATATTCCAAAATTACTCGCCAGTTACTTTCATCATTTGCACCGCCTCGATGACATTCGTCAATAATAATAAAATCAAAAAAATCTGCTGGATAGTCGCCAAAATATGGCGCGCCGTTTGGGCCACTCATAAAAGTTTGAAATATTGTAAAGTAAACACTGCCGCTCATTGGCACAGCGCCTCTTTTTCGAATATCTAAAGGATTAATACGCACTAACGCGTCTTGGGGAAAAGCGGAAAAAGCATTGAAGGCTTGGTCAGCTAAAATATTTCGGTCCGCTAAAAACAAAATTCTCGGTCGGCGTGCACCATCTCGCTTTAAATTCCAGCGGGTTTGAAAAAGTTTCCAAGCAATTTGAAAAGCAATAAAAGTTTTTCCAGTTCCGGTCGCCATTGTTAAAAGAATTCTGGTTTTTCCTTCGGCTACAGCGTTTAAAACATTATTTATGGCAATTTCTTGATAATAACGATTGCCATATTCGCCTTCGTTGGGTATATTGGCAAATTTTTCTTTCCATTCGTCTTGGTCAGAATAGGTAAAATTCCACAATTCATCCGGAGTTGGAAAATTATCAATATTTCCCTCACTTCCGGTTTTCATAGACATCCCGTAAATTTCCTTGCCGTTAGTGGCGTAGGTATATTCTATGTGTAATTTTTGCGCGTAGGCTTTGGCTTGCGCTACCCCTTCCGTTACCGGCAAATCTTCCGCTTTTGCTTCAATTACAGCCATCTTGCGGTTTTTATAGACTAAAATATAGTCGGCAATTTCCGGCTTGCCCCGCGTGCCCCCTGTTTGAATTTTACCTTCGGTAATCCGAAATTCGCGCAAAATTTTTGATCTTTCAACTTCACCCCAACCACTGGCCTTTAGCTTTGGATCAATATATTCAGCTCGTGTTTCAGCTTCATTCATGCCTTTTATTTGAATATTGACAAACTATAACACAGTATTTTATACTGTGGATGCTAAAAGCTGGTGAGTGAGCGTGATGCCACAACCCAGTTTTTTTGCATTTATGGGATTATTTTGAAACTATTGATCTGTTCATAATACTTCTTTTTTCGTACTCCGGTGTCAGGATGCATCTTGAATAATTTAGCATTCAATATCTTTGAAATCCCTGCCTGGTATCTATTCATTTCCGATTGATTTTTCTTCATAAATTTTAGTTTTGCTGCATAAGCGAGAAGGTCAGCAACCTGTTCTTCTATATCATGATTCTTTTTTGTCACAAAAGATACTTCTGTCAATACGTCTTGGACTTCTTGAAAAGTAATATTTAATTCTTTTATTCCATTGGACAAATAAAATCCGGCAGCTTTGTGATATATAAAATCTTTTTCTGCCGTAGCCGATTCAATTATTAATTTTCCTTTTGTCTCTCCACCAGCAATTAGAGCTAAAATAAAATTTTTGATTACAATGTCAGCCGTCCTTTTATAAACTTTTTGAGAGTTCCAGTTTTCTTTAAGAGCTTTTTTTTGGTCAACTAAGGCTATAAGTAATTGTATAGGAGAAGCCGAAAGAAAGTTAAAAAGATCTGAATAAAAATTTTCAGCAATTTTTTTACCTTTTAGTATTTTAAAATCACCTTCTTTTCTTCCAATTTCCTTAGAATGAAATATTACGTCGGTTCTTCCCCAATACTTGAATTTTATTTGATCCGCTTGAATTTTTAGTTCCTGTCTTTTTTGATCAAGAATAAGACATCCACAAACAATATAACATTCAGAATTAACGACTTTAGGATTGCCGCCACCTGATTCGTCTATAAATAAATAAAAATTTTTCATACCGACTGTTGTAAATCACCGTTAAAAACCTTTTTAAGCACTGATTTTTTCAACTCTTCCAAATCAGCCAGTTTTTGTTTATAAATCGCTTCCAATTTTTTAGTTTCGGTGGAAAGGGCATCAAGTTTTAAAACGATAGATTTTTGTTCGGTAACAGACTTTGGGAAAGAAAATTTAGTATTCCTAATAATAGACATATTTAAACCTCTCCTATCATTTCCAGTATCTCCCGTTAATTTTCTTAACTCATTATATCTACCTTCGAGATTTGCATAAATCAATTCGGGTAATAATTTAAAATCATCTTTCGGGTAAATACTAACAAGAGACTGATTGCATGTTGCTTTTATTCTCAACATCGCTACAGTTCCACGAGTCTTTCCTTGGCCATTTAACGCAATCATTACTGAATTTATGGGAAGATATTTTGCATTAGAGTTTTTTAGTCCCAATTCAGTTATTCTTCCGTCACAATCTTTTATTTCTTTTTTGTTAATATCACCAGAAACAAGCCAATTTATTTCACCGTCCTTAAAGTATTCTTTTTTTGTCCTACTCGGTGTTCCTCCCGTCATTAGATTACAAATTTTACCTATTGTCGTCTTCTCCCAATCCTCCCCCGGATTCGCAAAGACACTCTGTAAATATGATTCAAAAAGCTCTTTGGCGTTTTGGAGATTTTTTTCAGTGTTTTCTTTCGCTTTCGCAATCTTCTCAAAAACCTCATCCAACATTTTCACAAGGCGTTGTTGTTCAGAGAGTGGCGGGAGAGGGATTTTTACTAGACCTAAATTTTTCCTGCTAATTCTTTTTCTGGTAGTGCCTGTAGTCTTTTGCTCAACTTCACTTAAATAAGCATTTGATTGCGTATAATAATTTAAAAAATTTGGGGAAATTTTTTTATTTAATCTTAAAATACTACAATCAACAGCAGTAATCATTTTCTCACCAGTTTCAGGTAGAATACATGCTCTTCCAACTGGATCAGGTAAGCGAGAAATTAAAATGTCTCCTTTGAAAATTTCCGTGCATTTTAATCGTTTAAAAGTTTTTTCAGAAATATAGCGAGCCTTTTCTCCGCGATCTTTAAAAAATCCTTGCCCAATATTTCCAGTTTGAATCAAACGCATTCCATTAGACGATTGATCCTTGCTTTCAATCCAATTGCCATCGGTAAAAAAATCACAGATTTCACCGAGTTTTTTTGTTTGCCAATTATTCATTTTCAACTTCTATTACGATATCTTCTAATTTCTTAAATTGATGTTTAGAATCAAATGTATTAATTATCTTTGGATTTAATATGGCTACTACATTACTATCACTTATTCTTTGTAGTTGGAGATCAAAAGCTTTTAATTGTCCATAAAGATACTGTTTACCATACTGCGAATCTCTTACAACAAATTCTTTTCGTGCCGAATCTCTATCGCCATCAAGCCAAAAAAGTTTAAATCCCTTAACTTTAAGTAAATTTATGTAGTTGACCTGATCTTCACACGGGACAAAACCCCAAGTTACAACGAGATCCCTACTTAGATCAATTAGATTCTTTATAAAAATTTCTGGTGAGGCAGATATTTTACTAATATTGTTTTCGCACTCCATGTCAATATGAACAAAATTATGTTTATCGCGAAGATAGTTTCCTACCGTCGTCTTTCCTGTACCAGGAATACCTGTAATTAATAATTTTTTTGTTTGCAAAATACTGTTCATTGAATAAAATTAATAAATTTCAGGTACCGTATTCCTTTTTCACTCACTGAAACTATTGATCCATTTTCATAAATTAAGCCATTAACTAATAGTGCATTAAATATTGCAATTTTTTCAGCCTGAGGGTCTGGCAAGGTTGACGGAACAAATATATTAATAATAAACATTTCTTTGGCAAGGGAACCAACTTTAAATAAATTCATTAATACAATTTTTGTATTTACAACCAATATTCTGTTTAAGTACATAAATTCAAAATTTTCTGATCTGTTGGCTAATTGAGTTACAAGTTGTTGAAGTTGATCAATCCTTTGTAAATTTGTTTGATTACTGTTTTGAAGATTTTCGATCCCAGAAGCGATTTCTTGCACATCTTGTTTCGACAATTTGATAATCTCGTTTTCTAAATCATGATTTGGTGAACTATCTGGTTGAAAATCCTTAACCTGTTGTGACGTTGCCTCTAAATCCTTATATTTTAATTTCAGATTTCTAATGAAAAAATCAATTGCGGAAGAAAACTTGATACAAAACATCACCACTATAATCAATATTACTACCGGCAATGTTAGAAAAACTTTTAAGTATTCGACCAAAATAGTGTTATATTCAACTCTCACCTGAAAATGGTTGAAAATTGAATTTGTTAACGATTAAAAGTCCAATTATTGTTATCAAAAATATATTCAATGGTCGAAAGAATTTATGAAACTTTTCCATAGTTAGATTTTGGAGCAAATTGTCATTAATAAATTCTTACTTTCTTCGTCCAACTTTTCGATTTCATCCAAAATTTCCTTCGGCTCGCGGAGAGCAACTTCGCCCTTTTTATTTGGATTCTTGACTGATAAATCAAAGGTTGTTTGGTCAACACCTGAAATGTCGACACTCCATGAATTAGCACTGTCTGCTTTGGTTTTTTGCAGGTCAACAAATTCTGCCAAGTCTGCTTCGTTTAAAGGATTACCTTTACCAAGATTACGATCAAGGTTAAGTTGATAAAACCAAACTTTTTGGGTTGGTTTGCCTTTTTCGAAAAACAACACAACAGTTTTTACTCCCGCTCCTGCAAATACACCACCCGGCAGATCAAGAACTGTGTGAAGATTACAATTTTCTAAAAGCAGTTTACGGAGCGAAACCGAAGCATTGTCGGTATTGGATAGAAAAGTATTTTTAATAACAATGCCGGCTTTACCTCCGGCTTTCAAAATCTTGATGAAGTGTTGGAGAAAAAGAAAAGCCGTTTCACCGGTTTTAATGGGAAAATTTTGCTGGATTTCCCGACCGATACCAGCACCGAAAGGAGGATTTGTTAAAACAACATTAAAACGATCCTTTTCTTGAATGTCGTTTATATTCTCCGCCAGAGTGTTCATATGTTTAATGTTTGGCGCTTCGATACCATGCAAGATCATATTCATAATGCCAATAATGTAAGCAAGCGATTTTATTTCCTTGCCATAAAAAGTTTTATTTTGCAGTGTTGCCATCTGGCTTGAAGAAAGTTTGGCTTGATTTTGCGTCAGATAATTAAAAGATTCCACTAAAAAGCCCGCGCTTCCGCAAGCGCCGTCATAAATTGTGTCGCCAATTTTTGGCGCAACTACTTTGACAATGGTTTTAATAAGCGGGCGGGGAGTGTAATATTCTCCGCCATTCCGACCGGCGTTACCCATATTTTTAATCTTGGCTTCATAAAGATAAGACAATTCGTGTTTTTCCTCATAAAGCCGGAAATGCATCCCGTCAACAATATTTAAAATTTCCCGCAATTTATAACCGCTGGTTATTTTATTTTTTAATTCGGAAAATATTTCCCCGATTTTATATTCAATAGTATTCGGATCTTCTGCTCTAAATTTTCTTAGATATGGAAAAAGTTTGTTATTTACAAAATCTTTTAGATCATCTCCGTCAAGCGCTCTATTGTGGTCTAACTTACCACCACTGTTTTTCGGGCAGGCCCAAGTATCCCATTGATATTCAGACGATAAAATATATTCGTAGAGATTTCCACTTAGAGTGGCTGATTTTCTCTTATCTTCTTCTAAATCATCAAGATATTTTAAAAAGAGAATCCATGAAGTTTGTTCAACATAATCAAGCTCAGTTGCTGAACCGGAATCAGTATGAAGAATATTATCAATATTTTTAAACGATTGTTCAAACATATTTTTATTTATAAATTCCCCCTCTAAAACCAATTGCTTTAATCCAAATAATTTTATTTTTAAAATCCGGGGTGTAGATTATTCTTAGGGGTGGAATCTTTATCCTGTATGAACTTTTAAATTCGCCAGCCATTTTTTCCCCCAAAAATGGATTCTCTTCTAAAAGATCAATAAAGGCTGAAACTTTAGAATAATATCTTTTATCGAGTCTTCTTAGTTCTTTTTTTGCCCTGTTGCTTAATCTTACCTGAAACATATTTTTTCGCGGATTTATCTGCTACTAAATAAGTCTTATCCCAACCTAATTCTTTTTTAACATCTTCCCAATCCTCGAACCTTCCAGCTTTAAAATCTGCTTCACTTTGACTGATTTGCTCCATTAATTCGGGATCGGACAAAGTTTCGATTGTCGCCATCCAAGCATCGTAGTCTTCTTTACTCATAATTACCGCTTCGGGAATACCATTAACGGTGATATTTATTGGGTAAGGACCTTTTTTTACTTTCCCCAGTAAATCAAAAAATTTATTTCTCGCCTCGGTAGCAGAGATGAAGACATTTGAAATATCCATGTACATGATTATGTACACTTTACATTAAATGTTAAGTATCAAATTAAATTTTTCTCCTTAAAACTTAAAAAGCCTTCTTTGGAAACAATAACATGATCAAGTACTTCTATCCCCAAAATTTTTCCTGCTTCAACTAATCTTTTAGTAATTATTAAGTCTTCTTCTGAAGGCTCTAGGTCCCCTGAAGGGTGATTGTGGGCAACAATTATTTGAGCGGTTAAATTCCTAATTGCCGGCTCGAAAACTTCTCTGGGATGAACTAAATTGGCATTTAAAAGTCCAACTGAAATAACTTCTCTTTTTATTTCCTGATTACGACTGTCTAAATAAAAAACGACAAAATGTTCTTTTTTGTTATCTCTAATATCTTTTAATTCTTCCCACACTTCTTTGGGAGAAAGAATCAAGACAGATTTTTTACCCTTTAAAAATCTTTTTCCTAATTCAAAACAGGCCAAAATTTCACAGGTTTTAGTCACTCCCAATCCGGGATATTTCTTAAGGTCGTCAAAATTAATATTTGGCAAACTTTCCTTCCCAAATTTTCTTAATATTTTTTCCGCCATTTCAACCACATTTTCTCCTTTTTTGCCGGTCCGAAGGATTATTGCCAAAAGCTCGGAATTTGAAAGTTTAGAAGGACCATATCTCTGTAGTTTTTCCCGAGGTCTTAATATTTTTGGAAGATCTTTAATCTTTCCCATCTTGTTTCAAGCTTACCTTAAAATTCCCAAAATTGGTAGCTATGGAGAAAAAATGGTGACAGGAGATTTTTAGTTGTAGCAGGAGTCACATTCCCAATATTCAAGATTCCTTTTGCCGTCAGCTATTTTGCCAAAAAAATGAGATTATTTGAAGTTAATAGAAAGTTTTAGGTC
>Ga0210057_1010083_pt1 | contig 10784 bp, 9 predicted proteins | sample CryGeyCG2114_010_2_FD_183968 | JGI IMG/M metagenome (GOLD analysis project Ga0210057, IMG submission 183968) | Groundwater microbial communities from aquifer - Crystal Geyser CG10_big_fil_rev_8/21/14_0.10 (SPAdes) (version 2) | ecosystem: Environmental > Aquatic > Deep subsurface > Groundwater ...
ACCGTGAACTACACTAGAGAGAACACTCATCGCGCTCGCGCTAATTTATTATTAGGGGTTCAACCCCTATTGAATTATTGAAATTGTTATCCCCGGATTGAAGATTATAGAATATGCTATAATAAAATGATATAACCTCGTAGGTTAATTGAGCTTGAACCTTGATTCCTTACTTTTTTTCTGTTATTCTTTACTTATGCCTCAAATTCGTACGCCACTAGTGATAGATCATTATTACCACATATTTAATAGGGGTGTAGCAAGACAGCCGACTTTCCTAACCAGATTTGACTATAAATACGCGCTTGGAGCATTGGAATACTATCTTTATAGTAGTCCACAAATTCCTTATTCTCAATTTCTATCCCTCGGTAGCACAGAGCAGCAAAATGCAAAAGAATCATTAGTCAAAAAGGAAAAAATAGTAGAAATAATATCCTATGTGTTGATGCCAAATCACTTTCATTTATTACTAAAACAAACTCAAAATGAGGGAATATCCACTTTTATGTCCAAATGGGGTAATAGCTACGCAAGATATTTTAATGCCAAACATAAAAGAGTTGGTCCAGTTTTCCAGGGACGTTTTAAGTCGGTTTTAGTAGAAACTACAGAGCAGCTAATTCATCTTTCCCGCTATATTCATCTAAATCCTGTAGTGTCTGCTGTTGTTTCGGAAAACAAGTTTGAAGAATATGAGTGGTCTTCATTTAGAGAGTATATAAATAAAGGCAGTTCGGGTTTTTGTTCAAAAAATTGTATACTAGAGCACTTTAGAGACGTAAACGAGTATAAAAATTTTGTGGAAGATAGGATTTCATATGGAAAAGAGCTTGAAAAGATAAAACATCTCAGCTTCGAACTGGACGAATAGAAAAGTTTTGAAAAGATAAATTGAGTAAGACCTATTGTTATTAAGACACCTAGGTAACGAGGTTCAAGCACATCTAACCTACGAGGTTAAAGGGTTAAAGGGTAAAGGGAGGTTAAAGGGAAGGCCTACGAGGTTAGGGGGGTGGTTAAGGAAGGGGTTAAAGGAGGAGTCTCTTAGTTCTCTTAATTTTTAGGAGGAACTTCCTGAGCGGGTTGCTGTTGTGGTGCCGGGGTAATTTGAATATATTTATCAACCACATCTTTAGGTAGATTATTTCCTTCAAGTCTGATGCTTTGAAGTAAAGGGAGTTGTACTGAAATATCTTCAGGCATCGATTTTAATTGGTTATTTTCAAGATTAATAGAAAGAAGAGTTTTGACCTGGTAGAGTATTTGCGGGAACTCGGTGAAGTTGTTATCTGAGAGGTCAAGTTCATTAAGTTTTGTGAGTTTTGTGATGTATTCGGGCAGCTCAGTAAGGTCTTGTCCTGAAAGATCAAGTACGCAGGCAATTTCCGGCACTTGTAGCGCTTCCTCAATTGACGTGAAGCGGCGGCAAATGACATCTCCATAAACTTCTTTTTGTTGTTCTTGGGTAAGAGTTGGGAAAGCATCTGCTTGAGTTTGCTCAGTTTCTATTTTATCCTCAGTCATAACTCCTGCCTGTTCCTTTTGGTTTTGGACTACTAAGTAAAGAGTTATAGCCACTACGAGGACAAAAATAAGTATGGAGCTTACTAGAAAAAGGGTATTGCGTGAAGAATTAGTCGAGTTGGGAGTTTGACTATTAGATTCCTGAACAGGAGGCGGGGGCATGACCGGAGTTGAGTTTTGTTGAGGGGTAGAAGTATCCATAAATTAGTGATTAGTGACCCTTCGGCTTCGCTCAGGGCGAGTTAGTGAATAGTAAATAGATTTTAAATTCATGTCTATATTTATTGTGCTACGCACAAATTAATTTGTCAAGCGGTTGGGTAAACTTAAAACTATAAACGTAAAACGTAAAACCTAGAATATAAAACTGTAAACTAAAAACCTAAAACTTAGAACTTAAAACCTCAAACGTAAAACTTAAAAATATAAACAACTGGCAGGGTTTTTACTTGTCAGCCATTAGATAGTAACCTGGAGTTCTCCTCCCAGCGCTCGTGAGATTTTATTTAAAAATGCAACAGAGGGATTTGAATTGCCCGACTCGAGTCGGGCAATAGCAGACTGTTTTGTCCCTATTTTTTCAGCCAATTCTTTTTGAGTAAGACCTTGGTCTAGTCTTTTCTTGAGCACTTGTTCAATTATGCTATATTCAAGCTCCAAAGAATCATATTCCTTCTTGAACTCGGGGTCTTTTAAAGCATCTTTTAAAGCATCTCTGAATGATACAGGTTCAAATTTATCCATAATATCTATTTTATAACATATATGATATATTATGTCAACCCCGATCAAATCGGGGTCAACCCCGATCAAATCGGGGTCAATGAGGAAATTCTTGCGAAAGCAATTTCGATTTCTTTTTTTGGAGTTTTTTGGGATTTTTTAACAAAAGCATTAACTATGACTGCTTGATTTTTATGAAAGCAGTATAAAATACGTACTTCTCGCTGTCCACGAATACGTAGCTCATAAAGATTTTTTCCAAGCTGTCGGGAATAAGGCATTCCTAGGTTATTTCCAAAAGTTTCAAGAAGTCTAATTTGCCTGAATGATTTTGCCGAAGAATTTTTATCCAACGAAAGTAAGTATTCTCTAATTTTTGAATAATAGAAGACTGTTTTCATATACTTATTATCATTATGCTTAATAAAATTTGTCAAGCCTCTTTAGGTTAGGGTTTAGGGTTTAGGGTTTAGGGTTTAGTGACTGGTGAGTGCTGAAAGTAATTTTTAATTTTAAATATTTAAACATTAGGATTTGATTTCAAATTTAAAATTACAAATTAAAAATTGATTTTTTTCGTTTGCTTCTTGCTTGTATTTACCATCCAAACACCATAAAATAGCCTCCATATGACATCACCTGAAAATAATTTAGCTCAAAATCCTCAAGAGCTAGAGGAGAACGTAACTTCTGTAAACGAATTTGACGGCATAGCCGATGAAAGGTTTAAAGAATTTATAACCGGCGTTGCAGCTGAGCTACCATATGATAGTGAGGGAAGAGTAATGGAAGGAGAGTCTATCAGGCGGTTTGCGCCAAAAATATACAGAGTTAAAGACCGCCCGGCATCTATAATTGGTTATCAGAGACTTCAGTCCCTGAGAAGCAGATTAGGTCGGCTTGATGGGCTTGGGTTATATAAAAAAATAAGAATCAAAAACCAGAATATCCTCACAGATAGAGATAGCATGCTGAACGGACTAAGTTATTTATTTGCAGAAAGAAAGCTAAATCAAGGTCAAGGAAAAAGAATAAAAATTAAAACCATTCTTTCTACGGCTGCTGATTTGTGGGGAGAAAATCCGCGCGCACAGTTATTTAAGCAGGTGGTTAAAGATAAATTTAATTTAGATGATGAGGATAGCGAAAGCGGGCAGACAGAGCAGAATGCAAAATTAATCGCAACCAAATATTTGTGGGGAGATAGTGAAGAAGATATTCCTCTTTCTGATAAATTAGACGCAATTGGCGAAGAGGAGATTAAGGCAATGTTTGCAAAGGCAAATTATGAAGAGGGAGTTGATAATGATTTCAAACGCAGTAATGTTAAGTATTCTGCTTATAAAATAGACCAGCAAGTAGGAGACGTTATTGAATACATAAGGCTTGCTAGACTAAAAAGGCTTGATTTATTTCAGCAAGATGTCCCTAGAAGAAATACTTATTTTTTAGCAGGATTAAAGTTGATTAAAGGTTATCTAGAGGCTGAAGATATTGAGCCTAAAATAGTAAATCTTAAGGATTTGTATGAAAGGGCACTTTTAATAGTAAACAAAAATCCAAATTCTTACGGACTTAAATCCTAAGGAGTATGGAGTGCCGGAGAAGGGGTTTAACCCCTTCTCCGGCACAAGGTCGATCTGGAATTACTCGCAGCCCCAGAATGCACCGTCTAAGGTCGATATCTTGTTATAGCTTGTGTTCCCTCCTGAATTGGTTGCGTTTGGCCTATAGCCGAAGGTGACAGGCTCGCGCCCCTCATAAACGACTGTGGTCTCCCAGACATTTGGGCTTACTTCGACCATCGGATTTTGTGCTTTGCAGCCGTTCATCGCGAATTGGAAAGTTACCGCCACCGCCGGTGTGCCTGGGTCTATCTCGACTATCACCGTTACCGAGTCCTCAGGACAGGGTACTCGGAGGCTGACGTAGAGCCATGTAATATTTGGCGGCGCGTTAAGCGCCGCTCCCAGATTCCAGCTCCCTTCTCCAGCCGCCTGACACTGTTTTGCCTCCACCGTGAAAGACACGGTATTGGATGTGCCGTTGGCGCAGAAGCTATGTCCGGTCACACAACCTTCTCCAATAACTCGAATCTCATAGATTCCCGCGGTCGAAAACTTATAGTTCGGCAGTACGATGGAGTTGGGGTTGCTCACGTAGAAGAGTGACGGGTTTAGGGCACTGAACGAACCTCCGGCAGAAACATTTCTGAGTTCAACAGAAGAAGTTCCTCCGTATACTCCTCCGGGAAATTTTTCACCTGAAATTTGGAACTCAAGAGTTTCTTTCTCTCTTGCGTTGCGTCCAATGCCGGCGCCAAACCCATATATTACCGGTCCTGTCGCTGTCGCCGTCGGTGTTGCTGTGGGCGTTACCGGCGTATTGGTTGCTGTGGGCGTTACCGGCGTATTGGTGGCGGTGGGCGTTACGGGCGTATTCGTCGGTGTGGGAGTATTCGTACTCCCAGGAACCGGCGTGCTAGTCGCCGTCGGACTCGGAGTATTAGTCGGAGTCCTCGTAGCAGTTGCTGTCGGAGTTCCCGGACCCGTCGTCCTTGTGGGACTTGGGGTCGAAGTAACCGTAGGCGAACTGGTCGGCGTGTTCGTTGCTCCACCCGGTGTTTTGGTGGAAGTCGGCGGCGTGTTAGTCGCCGTCGGCGTATTGGTGGTCGCCCCCGATTGTGTCGGGGTCGGCGTTGCCGAGGGCAAACCTCCCGTCGCGCTGTCCGCAGCGAGGCCCGGAAGATATGCCTGCGGGGTCAGCTTGCTTCGGTCGAAAGTCTGTCGCGCTCCAGCGTTTCCCAGTTGGGCTACGCTAAATGCAGCAATGACCAGCAGGACTCCCATTCCCAGGGGGATTCCTATCCGAAGATTGAAATGTTTCACCGTTTTCCTCCGTGGGTTTGTTTGACCAAGTAGAACGCGTTTTCCGCTCTCGCGGAATTTCTAGCTGAAATTTCCTATTACCTCCTAATTGTCAAGGTTCCAGATCGATATTTTGGGCGTAGGACGTCGGGATTTGCAATGCTATTCCCGTGTCCGTAACTTATCCTATATTATAGCAGATTGAGCAAATAGTGGGTAGTGCTCCGCCAGCGGGCGGAGTGATTAGTGACAGAGTGACAGGGTGGAACCCTGTCACTAAGAGGATGAATAAATGGGGGGGGAAGTTGACAAATGAAAAAACACAGGCATATACTTGAATGAGAGCTAGTATTTGCCCTCTTTAAGTTATTTGTGAAAAAAAGAACTATTCTCATTGATAAAAATAAGTGGATAGCGTGGGTTCTTGCGGGGGGAGCTATTCTATTGGTTGCACTTACCTTTTTTCTCATCTATACAAGCCGCCAAGCTCAAGAAAATATAACAGATAATACTGTAGTAAACACCCCAACGCCTAAATTTACGCCCACCCCAACACCAATCCCAGGAGATACGATTATGATTACGGATACCAGATTTGTGCCCAAAACTTTGACGATTAAAAAGGATTCGGAAATTAACTTCATAAACTTCAGTGGAAAATCTGTTGAAATAGTGGCTCTTGATGAAGAAAGCTCAATGTTAAATTTAGGAGTCTTGGAAGACAACGACGCCACATCTATGATTCTTTTTAAAAATGAAGGTACTTATAAATATTTTAACAGGTTAAACCCTGAAATTAGAGGGGAAATAATAGTTCAATAAAATAAATATGAAAACTGCCCGAAAAAATAGAATCAAAAAGCATGAATCAAGAAGTAGGGATGGGTTATTTTCTAACCTTCAATATCTAATATCCCAAAGAGGTTTTACTCTCGTAGAGTTTCTGGTCGCCATAATAATCTTGGGTGTTGTTATGGGTAGTTTGATTATCGCCTTTAATCCCGCCACTCAAAGAAAAAGAGTTGAGGATATAGACCGTCAGCAGACTTTGCATCAGATAAAAAATGCGCTTGAAGCCTATTATCACGACACGAATTGTTATCCCACGGCGGAAAATTCACCTTTTGTGACTGCCATTAGTGAGGGAGGAGAGTGGAAAGAAGGAAGCACATTATATATAAAAGATATTCCAAATGATCCGAACGATCCCAATTTATTCGTTTACAAAACAGATGACACTGCGTGTCCGCAGTGGAGTGTGGTATTCACAAAATTGTCCGCTGCCCAGCCGAAAACAAATATCTGTTCGTTATCGTCTATTTCAGACACATGCGTTCCTGAAGGATATGATGAAACGTGGGCATGCGGACTTTCGGGAGCCGTTAACTGTGAGTTTTTGGCAATGAGCGGACTGTCGTATGATAGCGGAACTGTATCTGGCGGGGAGGAAGAGGTCTCACCCACACCATTGGCAGGACCTAGCGCGTCTGCGCAGGAATTTTTTGTAGCGCCGCCCCCGGGAACTAATCCCCAGTTTTATCAGGGTTATATAGACCCTCTTTTTCAGGCAAAAGGCAAAACTCAAACACTAAGAGTCGGCATTGCGGATACTGTTTCTACGGTTTCCTCAGTTAGTGCGACCATAAAATCTGACACAAAAACTCAAAATCACAATCTGACTTTAGCTGAAGGGACAGGAGGAGACGGTACGTGGGCGGTTTCTTATACCGTAGATGATACGACCATAAAGCGTTATCAGATAACGCTTACCGGAACTGATGGTGTGGGAAATGTAGCGACTTTTGATATAGCAATTAGATAATTTAGTAAAAATATGAATTACGCAGAACACATAAATAAAAGAAAAAATGCTTTATTAATATATGCTTTGATATTGTTTTTAGATGTTTTGATACTACCTATGCTTTGTGTTAACTACTATTTAAGAAAGGAGATAAAACTGATATGAATAAGAATTTTTTTATAAAAAATTACCTTTTCCGCTTCCTTTTACAGTTTACAGGAATTATTTGCCTATTTATTTTTACTCTGTCATTTGCTCCTCACGTGCAGGCAGGAGAAGGCGTTTATACCGTCTCATCTATGACTCTCAACTGGGAGACTTTTACCGGAACATCTGTGCCTTTAAGTGATGACGATGTTTCTTCCCCGATTACAATTCCTTTTAACTTCACTTTTTATGGAAATACCTATAATCAGTTGGTAATTTCAAGTAACGGATTTGTTTCATTTAACACAAATAGCGATGATGGTTGTTGCGACGGAGATACCATACCCGGTAGTTATCTGAAAAATATTATTGCAGGATGGTGGACTGACCTTTATCCTCCCGGAGCCGGAACTGTACAATATACAACGCTTGGTTCTACGCCTAACAGAAGATTTATAATTCAATTTAGTGGAATTCCTGAATGTTGCGATTCGACACCTGCTGTAAATTTTGAAATAAAGCTTTTTGAAACAACGAATAAGATAGAAATACATTACAACGGTACGACTGCTACAAGCGGTTGGGTTACTGCAGGGATTCAGGATGACTCGGGAGACTTGGGCGAAGCGGATATTAATTCTGTTTATTCCCCATCAAAAATAAATACGGCAACGCAATATGTTTATACGCCGGCAGCTGCTCCTTCAGTTTCGTTATCTGCGGAGACTAATTTTAATTCCATGTCAACGACTATCGCAGGCAACGTAAACCCCAACACTGTTTCTACCGCAGCTTTTTTCCTTTGGGGTACAGTAAATACTACATGCACTAATCTTTCCAACAAAACAGACAACCAGTCTATAGGTTCGGGAATCGCAAATGTTGCTGCCGATGAAATACTTGAAGGGCTTATTCCTGGTGTTACATATTATTATTGTTTGGTTGCAAGAAGCAATAAAGGTGTAACTCTCAGTTCGGTTTCCTCATTCGTGCAGGAAAGCGCTTCAGGATGTCCATCAGTCAGCTTTAATGGCGATTATACGGTTGATTCGAGCTGTTTATTTGCCAATCCTACGGCTGATGGTGTAGACAAGGAGGGGTCGGGTAATAGAAACGACGGTGTTCTGGTGGTTGAGAAAGGTACAACCCTTACTATAGGAGCGGGACAGGCTATCGGTTATGGAATTTTTTATAAGCCGGGTGCGACAGTCGTGAGGTTCTCGGGTGGGACGATGAGAAGGGGACCTCTCTGGATTCCGGATTCTGACGAAGACGGATATCCTGATTATTTTGGGACGACAGGTACGGTTATTCAGGATTCACAGCCGGCAGGATATGTTAGACGGTCCGCGATAATAAACTTCAACGTAGACTGTGCGTTAAATGATCCGACTAAATATAGAATACTCATGGGATACGTCGATTCGGATGGGGATGGATACACGACGCTTTCAACTCCGGAGCCTATATGTTCTGGTGAAAGTCTACCTTCAGGTTATTCAGCAACTTCAAGCGGATTAGACTGCAATGACAGTAATATTTCGTATAGTACTAGTTGTCTGCCGCACAGCGTGACTACGAATGCTGCGACAAGCGTAACAAGTTCCACAGCGACCCTAAATGGTTCTGCAGTACCGAATAATGCGCAAGCGACAGGATGGTTTAGGTATTCTACCTCAAATCCAGGAACTTGCAATGATTCATTTGGAACGAGGACTCCTTCATCTTCAGCTTTTGATACTGCACTGGGAAGTTCTCCTACCTTCTCTGAGACCTTCTCGCGGTATGTTTCCGGTCTATCGCTTACTACGACTTATTATTTCTGTGCTATTGCGCAAAATTCATATGGGAAGGCATACGGTTTAGTCCTTTCATTTACGACAACGGCTGCCAAACCAAGCATCACAGCCCAATCTGCGTCAAATATAGCCATAACCAGTTCGACATTCAATTCCACAGTAAATCCAAGAGGCTCGACGACAAGTGTTACATATAGATACGGTACTTCAAATGTAACATGCTCGTCTCTTCCAAGCACTATAGCAGGACCTACTGGTCTTACCGGGACAGGCACTATTTCGCCGAATGCTGCAAATCCTACAGGATTTACTGGAAATACTACGTATTATTATTGCTCAACGGCAAATAATTCTGTGGGTACTACTTATGGAGTAAATGACAACAACGCCAACAGCAGCTTTTTGACATATCCAGGCGCGCCGACTGGAGTTACGGTAGGAAGCCCGACTCAAAGCTCTCTTTCCGTAAGCTGGTCAGCGCCTACGGGTGGTGCTGCAAGCTATAATCTTCTTTGGTGCAGTGGGGCAGCGTGTACACCGTCAACCGTTATTGCAGGTGTAACCTCCGCGTATTCGCATGCTGATATTACATGCGGAACCACATATAGATATATAGTCCGTGCGGTAAATGCTACGGGTTCTACCGATTCATCAGTGGGAGAGGGTCAGACAAATAATTGTGGGGATGCGTATATAGTTCAAGTATCTGCTTCTGGAAGCAGGAGTTGTGCGCTTCTTTCAGACGGTACAGCCAAATGCTGGGGTGCTGGTGGCTATGCCGGATTGGGTGATGGAACAACCGGAAGTAGTTCCATTCCGGTAACAGTTTCAGGTCTTTCTAACGCCGTCTCAATCTCTGCAGGAAATAACTATTCTTGCGCGCTTCTTTCCGACGGTACAGCCAAATGCTGGGGGGAGAATGGCTACGGTCAGCTCGGTGACAACTCAACTACTAATAGGCTTACTCCCGTCACAGTCTCGGGTCTTTCAAATGCCGTCTCAATCTTCTCAGGCTCTAACCATAACTGCGCAACTCTTTCCGACGGGACTGCCAAATGCTGGGGGGAGAATGGCTACGGTCAGCTCGGCGACGGAACTACCACTCAAAGACTCACTCCGGTAACAGTCTCAGGTCTTTCTAACGCCGTCTCAATCTCTGTGGGAAGCTCTCACACCTGCGCGACACTCTCCGACGGTACAGCCAAATGCTGGGGGAATAATTATTACGGTCCGCTCGGTGACGGAACAACCGGTAATAGCTCAGTTCCCGTTACAGTTTCAGGTCTCTCAAATGCAGTCTCTGTTTCCGCGGGTGATGCCCACACCTGCTCTCTTCTTTCCGACGGTACAGCCAAATGCTGGGGATATAATGGCAGCGGTCGGCTCGGTGACGGAACTACTACCCAAAGACTTACTCCGGTCACAGTCTCCGGTCTTTCTAACGCCGTCTCAATCTCTGTGGGAAGCTCTCACACCTGCACGACACTTTCCGACGGTACAGCCAAATGCTGGGGATACAACGGTTACGGTCAAATTGGAGACAACTCAACCACCACCCCAAGACTCACCCCAGTCACAGTCTCAGGTCTCTCAAATGCAGTCTCTGTTTCCGCGGGTGATGCCCACACCTGCTCTCTTCTTTCCGACGGTACAGCCAAATGCTGGGGATATAATTATTACGGTCAACTCGGTGATAATTCAACTACCCAAAGACTTACTCCGGTTACGGTCTATGGTACTTATGCTGTTTCCAGAGTGGTAAAGATTTCGGGAGGTAGTTCCCATACCTGCGCGCTTCTTTCCGACGGTACTGCCAAATGCTGGGGAGATAATTATATTGGTCAGCTCGGTGACAACTCAACTACTGATAGACTTACCCCTGTCACAGTCTCAGGTCTCTCAAATGCCGTCTCAATC